>Ga0209498_1001582_pt1 | contig 13944 bp, 13 predicted proteins | sample WalLakDeSediment_FD_184131 | JGI IMG/M metagenome (GOLD analysis project Ga0209498, IMG submission 184131) | Lake sediment microbial communities from Walker lake, Nevada to study Microbial Dark Matter (Phase II) - Walker Lake 11/02/13 Deep... | ecosystem: Environmental > Aquatic > Freshwater >...
TTATCCGTAATGGGGATGACTTTGTTGATCTCGAAGAGGATGTCCCTGGGAACATCGGGATCGGCATTCTCATTAATCGTTACCGCGGCCGTGGTGTGGGGGACAAAAACCGCCACCAAACCATCCTGCCAATTCATTTTTTCTGCCAGGTGCTGCACCTGGCTGGTAATGTTGATCATGGCTGTTTGAGAATTCGTCTTAACGGTCAGAACCTCCATGTCGTAATCCTCATGTTTTTAGTTTTTTCTTGCGTGCAGCCGGAAATAAGATGTTATTTAAAATGAGCCGGTAACCCGGTGAATTTTTATGCAATTCCAATTCCGTGGGCGGATCACCTACCCGGTGGGTGTAATCTTCCGGATCGTGTCCACCGTAAAAAGTGAATGTTCCCTTATCCAGATGACCATGAATATACTTAACCTCATTGGTTCCTTCAATTTTTCCCATGATGGTCAACGCCGGTTTAATCAGTTCTTCCCGGAACATGGTCGTTTGTCCCATAAATCCCTTGACGATATTTACATGATTTTGCGTCAACATGGTTGGTACCGGGTCATATTTGGCGGAAAATTCGAACAGGCTGAAATAATCGGTTTCCGGATCACGCACCCGCGGTAAATGACTGGGTGGAATGTCAATGTCGGCAAATTCATAAACCGCCGGATTGGTGATCAATTTAAAATTTTCAAAGGCCAGGGTTTGGCTGAAATCCAATTTCGACTCATAATGGGGATCAATGGGATCGCCATCAAAAACGGCATCACAAATATCGGTGAACTGAGCTGCCAGGGCGATATCCAACGCATCCGTAGCGGAGCACATGGCAAACAGAAAACCGCCCGATGCAACATATCGCCGGATTTCGATGGCCACATCCCGCTTCTGTTGGCTGACTTTGGCATAACCCAATTCTGCGGCTAATTGTTCGGCATCCAATTGCTGTTTGATGTACCAGGGCTCGTTACGAAAAGCGCCCCAGAATTTTCCATATTGCCCGGTGAAATCCTCGTGATGCAGATGCAGCCAGTCATACTCCGTCAATTTACCGGAGAGCACTTCGCGATCGTATACGCTTTCAAATACAATTTCGGCATAATTGAGGGCTAAAGTAACCGCATCGTCCCATGGATAAAAGCCGGGAGGCGTATATACGGCGATGGAAGGCGCTTTCTCAAGCAGAATGCGCTCCATATTGCTGTTCTCGATTTCCGCATAAATCTGATTGACCTGCGCAGCATTCAAACGCTCGAAAAGTACCCCGCGCAAATGACATTCGTTCTCAAAAGCTGGCGCCGCAGAAAAAAGAAACGATCCTCCACGGTAATTAAGCAGCCATTCCACGTTGACTTCCTGCTTCAAAATCCAATAAGCGACACCATAGGCTTTCAGATGATCGGTTTGTCTCAGGTCCATCGGGATCAAAAGGTATTGAGCGGTCAGTGGAACGCTACCTATCCATAAAAACAGGAAGAGCATTATTTTTTTCATGGTGTCTTTACCCCCTCAAGAATGGCACTGATCTGACGCGCCTTGTCACGGGCCTCATCCACATAAAAACTGCCCGGATAGTTAAGCAGAATGACCCGGTAATTGGTTAAACTCAACTGGTACTTTTGCTGGGCAAAATAAACTTCTGCCAACAAGTAATACACTGCATCGAGCGTTTTATTATCCGGATTACCCTGGATCAGATCGAAGAGTATTTGCTCGCTCTGATCAAATTGTCCAAGTCTGGAATAACTCAGCGCCGCCTGTAATCCGGCCTGAAAACGCAGGGGATTTTGCCCCTGAAAAACTTCCCGGAATTGCTTTGCCGCTTCCGATTGTTTATTCTGGCGCAGCAGCAATTCCGACCGGCTGTACTTTGACAGATGCAACGAATCGGATGAGAATCGCTCGATCAAGAGAATCCGTTCCAGGATGTCGTTGGTTAAGGGATCTTTGCTGTCCATTTTTTCCAGCAATTGATTAAAACTATCCCTGGCTTCATTAAAGCGGGCCTGGTAATAAAGCAGATCGGCCAGGCGAAATGCCCCCTGTTGACGATGACGTTGACTGTTCACCTGGCTATAATATTTCTGTGCCTCAACCAAATTATTCTTCATCAGGAACAGATCCCCCAATTTAAGGCGCATACGGTCGGAGGTATCCTGGTTGGGATTTAAACGCAAAATTTCCTGATAGCTCGCGATAGCCTGATCCAGATCATTATAATAATCCGAATAGATATCTCCTTTTAACTCGATACTTCCGATAATGACGCTGGAACGGGTATGCTTTTGGATCAACGCATCCAGCATTTGCAGGGCTTCGCGCACATTTTGTTCGGCGATAGCGGTGTTTCCGTTGGAAAAGTGGAGACGACCCAGTGAATAATAACTACGGGCCATGGAATATAGAATAGGAATGCGGTCGCTTTCATTTTTCTGATCATCCAAAAGGATCTGATAAGCGCGAATGGCAAAATGGTAAGCCCCGTTTTGCTCCGCTTCGGCAGCGAACCGGCTCAGATAATTTTGTTCTTTGTTTTTTTTCTGCAGGTTTTCATAAATACGAAAAGCCTCTTCGAAATTTTTATCTTTGATGTACATGGTGGCCAGCAACTCCAACAGTTCATCCTCAGCGGGATGATCCTTGAGATAGGCTTTCAAGGCCGTAATGATTTTCGTAACCGTTTCCTCATCGCGGGCCATACTGACCAGTTGCGAGCGCACATAGCCGATCTGGTTGCGATGATATTGATAGAAGTATAACAGATTTTCGACGGCCGGTTCATAATTCAACTGGGACTTATAGAGATTGGCGATGTCCCGATAGAGCGATTCCTGGCGGGGAGTATTGCGAATGGCTTTTTGATACACTTCCACCGCGGCATCGATCAACCGCAATTCGATCAACGTCATAGCCAACAGGCGATAGGCGGTGGCATTCTGCGGATCGAGTTCATACACGGCTTTCCAAACCTCGAAGGCCCTGGCCTCATTGCGCGACAGATAATATGCCCTCCCCAGATCAATGCGATAATTCAGTTGAGCCGGGTATCGTTTGAGCAGCGATTCATAAAAGGCAACCAGGTCCTCATAGCGGCCCAGGGCCGTCAGGGTATTTTTAATTCCGCCGATGACCTGAACCGTGTGCATTTCGCTGTCGAACATCTGGCGATACAATTGATAGGCTTCGGCATGCCGGCCGCTTTTTTCCAATGCGGTAGCCAGCCGCAGCGTGGGTGGTTCCTGGCTGAACGCCGGCGATAGAAAGACAAGCAGGCAACTAAGCAGGAGCAAAACGGACAAGGATTTCATCACAGATACAAAAACCTTTGCTGGTTAAGCGGAAATATTGGTCTTCAATGAGCGCCAGATCGTTCCGGATCAGATCATCGATTTGATCCCGATATTTGATTTCAAAGGACTCATGAAAGCGCTTTTCAAATTGTAACAAATTTAAACCCTGATTGGTTCGCAAACTCAGAAAAATTTTTTCGAATTGTTCCGTTCCGGCGTCAATTACTTCCTCCTGGGCGATGGGCAATTGCCCGGCCTGCAGTTGCCGGTGGTAGAGGGTTAATGATCGGACATTGGAACGCCGCTTCCCATCCCAATAGGAATGGGCGGAAGGACCAAAACCCAAATACGGTTCATGATTCCAATACTTCATATTGTGCCGGGAACGCAGCAGCGGGTCACGTGCATAATTGGAAACTTCATATTGCTCATAGCCATGCTCATTTAACATGCTGACCGTCTTGCGGTAGAACAGGAGTTCCTGATCCTCATCCAGCACCCGCAGTTGCCCACTCTCACGGGCCCGGTAAAACGGAGTGCCTTCCTCAAACACCAGGTTATAGGCCGAAATGTGTTCGGGTTGGCATTCGACTGCTATGTTCAAAGTGTCTATCCACGATTGCATCTTCTGTCCGGGCAAGGCATAGATCAGATCAATGCTCAGGTTGTCAAAACCGGTGCTTCTGGCCAATGCTATACCCTCTTCGGCCTGACGCGCCGAATGAATCCTTTCCAGCAACTGCAATTCCTGATCATGAAAGCTTTGAACTCCCAGACTGAGACGATTGATACCGAGTCCCCTGAAATGTTGCAGTTTATCTTTGGATAGAGTTCCGGGATTGGCCTCCAGGGTGATTTCACAATCGGCAGTTAAAGAGAAATGATCGCGAAGCCTCGTAAACAGTTGATCCATCTCGCTGTCATTCAGCAGAGAGGGCGTTCCGCCTCCCAGGTAGAGGGTGTCAAATTCAGGAATTTTGTCAAGTTGCCGCGAAACGTATTCGACTTCTTGTAATAAAGCTTGAATGAAAGGACTTTTTGCACTCAGATCGGTGACGGAATAAAAGTCACAATACCCACATTTGGACTGACAGAACGGAATATGAACATAAATTCCGGCGCGGTTTTTTTGATCATCCCTCATGGATCAGCGTGACCAATGGTTGAAATTCAGCGGATGACCTGCCCGATCCGCCCGAAGCGTATTTTTTTGAAAAATTTGGTCCAGGGAATACTGGAATCCCAGGAGAAATAGATGACCAGAGCCTGTCCGACAATATGGTCATCGGTTACGAATCCCCAATAGCGGCTATCGGCGCTGTTATCACGATTATCACCCATAACCCAGTAAGCGTTCGCAGGGATTTTAATGGGCCCGTAGTTATCGCGGCTGCCCAGATCCCTGAACAGTCTCTGACTGTAAAGACCCCGCGGACGGGGTTGGGTTACCGGATCAATATATTTGGAGAAAGGAGGTTTTGGGAAGGTATGTCCCTCTACAAAAATCTGCTTTTCATTGATGGTCACCGTTTGGCCCTCTTTGGCGATGCAGCGTTTTATATAATCGACATTGGTATCCAACGGGTACCGAAAAATCACCACATCGTAGGGCTCCGGTTGGCGGATGGCCGGAAAGCGAAACCAGGGCGTATCAAATCCGACACGGGTATAGGGAATCCCGATCCAGTCCGGTGTGCGCATGCCATAGGTGAACTTGTTGACCAGCAAAAAATCTCCGATCAGGAGCGTGTCTTCCATGGATGAGGTGGGTATGGTATAAGCCTGAATAATAAACTGACGGATGATCAGGGCGGCAATCAGGGCAGCCAGTAATCCTTCCGTAAAATCCTTAAAGCGGTTTTTCTTTTTTACTTTGGTGTTCGTCAACGCGCCTCCAATACAAAATCCGTTTCCATTAACTTTCGGTCTCCATGGAGAGAACCGCCAGAAAAGCTTCCTGGGGTATATCCACACGGCCGACCTGCTTCATACGCTTCTTACCTTCTTTTTGTTTCTCTAATAATTTGCGTTTACGGGTGATGTCGCCGCCGTAACATTTAGCGGTAACATTCTTGCGTAAGGCTTTCACCGTTTGACGGGAAATGATCTTACTCCCGATGGCGGCCTGAATAATTACCTCGAACATCTGGCGCGGGATCAAATCCTTGAGATGACTGCAAAGACGCTGTCCCATTTCGAAGGATTTATCGCGGTGTACGATGGTTGAAAGGGCATCCAGCGGTTCTCCGTTGATTAAAATATCCAGCTTTACCAAATCCCCTTCCCTGTATTCATCAAATTCATAATCGAGAGAGGCGTAACCCCGGGTATACGATTTCAATTTGTCATAAAAATCAAAAATCACCTCGGCCAGGGGAAATAAAAACTGCATATCAGCCCGGCTGGGATCGATATAGCTGGTGGTTTTGAAAATGGCCCGCTTTTCCTGGCATAGTTTCATGATATTGCCGATGTATTCCGGTGGCGTAATAATCTGGGAGAAGATATAGGGCTCCTCGATGAAGTTGATAGTACCGGGGTTGGGAAAATCGGCCGGATTGGAGATCTCGCGCATGGTGTTATTGGTCATGTGAATACGGTACACCACATTGGGAACCGTATTGATGATGGACAGGTTGTACTCCCGTTCCAGGCGTTCCTGAACAATTTCCATGTGCAGCAGGCCGAGAAAGCCACAACGGAAACCGAAACCCAGTGCCTTGGACGTTTCCGGTTCAAAGATGAGTGCCGAATCGTTCAGAGCTAATTTATTAAGCGCTTCGCGCAAATCCTCAAAATCTTCACTGATGACCGGATAGATTCCGGAATAGACCATCGGCTTCACTTCTTTATATCCGGCTAAGGCTTTTTCAGCAGGATTTCTAAAATGCGTGATCGTATCACCCACTTTGGTATCAGCCACATTCTTTGCCCCGCAAATCAGGTAGCCCACTTCCCCGGCACGCAGTTGATCGATGGGATTTCGTTTTATTTTCAGGACTCCGATTTCATCGGCGTCGAATACATTTTTCTTGTTGAAAAAAAGTAACCGTTCATTGGTACGAATCGTCCCGTTAAAAATACGAATAAAACTGACCGCACCGCGGTAAGTATCGAAAATGGAATCAAAGATCAAAGCCTGCAGACGGCCATCAGGATCACCCTTGGGCGGGGGGATATAACGGACAATAGCCTCCATAATATCGGTAACGCCCAGACCGCTTTTAGCGCTACATAAAAAGATCTCCTCTTCAGCACAGCCGATCAGCTCGACAATCTGGTGTTTGACCGTTTCCACCTGGGCACTGGGCAGGTCAATTTTATTGATCACCGGGATGATATGTAAATCGTGTTCGATGGCCAGATAGAGATTACTGATGGTCTGGGCCTCAATGCCCTGGGCCGCATCCACGACCAGTAAAGCGCCCTCACAGGCGGCCAGACTGCGCGATACTTCATAGCTGAAGTCCACATGGCCGGGAGTATCAATTAAATTGAATACATATTGGTTACCATCCCTGGCCTTGTACTCCATGCGCACGGCATGTGACTTGATGGTGATGCCCCGCTCACGCTCCAGATCCATACTGTCCAAAACCTGATCACGCAGATCACGCTTGGAAATCGTATTGGTAAATTCGAGGAAGCGATCCGCTAAGGTAGACTTGCCATGATCAATATGGGCGATAATACAAAAATTTCGAATATATTGTTGATACATTTCCTGCAACCGGTTTAAATTTAAGCAGGTGAAATTAAATAATATGCCCTACAAAAGCAAACAACTCGTCTGACAGTAAACCGGCATGATGTTGAAAAAATGGGCATTTATATTTTTTATTGACTTTCGTACGATTACGATTAAATTTGCCAGTTCCTGAACATCATCCGGCGCGGATATTCTCTTAATTCCAATTACAAAAAAGTATATTAATCAAATAAACGTGGCAAATAAACCGGTTGAGCGAGTCAATACTAATTTTTCCTACTTTACAAGATTACTCATGGTTGAAAAAGCAAAAGAAAATTTAAATCAATTAAAACACTATACCGTCACCCTTAAATTCTTTTTCAAGGCTTTCTGGAAAACGATTTTAACCTGGATTATTATAGCCACGTTTATCGTCGTGGCTATTCACTACAACGTCGATAAATCCATTATCGGCAGCGCGGTCGTTATCTTCGGGATTATCTCACAGGCCTTCATCGGTCTGCTGAACATTATCGGCCTCATCCCGATCGTGGGACCCATCCTGGCAAAAGTATTAGCCCTGCCCTTTTTCTGGCTGATCAACGCCCTTGGCTATTTTGTATCCATCCTGGCCATTAAACGCGGCTATGCCAAAGATGTGGTGAATTACCGGATTCTCACCGTCGTGTTGCTGATAGGTGTGGTCATCGGCTTTATCATCGGGAAAATTGTCTGATCTTCTTGCATGTTAACTTTCAAAAAAACCCTCTCCGAAATATTTGATTTACAGGAATTCGCCATCAAGCTGGGATTGGATAATATCAAGGCTCTGGCGCAATTTCTTTCCGATCCCCATAAATCTTATCCGGTAATCCATATCGCCGGGACCAACGGCAAAGGATCAACTTCCTTCTTCCTGGCCAAAATACTGCAGAAACACGGTTTGAAGGTTGGTTTGTATACCAGTCCTCATCTGACCGATTTCAGGGAACGCATCCGGGTGAACGACGACCTGATCGAGGCTGATTTTATAAGCGCCTTCTGGGCCACAATCAAAACCCTGGTGATGGAGCGTAAAGCGACTTTCTTCGATACAACCACGGCTATGGCTTTGGATTATTTCCGCATCCGTCAGGTGGATGTAGCCATAATCGAAACCGGCTTGGGCGGAAGGCTGGATTCCACGAACATCGTGCAACCGGAATTAGTTGTTCTGACTCCCATCCATTTTGACCATGAAAAGCAATTGGGCCAAACACTCCGGGAAATCGCGGCCGAGAAAGCCGGCATCATCAAAAACCATACCCCTGTACTCTGTGCCACCCAGGAAGAGGAGGCTCTGCAGACGCTGAAATCATGTATCGGACCTGATCAAACCTTTTACTATATATCCGATCTGGTGCGCACGGAAATACTGAGTGAATCGATCGATGGCAGCCGCTTTCATTTGCAGGACCAGCATCATCATACCCGCCTGGAGAATCTGTTCACCAGGCAAATCGGCGCTTTTCAGATCGACAATATCGCCCTGGCCTATCTGGCCGCACGCATCTATCTCGGCAGGATTAAAACGGATTTCAGCAGCGAAGACTTCCGCGATGTCGTGAAACAACAACTCTGGGCAGGCCGCTTGCAGTTGATCCGAAAAGACCCTCATATATTTTTTGATGTCAGTCATAATACCCAAGGTTTTACGAAATCGTTACCGGCGCTCAAAGCTTTAACCGGAAACCGCAAATTGATGGTGTTGGTAGGTCTGGTCAAAGATAAAAATGTTCAGGCGATTTCCCGGATCATTCATGCATACAGCGATCGAGTCGTTATAACAGAACCCGATACCCCGCGCCGTTTGGAGGGTGCCGAACTGCTGCAGGCCATTCAGGAATCGGGAAGCAGGGCGCTTTTCATTAAAGATTCGGAAAAAGCGTTCGAATTTTGTATTCAGCGACTTCATCCAACCGATTGTCTGCTGGCCATCGGCAGTCATTATTTAATCGGTGGATTGCTGAAAAGTAAAATTAATTTGACATAATAAAAGGGGCATTTTAAATTTAGCCAATCTCGTTGCGCGGATACCCAAACAATCAATTATTAACTTCCCTTGAATATAGATTTCATTAAAAAACATCAATTGTTGTATTTTTCTTAAATACTACCCGTCTTTATAATATGAGGTTTTCACCATGTTGGATATTGAAGAATTAAAACAAAAAAAGATAACCGAATTAACCAAAATCGCCCAGGAGATGAATATCAGCGGATTTTCGGGTTTGAAAAAGTCGGAACTGATCTTCCGCATTCTGGAAGAACAAACCGCCCAGGAAGGACTGATCTTTTCCAAAGGCGTTCTGGAGATTTTACCGGATGGTTATGGTTTTCTGCGTTCTCAGAATTACAGCTATCTGCCGGGCCCCGATGATATTTACATTTCACCCTCACAGATCAAACGTTTTGGTTTGCGCACCGGTGATACGGTCACCGGGCAGATTCGTCCGCCCAAAGACAACGAGCGCTTTTTTGCCCTGTTGCGTGTTGAGGCGGTCAATTTCGAAAGTCCGGAAAAGGCCCGCGAGCGTAATTTATTTGATACCCTGACCCCGCTTTATCCCGATGAACGCATTAATCTTGAAACTACCCGAAAAGATTATTCCACCCGCATCATGAACCTGCTTACCCCGATCGGCAAGGGGCAGCGCGGATTGATTGTGGCTCAGCCGCGTACCGGTAAAACCATTTTACTGCAAAAAATCGCTAACGCCATCACCCAGAATCATCCCGAAGTTGAGCTGATGGTACTTCTGATCGATGAACGCCCCGAGGAAGTGACCGATATGGAACGCTCCGTCAACGCCGAGGTAGTCAGTTCGACCTTTGATGAACCTGCCGAGCGACACGTGCAGGTAGCCGATATGGTCCTGGAAAAAGCCAAGCGGCTCACCGAGTATAAAAAGGATGTCGTTATTCTGCTCGATAGTATAACACGCCTGGCCAGGGCACATAACACCGTTGTACCCCATAGCGGTAAAATTCTTTCCGGTGGTGTGGATTCCAATGCCCTGCAGAAACCGAAACGCTTTTTCGGTTCGGCCCGCAATATCGAGGAAGGTGGCAGCTTAACCATTATGGCTACCGCCCTGATTGATACCGGCTCGCGTATGGATGAAGTGATCTTCGAAGAATTTAAGGGGACCGGCAATATGGAACTGGTTTTGGATCGCCGCTTAACCGACCGGCGTATCTTCCCCTCCCTGGACATCAACAAGTCCGGCACGCGCAAGGAAGAACTACTGCTGAGCCGGGAAGAACTATCCCGCATTTGGGTGCTGAGGAAACTACTCAATGAAATGAATATTATAGAGGGAATGGAATTCTTACTCGAAAAAATGGCTGAAACTAAAGATAACCTTGATTTCCTGCGTTCCATGAATACATAATTCCCACTTGAAATTCCGCTTTATATCCTTTATATTTGTGGGCTCAATTTTTTGCAGATAAGGAGAACTATTGTGAAAAAAGACATTCATCCTGAATATAAGCTGGGTACGATCAGCTGTGCCTGTGGAAACACCTTTCAGACCCATACTACGGTGGGTGATATGAAGATTGAAATCTGTTCGAATTGTCATCCTTTTTATACGGGTAAACAAAAATTGGTGGACTCCGCCGGACGCGTTGAAAAGTTCATGAAGAAGTACAATCGTAAATAGCTTCATCGAATCTTGTTATATTGTAAAACGGGATGAAATGGTGTGCCAGGTCATTCCGTTTTTTTAATTCAGCTTGTCAATCATTAAACGAATTATTCATAATTTTGCCTCACCCCTGGCGAAAGTCATCCCTTTGGGGCTCCCCTCCCCAGATGGGTCTGGGGATGGGGAATTAAAGGAGGTGGGTTATTAACATTTTCGTAAAAATAACAATTTTATACTATTTTAAAGAAGTATGATGGCAAACAATTCAGAAGAAAAAATAATGCCCGTAGGCGGGCAGGCCGTTATTGAAGGTGTGATGATGCGTTCACCCAAGCGCATTGCCACGGCCATTCGCCGGGCCAGCGGTAAAATTGAAGTTCGGGTGCAGGAATTTCAATCCCTGGTGCAGCGTAATAAAAAATGGAACATCCCCATCCTGCGGGGCGCGCTGACCCTGATCGAAGTCATGTTCCTGGGCATTAAAACCCTGCAGTGGTCGGCGGATAAGGCCATGGAAGACCTGGAAGAAAAAGAAATCGCCGAAGGAAAAAGAAAGGAGAAAAGCAACAAGAAGTCTGCGACCGGCACCTGGAGTAACATCGCAACCATTGCCATTGCCTTCATCATCGGCCTGGGTGTCTTTTTTATTTTGCCCCTTTACCTGACCACGAAAATTTTCAACATCGAATCCCAGGCTCTGGCCTTTAATTTTGTGGCCGGAGTTATTCGCATCAGCCTGTTTATCCTCTATGTCTGGGGCATATCATTCATGCGCGATGTGCGCCGTTTGTTCGAATATCATGGCGCCGAACACAAAACGGTTTTCGCTTTCGAAGATAAAATCCGTCTCTCGCCGGAAAATATTCAGAAGTACACCACGTTCCATCCGCGCTGCGGAACCAGTTTTGTGGTGATCGTCCTGCTGATCAGTCTTTTCTTTTTCGCCATTGTCGACTCCCTGATCATGCTCTGGTTGGGTAAGATCACCTTGCTCATCCGTCTGCTCACACACCTGCCGCTCATCCCTTTTGTTGCCGGTCTGAGTTACGAAGCCCTGAAAGCGTCCGCCAAAAATACGGATAATGCCATTGTCCGGACGCTGATTGCTCCCGGCTTAGCCCTGCAGCGTATTACCACGCGCGACCCCGATGACGAACAATTGGAAGTCAGTATTGTCGCTTTGCAGGCCGCCCTCGGCGATGATTATAAGAATGAACTGGTCGATCACCCGCAAATTAAATCGGAGATCGTTTCCGTTTTAGCATAGGTGTAAGGCATGAAAGAAAAAATCCTGAAATTAATCGATCGCTTCAACCGCCTCAACGAAGAGCTTTCCCAACCCGGGGTTTTTGCCGATCAGAATAAATACAAGGCGCTTTCACGCGAACACCGCGAAGTATCGCGCATTTTAAAGATTGGCGAACCGTATCTTCAGGCCCTGAGAAATTTCGAGGGCAATGAGCAGATCATCTGCGAGAATGAAGAACGCGAGCTGGTGGAAATGGCCGAGCTGGAACAGGGCGATCTGCAGCAAAAAATCACCGCAATGGAAGATGAACTGAAGCTGCTGCTGATTCCCAAACATCCCGATGACCATAAAAATGCCATTGTGGAAATCCGCGCCGGAACCGGCGGGGACGAGGCCTCCATTTTTGCCGGCGATCTGTTCCGCATGTATAGTAAATTCTGTGAAGACCACGACTTTCCAATCGATATCATGAGCTCCAGCCCATCCGAACGGGGTGGATTTAAGGAGATCATTTTCACGGTGGAGGGTGAGAACGCTTACGGCACCCTTAAATTCGAAAGCGGCGTGCATCGCGTGCAACGGGTTCCCCAAACCGAAACCCAGGGTCGCATTCATACTTCGGCGGTATCCGTGGTGGTGTTACCGGAGGCCGAAGAAGTGGATATCGAAATAAATCCCAATGAATTACGCATCGATGTGTTTCGATCCAGCGGACCGGGCGGTCAGAGCGTGAATACCACGGACTCGGCGGTGCGCATCACCCATCTGCCCAGTGGATTGGTGGTCACCTGCCAGGATGAAAAATCACAGTTGAAGAACAAAAACAAAGCCCTCAAGGTTCTTCGTGCCCGGCTGCTCGACATCGCCGTCTCCGAACAGACCGAGAACATCGCCGCCCAGCGTAAATCCATGGTTGGCAGCGGCGACCGCAGCGCCAAGATTCGCACCTACAATTTTCCACAGAGCCGGGTAACCGATCACCGCATCAGCTTAACCCTCTATAAATTGGAGCGCATCATGGAGGGCGAGATCGATGAATTAATCGACGCCCTGCATATGGCCGATAAATCCGAACGCCTCTCCAGCCTGGCCGTTTAAGCCTGCATGGGCGGTTCTTTGCCCGGAAGCAGGCGATTGCCCAGCAAGACTCCCAGGTAAGTGAACAGCGGAAACAAAATCAGCGATCGCACCAGAATAATCGGACCGGCAAAACCATCATACCGTCCGGATTCCAGTTCCGTGTAAAACTCATCCCAGAAGGGCGGTAACTCATCCAAATTTTCCATCAGATTTTTGATGAAACCGATCTCCCAGTTGCCCACCATCTTGAAAACAATATAGTGCAGAATAAAAGTAGCAATGGCCCCGATAATACCGGTGAGCAAACCCAGATGCAGCAGGGCAGGTTTGGAGAACTCCACGGGTTCATAGGGAGACTGACTGCGAAAATAAAACAGGGCTGCCACCCCACCCAGGGCAATACCCAGGCAACACAGGCAATTGATGAAATTCAGGTAGGGGATCGAATCTATAACCGCCGCGGCGATGCCGCCCACCGTTGCGGAACGATATAACAGGGTGTTATCCATGGGTTGTGCTTATCCTCATTTTAAAAATCGATTCCAGAACAAGGCGGGCGATGATGACGCCGCTGATAAATCCGCTGACCATACGCAGGATCGTAGAGCCGGGAAGGGAAAAAACTTTTTCGACAGTGATTTCCAGGATGACTAAACCGAGCATGGCGCCATACGCTTTCAGAGGCCAGGGTTGAACAGGCCGTTTCAACAGGACCGTTACGCACAGGACCAGGGCGCCGCCATAAATGGCCAGGCAGCGCGCGCATACGGGCACGGGCAGTTGCCCGATGAACAGACAGCGCCCGGGAAGCTGATGGCAGAGCGGATCAGCCAGAACAAAGATCAACGTGCCGGCATAGTGAAACCAGCGGTAATCGCTTTGCACCAGCAGCGGGGCGCTGAAGAGCAGGATGATGAAGGCAGCCAGGGCCAGGGTAATAAGTCGCAA
>Ga0209498_1001585_pt1 | contig 13926 bp, 12 predicted proteins | sample WalLakDeSediment_FD_184131 | JGI IMG/M metagenome (GOLD analysis project Ga0209498, IMG submission 184131) | Lake sediment microbial communities from Walker lake, Nevada to study Microbial Dark Matter (Phase II) - Walker Lake 11/02/13 Deep... | ecosystem: Environmental > Aquatic > Freshwater >...
CCTCCGTGCGCTTGCCGCTGCGCTGATCCTGCTTCAAAACAATGGCCACGCGCTGGCCGGGTTGGATGTCGCTACGTTTGATCTGGTTCATGCCGCCCATTGTAGCAGCTACGCCGCCGCTGCAAAGGACCGCACCGGCCAGCCAATCGTCATCGTCATGTCTTCGTGCCAGATTTCGTAGCAGGTCATGTCGCCGTCCCAGTTCGAAGCCAGGTTCTGCGCGTCCACGCGGCGCTCCACGGCGTTCCACAGCTCCAGCAGCCTGGGATACTCGCTGTACTCACCGAAGGTGCGAAGCTGTACCGCCTTGTGCGCCGGCAGCGCGCGAATCTTGATCTCGCCCGCGGGCGGGACCGCGTCCACAAACGGTACGCAAACCTCCACCGGGCCGTCGTCTTCCTCGTTCACCGGGCCGTAATAGAGGGCGATCGGGCTTCCGGCTGGCTGCGCGCCGGCAGCGTTGATGTGGTCCCACAACTGGCGCAGCACGGTGGGTATCCAGGCGTGGTACGCCGGGATGGTAATGCGGCGGCGAATGCAAACGGCCGTTTGCGCCGCCATTTCCCGTTCTTCAAATTGAAAGTCCATCGGTTGCTCCTTCTCGGGTATTAACTCTTGCAGCAGCAGGCGGGCGGCAAGCTGCACGGCCGTTACCTGCTGCTCAACGGCCGTGACGTGACTGCGAATCAGGCGTTGGGCAGCGGCCGTGTCCGCTTCCATTACCGCCAGCGCCTCCTCAATCCGTTCCAGCGGCATTGCCATCAGCCGCAGCAGGCGAATGCGCCGCGCCGTTGTCACCTGCGCGCGCGTGTAGTAGCGGTAGCCGCTGTCGGGATCGACGCGCGCCGGTTTCAGGATGCCGCGCGCCGCGTACAGGCGCAGCGCCTTGCGCGAAAGCTGGCTCAGCCGGCCAAACTGCCCAATCGTTAGTGTCGCTTCGTCTCTCTGCATGGTCATGCTCCTATGATACGCCCGGCCCCAGGGGCCAAGTCAAGAGTGCTGCGCTGCTTTTGCGTGTTCCCGTATCTTATTCTATACGTTGGGGTTTCTACACGCGGAAGGATTAACGAGGCAATCACATCACCCCCACAAATTTCCCGCGGTTTCACTGTGACGCTCCGAGTCTTCTCCATCATACTGGCAACGGGCATGCTCTGACATTTTTGCCAGAGGCGGCGCGGTCAGGGACCGGCGCGGTCAAAGACCGACACGGTCAAAGACCGACACGGTCAAAGACCGACACGGTCATAGACCGACACGGTCATAGACCGACACGGTCATAGACCGACACGGTCATAGACCGACACGGTCATAGACCGACACGGTCAAAGACCGACACGGTCATAGACCGACACGGTCATAGACCGACCATAGCCAGTAAAATATTTTGTGCGAACAGGCTGATAAAGGTATCAAACCATGCAATTTTTACAAGAGATCCGGCTCATTCAAGGCGGGATGGGGGTGTACGTCTCCAACTGGCGTCTGGCCCGCGCCGTCGCCATCGAAAAACCCGGCGTCACGGCCGGAACCGTCTCCGGCACCGCGCTGGACGTGGTCTATACGCGGCTGCTGCAGCTTGGCGACCCCGGCGGCCACGCCCGCCGCGCCCTGGCCGCCTTTGACGCCCAATTTGGCGTGGACATCGGCCAAAAGATTTGCGCGCGCTACTTCATCGAGGGCGGCAAGGCCCCCGCGGCGCGCTTCAAAAACGCCCCCATGCAGATGGTGCAGCCCCAAAACGGCCATCGCGCCATTCCGCTGCCGGTCCACAACGCTGAACCGGTCGCGTTAGCCCTGGATGAAGAAATTATTGAGCTGCTGATCGCCACCGCCTTTGCCGAAGTCTGGCTGGCGAAGGAGGGGCACGCCGGCCGCATTTTCATCAACTTTTTGAACAAGATCGAGCTGCCGCTGGTATACGCCATGTACGGCGCCATGCTGGCCGGGGTGGATGGCGTCATTGTGGGCGCCGGCAATCCGGACGGCCTGCCGGCAATCCGGACGCGGTTGGCCAACCATACGGCCGTTACCAACGACCTTTCCGTACTCTACCGTGAGGTCGGCGAGGTCTTCACCGTGCCCTTTGACCCGCAGCAGGTCGCCGGCGGCAAGCTGGCCCAGGCGCTGCTGCGCCCGCCCGCCTTTTTGGCGATTGTCTCCCTCGAAAGCCTGGTGCAGGCCCTGTCGCAGAGCCAGAGCGAAGCGCCGGACGGCTTTATCATCGAGCACCATACCGCCGGCGGCCACAACGCCGGCCCCATGGGCCCGCTGCGCACGGACGAGAGGGGGCAGCCTCTCTACAGCGCCAAAGACGAGGCCGACCTGGCTGCAATTCGCGCCGTGGGCAAACCTTTCTGGCTGGCCGGCGGCTACGGCAGCCGCGCCAGGCTGGAGGCCGCCCGCGCCGCCGGGGCCGTGGGCGTGCAGGCCGGCTCCGTTTTTGCGCTGGCCCAGGAGTCGGGCATGCAGGCCACGTACCGCAGCGCCATTCTGGACGCGCTCAAACAAGAGACGGATGACGCCGCGCTGGTGCAGACGACGCTCGTTTCGCCCACCGGCTTTCCCTTTAAGGTCGTCCAGCTGCAAGGAACCCTGGCGGATGAGGCGGTCTTTGCCGCGCGCCCGCGCGTGTGTGACATCGGCCTGCTGCAGCAGCGCGGCCTCAGCAAGCCGGACGCGGACGGCGCGCGCCAACTGTTTCAGCGCTGCCCGGCCGCGCCCGTCGCCGGCTTCGTCAGCCGCCGCGGCCTGGCGCGCAACACCGAAGATCGGCGCTGCCTGTGCAATGGCCTGCTGGCCTGCGTCGGGCTGGGGCAGGTCAGCCAGCAGCAGGGCGAACTGGTCGAAGAACCGGCGATTGTGACCCTCGGCAATCATCTCGACGGCATCCGTCGCCTCTCGCGCCAGGGGCAGACCCCTTACTGGGTGCGTGACGTGGTGGCCGACATCCTCGGTTGAGCGCGTTAACTGCGCCTTAACAAACCCTTATTCCACCCTTAACGCGCCGTTTATCGGCGCTTAAAGCCGCTGTGCTAACTTCCCATGTGCAAACATGCCTATGTTTAAACATGCCCGTGTTTAAACATGCTCATGTTTAAACATGGCCACAACAAGGAACAGCGGAATGCACATTTTGGTAACCAACGATGATGGCGTCACGGCGCCCGGCCTGCTGGCGCTGGCGCAGGCCATGCGCGCCTTTGGCGACGTGAGCGTGCTGGCCCCCGACCACGACTGGTCCGGCGGCGGGCACGTGAAGACGTTGAAACGGCCGTTGCGCGTGCGGCGCGTGCGGCTGGCCGACGGCGCCAGCGGCCTGACTAGCGACGGCGCCCCCTCCGACTGCGTCGCGCTGGCGCTGCTGGGCCTCCTGCCGCGCCCGGTCGACCTGATCGTTTCCGGCGTCAACACCGCCGCCAACCTGGGCCACGACGTCACCTATTCCGGTACGGTCACGGCCGTCATGGAAGGCATCATCTGGGGCGTGCCCGGCGTGGCTGTCTCCCTCGACGGCGGCGAGCACGACAGCACGGAGCTGGTCTACGATACGGCCGTCGCCGTCGCCGCGCAGGTGGTCAGCCAGGTGATCGCCCACGGCCTGCCGGAGGGCGTTTTTCTGAACGTGAACGTGCCCTACCTGCCGCTTGAGCGGCTGAAGGGCATCCGCCTCACGCGCCAGGGGCTGCGCGTCTACCACGACCGCCTGGACCGGCGCCAGGACCCGCGCGGCAACGACTATTACTGGATTGGCGGCGACCGCCCCACGGGCGTGCCCAAGGAAGGCACCGACGTGGGCGCGCTGACCGCCGGGTACGCCTCGGTCACGCCGCTGCAGCTTGACTTGACCGCCACAGGGGCGCTGCCGCATCTGGCGACCTGGGAATGGTCGCCGGCGGCGCTGTTTTCTGAAAACGGCCGTGCGCCCATGCCTGCTCATGCTTGATCTACACAGCGTCCACGACCCCCAGGCGCGCCTACACGACGCCCTCTCCACGCTGCGCCAGGCGATTATCCGCGCGGAACCGACCGTGATGGTAGACGGCCGTTTCGAGCGCATGATCACTACTCCCCTCAGCGTCCTCGACGTTGCCCGCCAGCTTATCGAAGAAATTCCCCAACTGCGGCAGTAAGCAAGTTTGCGCGTGGCGGGCGGCGAATGGCGCGTTAATCGGCCGTCTCATTGCCTGTCCATCCCCTCAACCTGTCATTTTAATTGCCGGTAACGCCTACCCATTTTCCCGTTTCCTGCTTACGGTGGTGTATAATAGCAGTCACCTGGTGGTTATCGTTGCCGCTATGAAGTGGTTACTGCGAAGTAATTACAGCGAGGACTGGCTGGGTAGAGGAATGAGCTATGAACGAAGTAACGACAAATCAAAAAACCGTGATCAGAACAGAGCGTGGTTTAACCATTGCTGGTACACGAATTACACTTTACAGCATCATGGACTATCTCAAGGCTGATTGGCCTCCGGCGTTGATCAAAGAATTGTTTGATTTGACGGACGGACAGATGGGCGATGTACAGGCCTATCTTGAAGCGCATCGTAATGAAGTAGAAGCCGAATACCGGCTTGTCCTGCAAAAGGCGGCAGAAAATCAGCGTTATTGGATGGAAAGAAATCGGGAACATATGGAGAGAATCGCGGCAATGCCCCATAAACCCGAAAATGAAGAAGTCTGGAAGAAATTGATATCCAAAATTGCGAACGTGTCATTCCTTCGGCGAGCTCAGGACAAAGTCTGAGCGGAGTCTTCGGAGCGAAGAATCCCTACGGAATGCGGAGCCCTATGGGATTCCTCGTCGAAGACTCCTCGGAATGACATGGGATTTTGGATCTACTGAGTCTGTTTAGCAAGAGTTCATGCAAATGAATGTTGTTTGGACGGCCGAATTAGCCCACCACCCCCGCCAAGCCCCTGTCGTGGTCGGGGAATGCGTCGTGCTGGCCGCGCAGCCAGTGGAAGGCGGCCGCCACACGACGCTGTTCGGCCTGGATTTGCACGACGGCCGTATCCGCTGGCGGCAGCGCTTTGACTACGAATTCGTGAGCGGCCTGTGCGTGGCTACCGCCGGTGAGCCTTTGATTCTCGTCGCGCTCACCAGCAATGACCTGCTGCGCGGCGAAGGGCGGCTGCTGGCGCTGGATGTGCACGGCCGTGAACGGTGGCGCTGGACCCAGGGCGGGCAGGCCGTCTCCGCGCCCGCCATCGCGGCCGGGCAGGCCGTTTTCACGGCCGAAACCCACGCCCTCGTGCTGCTCGACCTGGAAACGGGCGCCGAACAGCGGCGCATTGAGCTGCCTCCGCGCGCCGCCGTAACCGCGCCCGCCGTGGCCGGCGGCGCGGCCTACGTACCCTACAACCTGGCGCGCCTGGCGGCCGTCGGCCTGGACGGCGCGCCGCGCTGGACCTTCAACTATCCCGGCCTGGGCTGGCTGGCCGAAACGCCCCTCGTCTTTGATGAACTGGTCGTCGCCGTGAGCAGCGACGGCCGTCTCCTGGCAATCGATCGCGCCGGCGGCGCGCTGCGCTGGGAGCGCGCCGTGGGACCGCCCGGTCGACCCCTCAGCCCACCCGCTACCGACGGCGCCCGCCTCTTTGTGGGCGCGCGCGACGGGCTGCACGCCTTCAACCTGGCCGACGGCGCGCCGCTTTGGCAGTGCGTGACCGACCAAAAGGTGACGGCCGTGCCCGTGGCGCACGCCGGCCTGGTCTACGTCGGCTGCCGCGACGCCCACCTGTACGCCCTGGACGCCGCCGACGGCGCCATCTTCTGGGAGGCGACGCTGGCGGCCGAGCTAAAGGTTGCGCCGCTCCTGGCGGCCCACGGGGAGACGCCGCTCCTGCTGGCCGCCGATCATGCCGGCTGGGTTGCGGCCCTGGCACGGCCGTTGAGTACTCAGGAGCGGGCCGCGCGCGGCGACTCGGCCGCGCTGATTGCCCTGGGTGAGCTGGCGCGCGCCGCCGAGCTCCTGGAGGAGCAGGGCGATGCGCTGCACGCCGCCCAGCTATGGCGCCGGCTCAAAGACCACGCGCGCGCCGCCCCTCTCTTTGAGGCCGCCGAAGCCTGGCTCGACGCCGCCCTGGCGTGGGCGGAACTCGGCCGTTTCCGGAAGCGCGCCGAAGCGCTGGCCGGCCACGCCCGCGCGCTCGCCGGTGACGGGGCCGCCGGCGACGGGGCCGCGGACGCCGAAGCGCAGGCGCGCGCCTGGGAAAGCGCCGCGGCCGCATTCGACGAAGTGGGCGCCACGGCCGACGCCGCCGCCTGCCGCCACAAAGTCGCCGAATGCCGCCGTCGGCCGCTCATCACCGTGGATGCGCAAACCATTGGCCCCGGCCTGACGCTCAACGCCTGGGCGCAAATTCAGTTTCGCGTTCACAACGAAGGCTTCGGTGTCGCCCGCCATGTCGTCATCCGCCGCGCGCGCGGCGAGCAGTTCGCCGGCGAAGTAATTGACACGCAGCAAATCTTTACCCTGCGGCCGGGCCGCACGCGCGCCAGCCTGCTGGACGTGCGCCCGCTGGCCTTTGGCCCGGCCGTGCCGCTGCGTCTGCGCATCGAATTCGTCGACGAGCAGGAGACGCCCTGCGTGCGCGAGCAGACCATTCATCTACCTGTGGCGGAGCACGCCCGCGACACTCAGCAATGGCGGCGCAGCGACATCTTTGACAGCTCGGTGCGCGCCGAAGGGGCGCATACCTATCTGAGGGCGCCCGAACTGGCCCGCAACCTGCCGGAACTGCAGCGCAAGCTCCAGATTTATTTCAGCCGGGGCGAGCTGCACGACCTTTGCCAGGCGTTGGGCGTCGACTACGCCGAATGGGAAGGGCTGACGCGCAGCCGCTTTGTGCGCGACCTGGTCATGCGGCTACATCGCCACGGCCGTTTACCCGAGCTGATCGTCCGCTGCAAAGAGGCGCGCCCCCACGTAGACTGGTGATTTATGCAAGCCAAACCCATTAGCGAATCCCGTGTTATGTTGACCCAGATGATGGGCGTGCAGGATGCCAACAACCTGGGCAACGTGCACGGCGGCATCATCATGAAGCTGTGCGACGAGGCCGGCGGCATTGCGGCCGCCAAGCACGCCCGTCGCCCCGCGGTCACGGTTACGGTCGACTCGATGACCTTTCTTAACCCGGTGCACATCGGCGACCTGCTGACCGTCGAGGCCGAGGTGACCTGGGCGGGGCGCACGTCGCTGGAAACGCGCGTCGTCGTGACGACCGAGAACGTGCTGAGCGGCGTCGTGACGCACACGAACACGGCCTATTTTGTCTACGTGGCGCTGGACGATAACGGCCGTCCCGCCCCGGTTCCGCCGCTCATTTGTGAAACCGAGGCCGAGCGCGTGCGCTATGCGGCGGCCGAGGCGCGCCGCGCGCGGCGGCTGCGCGAGGCGCAGCGGGAAGCGTGATGCGCGTCGGGCGGTATTTTTACCCCTTGCTCTTTGTGGGCTTTACGGCCGTTTTCGTCGGCTACCTCAGCGTCTGGCTGCCGGGGCCGGCGGCGGGGCTGCGCTTCCTGGGGCTGGAGCTGGGCGAATGGTTCAAGTTCCTGGGGCTGGACGGCCGGCGCGACATCTTCTACCTGCCGCCCATAACGCTGGGGCTGATGCTGGCGCTGCTGACCCTCACCTGGCCCAACCGGCGCCGGCGGACGTGGGTCATGCGCGCGCTGGCCGTCCTGGTCAGCCTGCTGGCTTTCCCGGCCCTGCCCGATTTGCTGGGGCCGTTTCGCAGCCAATATTTGCTGCGCGTGGCCTGGATTGGACTGGTGGCGCTGGCGGCGATTGTGAGCAGCGTCAAGCTGCCCCCAAGCGCCGCGCGCCGCGCGCAGCTCATGCTGCTGGCGCTGTTGGGCGTGGTGGGCGCCGTTTTGCCGGCGTGGCTATACCTGGCGCTGCGCCCCTTTGTGAGTGAAATTTTACGGACCCCGGTGGGGATTGGGCCAGGCGTGTGGCTCAGCGGGGTAGGGCACTTGTGGCTAACGGCCGTTTGCTGTTGGCGATGGTACGAGATGCGCGCGGCGTGACCGGATTAGATCGCACACCGCACGCATCTCGCGCATTTTCACAATTAACCGCGCATCCGTTCGTCGACATAAGTGACTGCTTCGCCGACCGTGGTGATCTGCTGCGCTTCCTCGTCGGAAATTTCGCCTTCAAATTCTTCTTCAAAAGCCATGATCAGCTCGACCAGGTCCAGCGAATCAGCTTCCAAATCTTCGCGAAAACGCGCGCTGGGGACAACTTTGTCCTCATCAACGCCTAGCAGGTCAACAATGATAGCCCGCACACGAGCTTCTGTATCGTTCATAGAGAATTTCTCCTTCAGCTTAATGGATACTTAGAAATAGCTAGACAATTTTAGGAGCAATGAGTAGATTGTCAAGCCGATTCGCGTAGCGGCGCACGCGGGTTGCGCTTGCCCAAGCAAATGAAAACCCCAACCAGGGCGTCAATTAAGTTGGAAACAACATGCGCGACGGCGCGCCACGAGGAATGAAAATCGTAGCCCGGGCAAGGATGCCCGATTGTCGGAGGAGTTCCCCGTGCGCGGGGCGCGCCACAGCCTGCACTGAACGCAGTGAAGTGATGAATGAAAATGGAACGCAGATTTTCCTGATTTGACCTGATAGGCCTGATTGAATCAGAGTATACTCTGATTATATCGGTTAATGTCGCTGCGCGACCGCTTTGCGTACAGGTTTATCTGCGTCATCAGCGTTCTATTAACGAAGGAAATGCGATGAGTCAATATAAAATTGCCGTCATTCCCGGCGACGGCATCGGTAAAGAAGTTGTTCCCGAAGGCGTCCGCGTGCTGGAGGCCGCGGGGGCAAAATTTGGTATCTCGTTCCGGTGGGACGAGTTTCCCTGGAGCTGTGATTATTACCTTAAAACCGGCCGCATGATGCCGGAAGACGGTCTGGCGCAAATTCGTAACCACGACGCCATCTTCCTGGGCGCCGTCGGATTCCCTGGCGTGCCTGACCACATCTCCTTGTGGGGACTGCTCATTCCCATCCGGCGCGGCTTTCAGCAGTACGCCAACGTCCGCCCCGTGCGTTTGATGCCCGGTATACAATCCCCCCTGCGCGGCCGCGAACCGGGCGACATCGACTTCATCGTTGTGCGCGAAAATACCGAGGGCGAGTATTCCACCATCGGGGGCCGCATCTTTGAGGAGACGGAGCAGGAATTGGTGGTGCAGGAGAGCATCTTTACCCGCCGCGGCGTGGACCGCATCCTGCGTTATGCCTTTGAGCTGGCCCGCTCACGGCCGAAAAAACAGCTCACCTGGGCCACCAAGTCCAACGGCGTGTTCATTTCCATGCCCTATTGGGACGAGCGCGCCCGGGCCATGGCCGCGCACTACCCCGACGTGCGCGCTGACCAGTACCACATTGACATTCTCACCGCCCATTTCGTGCGCAACCCGGACTGGTTCGACGTGGTGGTAGCCTCCAACCTCTTTGGCGACATCCTCTCTGACCTGGGGCCGGCCTGCACGGGCACAATTGCCATCGCCCCCTCGGCCAATCTAAACCCTGAACGGGAGTTTCCCTCGATGTTTGAGCCGGTGCACGGCTCCGCGCCCGACATCTACGGCCAGAACATCGCCAACCCCATCGGCCAGATCTGGTCCGGGGCGATGATGCTGGCGCACCTGGGTCATCAGGCGGCCGCCGACGCGGTTGTGCGCGCGATTGAAGTCGTGCTGCGCGACGGTCCGCACACGCGCGACATCGGCGGCCAGGCCAGCACGCAGGAGATGGGCAAGGCGATTGCCGCGGCGGTTTAGCGACCGGCCGCCGCCAGGACTTGACAGGCTGGCGCTGCCGGCCTATGCTTCAGCGCTGATTCGAAGGAGCGACGCGTATGAATTTTGAAACCGAGATTGACTTGGCGGAAGTAACGGCCGTGCTCAAGGCCCTCTCCGACCCCAACCGACTGCGTATTTTTGCCGAACTGATGGACGGCGACTCTTGCAACGGCGAGCTGCAGACCCGCCTGGAATTAACGCCCAACTTGCTCTCGCACCATCTGCGCGTGCTGAGCGCCGCCGGCCTGATCACCTCGCGCCGCGACCGGATCGACGGCCGTTGGATTTACTACTCCGTCAACCGCCAGGCCGCCGGCCGCTGGCGCGCCTGGTTTGCCCATTTTCTCGACCCGGCGCGCATTCGCGAGCGCCCCGTCTGCGGGCCGGAAGGGCAGCTTATCGCGCCTGACCGGATTGCGGTCGCCGGCGATTGAGCCCAAAGGGTCATAGATGAAGGTGATCTTAGCCAGGCTATCTGCTCCTGTGCGCGTTAGCCTGGCGGCGCTTATTCTATTAACGGCCGTTTCCTTTCTTTTCCCCCTTGCTCCACACGGCTATCAGCTAGCTGCTTTCCTGCTCCTCTTCATGTGGCCCGCCATCACCTGGCTGGCATGCGTGGATGGTCCCTGGCTCGATCGGTTGGTGATTGCCGCTGCTCTGCCGCCTTTGGTGAATGCCTTGCTGGCCTTGCTCACGTATTATGCATCTGGCCCCATGCTGTCAACGGTGCAACTGCTGCTGCACACGGCCGTGGCGCTGCTCCCTTTGGCGAAGCGCTCTTGTATTGCCTGGCCATCCGTGAGGGTAATAAACTGGCGTGACCGGACGGTGCAGACATTGGCCGCCATTTTCATCCTGGCGCTGGCCTTACGGCTGACAAACCTGCCTTATAGCGAATTCCAGGGGGACGAAGGGGTGATCATGACCCGCGCCGCCGCGATGATTACCGGGGACGACGCCGAAATTTTTTTGCACCAAAAGGGACCTGTGGAGATTTTAATCCCCTTAACGATGTGGGTTTTAGGGGGACAAATCAACGAATTTTGGGCGCGCTTGCCTTTTGCCTGGGGGAGTCTGTTGGTCGTGCTGGCGCTGTTTGTTCTGGCGCGACGCTGGTTCGGTGCACCGACCGCATTGCTGGCGGCGCTGTTTTTTGCGCTGAATGGCTTCGGGGTAGCTTTTGGACGCATTGTGCAGTACCAAAGCTTTGTGATGTTGTGGGGAACGTTAGCCGTGCTGGGCGCAGCCCGTTATGCCGCCGCGGGGAAAAGGCATGATTTGGTAGGCACGGCCGTCTTCCTGGCAGGCGGTCTATTAGCCCATTATGACGCTATTCTGGTGACTCCGGCGGTGGGCTGGTTGCTCTTTAATCGGGTCTGGCAGGAGCGGCGCGTGGCCTGGCGCGCCTGGCTGCTCGCTGGGGGAACCGGCGCGCTGATTTTGGCTCTTTTTTACGTCCCTTTTGTGCGGAACCCCAACTTTGCGCGCACGGGGCAATATTTGGTGCAAGGTCGCCTGGGCGCCTCGGATGAAACCGGCTTGTTGAGCTGGAGCGGCGCGCAGGTCTGGCAAATGATCACCTTTTACAACAGCCTCTATTACGTCGTGGGGCTTGCGCTGCTGGCGTTTGTTGGACTGTTAGCCCTGATAAAGCGCGGGCGCGCGCGGCGGGGCGGTGTGATCGCCATGGCGGCTGTGCTCCTGTTTTTTACCCCGCTGGCCTTTTACCTCTTCATCGTGGCTGACCCACGCACCCATGTGTACACCTTTTTTCCCGGTTGGACGCTGTTGGCGGCGGTGGGCGCGTGGACCCTGGGACAAAGGTGGGTGACGGGACGAGGCCGGCTGGCGGGTTGGGGGGTGTTCGCGCTGTGGGTCGGAGTAACGGCCGTCTACCCCTGGCTCCTTTTTGTTGATTATACCCCTGAGCGCCAGCGCACCTGGGCCGAAAATCGTCCCCGCTTCTACCCCACTACCTGGGATGATCCGCCTTTGTACGGCATTTTCGGTTTTCCGCACCAGGCGGGCTGGCGTCTGGCGGCGGAATTGGTGACGGAACTGCCCTACGCCAGCAACGAGGAGCAGGAGGTTACCGCCTGGTACATGGCCCAAGCCGCGCGCACGCACTGCCCCGACCTGGCGACATTCGTCTATGCCGCGCGTGTGCAGGATGTCGTACTGTACGATCCGGACCTGTTGGCCACGTTGGCGGAGCAAGCGCGGGTGACGGTGGCCGGCCAGCCGGGGTTGGTGATTTACGGCCGTTCTCCTACAGACGCTGTCCCGCTCCGCGATGCGGCCGGGCGCGCTTTGTGGCGCGCGCCGGCAGACGTAGCGCCTCCCACCTTCGGCGGCCATTACCCTGTCCAGGTCACGTTGGGAAATGAACAGGTACGCCTGCTAGGGTATGATTTGGACACGGCCGACGCCGTTCCCGGCGGGCGCGTCGTCGTGACGCTGTACTGGCAGGCGTTGGCCCCCTTCGACCAAAACTACCAGGTCTTTACCCATTTGTACGATGGCGAACTGCGCGCCCAGCATGACGGCGCGCCTGATTGCGCCATCATGCCCACGACTCGCTGGGAACCGGGGCGGATTATCCGCGACCCACACGTCATCTCCCTGCCGCCGGACATGCCTCAGGGGGCGGTTCCCTTGCTGGTTGGCATGTACAATCTGTTAACCTACGAACGCCTGTCGCGGGCCGATACAGGCGCCGACGCGATTCACATAACGAACGTTACTGTGCGTTGAAGGACTCCCTAAATTTTGACGGAACAATCCGCCTAAGGTAGTATCTACGGGATATTTTTTACCCCTCCTTTTTAGGAGCAATCAGAGAGGTGTGTTATTTATGGTTCGCGAACAGCAGTGTCATTCCCAAAAAAGCCGGATAATCGCACTCGTGGCTGCCTTTTCATCCCTTGTTTTGCTGCTGGTGTTATTCCAGACGCTTGTCGCGCAGGAACTGGAATCCCCGGAGGCGCCTGAATTGCAGGTGACAAAAACTGTGGATGTAGCCGCAGCGTTGGCTGGTGAATCTGTTCAATATCGCATAGCGATTGCCAACGTGGGCGACAGCATCGCCATTCCTGTCATGCTGACGGATACGCTGCCTGGGGCGCTGCATAGCGTTGCGGTGGTGGATCTTGTAGGCGGCGGCGAGTATAACGTTACAGGCAACGTGGTGACCTGGATTGGTATGGTAAGCAACGGCGCAGAGGTGACGCTTGATCTTTCCGCAATTGTTACGGATACGGCCGTTGCCGGGACCATTGTCACCAACACCGCTGAAGTCACCGGAGCCGGGGCGTTTATCACTGCTGATGCGCTCTTTACCGTCGTTTCAGCACCGCCGCCTGTGCTGCAAGTGGCAAAAACCGCCAGCCAGGCGACCGTTTTTCCCGGTGGAACGATCAATTACACCATCGTCGTCAACAACAGCGGCGGCCCGGCAGACAACGTCACCCTCACTGATACCCTGCCCGCGGAGCTTTCCTATGTGGACGGGAGCTTGAACGTGGTCGGCGGCGGCAGCTACGACGTAACCGACAACGTCATAACCTGGGTCGGCGCGATTGGCGGCGATGACGGTGAGGTCAGTTTGAGCTTCTCCGCGCTGGTCACAGATACCGTGACCGCCGACGACGCCATCACCAATGGGGTAACGGTAACCGGCGCCGGCGAGCCCATAGCGGATGAGGTTGTGGTAACTGTTCAAACCACTGCTTATACCTTCTTGCCTGTCATTGAGGTTCCCATACCCGCCCCTAACCTGAATGAAATCGGTACCCCCACGACGGATAATAATTATCTGACCTACAAGTGGACCGTTTCCTGGGGCAGCATTGGGATACCCGGCGCAACTTACGTGTTGCAACAGTCACGGCGCGCTGACTTCCTTGACGCAACGGAATACAATTTGGGCACAGCTATGTCGCGCACATTCGAGCACAGCCCGGTCAATAATCTTAATCCCTATTATTATCGGGTGCGGGCGGTCGTCAATGGAAGATCCAGTCTCTGGTCTCGCGCCCAGTCCCAGCAAGGCGTCTACTTCGATTACTTTACGGACAACTCTGGTGACTGGGC
>Ga0209498_1001586_pt1 | contig 13920 bp, 11 predicted proteins | sample WalLakDeSediment_FD_184131 | JGI IMG/M metagenome (GOLD analysis project Ga0209498, IMG submission 184131) | Lake sediment microbial communities from Walker lake, Nevada to study Microbial Dark Matter (Phase II) - Walker Lake 11/02/13 Deep... | ecosystem: Environmental > Aquatic > Freshwater >...
CTTCTCGATAGGACGCCGCGCCTTAAGCGCCTCGATTACAGGGTTACGGCCGATGATGTAAGAAGGTTTCAGGTTTCAGGTTCCAGGTTTCAGGTTACAAGTTCCCCCGAACGTGTCCTTCGGACATGTTATGTGTTTTACAGGTTATTTTTATAATTTTTCCTCTGACCTCTGACCTCTGATATCAATCATCCAATTAAAAAAATTGTCAATGGTGAATTGTGAATTGTCAATTTCCTTCCCGCCCCTCCTCGTCTCCAAGTCTCCCCGTCCCCAAGCCCCCCGGTCTCCAACCATTCCTCGCGCAGATGGTCGCCACCTCCCATCGCTTTTCCGTCCCGCAGGTGGTGCTCATCTTTCCTACCCCCCAATCATCCCAATAGCAACTAACTGTGCTTTTTCCGCAATACATACACCACGACCATCCCGACTATAAAAATTCCTGCCGAAAACAACTGCGCCTGACTTAAGCCGAAGACGGCGACGGGATTTAATCTCAGAAATTCGATCCCGAAGCGCTGCACTGCCATGAGCATCAGATAGATGCCGAACAACATACCGGGGATTTGAAGCTTCAGTCTCAATCTCCACAGAATGAAGAAAATGACAACGCCCATGAGAAACTCGTAAACCGGCGTCGGGTGCATTGCAACGGTCGTGTCGAATTCCGTAATGACACCGAAGCGGTCGGAATCGACAACCCTTGCCGAGAGCTCATGATAATTCCATTGCTCAGCCGCTTCCGGATTTCGCATGAAGTAATCTCTCGCCCCATGTGCCGGCTTCACGGTGCCGTTCGCATATATTGTTCCCCACGGAAGGTTTGTCGGTATACCGTAATCGCCGTCTCCGGCCACATGGCAGCCGAGCCGTCCGACGGCATAGCCGATCATCCCGCCGAGTCCGATCATATCGAGATATTGCAGTACGGGCAGCCGTTTCTTCCGGACATAATAGAACATACCGATCAGTCCGCCCGCGAAACCGCCGTACCATACCAGGCCAGCTGGGGAGAAGATCATCCCGACCGGATCCTGTATGAACCTGTCCCAATCGGTCGTAATATAAAGCAGCTTTGCACCGATAATACCGCAAACTAATCCGATGATGATCAGCGTTCCGGCGTTGTTCACATTGAATTTTAACCGTTGATGTTCTTTTTGTAACACAACATACGCTGCCATAAAGCCGAGTGCCATCATAAGTCCGTAGCTGTACAGCGTCAGGGGTCCGATTTCAATTAAAATTGGTCTCATATACATTACTCTTTATGTGTGGTTTCTATTTCAACAAATGCCTTTTTGGCTCTTCCTTTCCGGATGGTTTTTTTTGGCGTAAAACGCACGACAAACTTACTCTTCGGTCCGGTAGTTTTCGACACGACAACCTCGCGTTCGCCGTGCAGATTATTGATCACCGTACGGAAGAAAGCCGGACCGTGTTCGGGAATAGAAAACTGGGGTGTACTGATTCCCTGTATCGTTAGATAAATTGAAGTATCTTCTACTTCCGTATCGACGAGTATCTCATACTTAAATGTTCTGAATTCAGTGAGCGTCGATAATTCGAACAGGTGTCCTTCGATTCCTTTTTGCGTGTCGGTATAAGGAACGATTTTTAGTCGGTATTCTAGTTCAGCTTTTTTCGCCTTCATTACCGTTTTCCGATAATTGTTGATTGATGTACTGAGCGAGATCGGCAACCAGAATCTGTTTCTGTTCGCCCGTCTCCATGTTCTTAACGGTCACTTCATTTCGATTCCGTTCCCCGGTCCCCGCGATAATTGTGAATTGCACAAGCTGACGCGACGCTTCGCGCATTTGAGCTTTTAAGCTCCGCCGCGACAGATCGGTATCGCACGGGATACCGGCTCTTCGAAGCTGCTGGGTGATGCCGTACAGCCATGTGCGTGATTCATTATCCGCTGCGGCAAGATATACAAACGGTTTTCTGTCGCTATCTTTCATAAGATCGCTTGCTTCGAGCACCAACAACAGGCGTTCGATGCCGCCTGCGACTCCCACACCTGGTACATCCCTGCCTCCGAGTTCTTTTGCAAGCAGGTCGTATCTCCCGCCGCCCGAGAGGGCATCCTGCGATCCGAGTGCAGAGCTGATAAATTCGAAAGCGGTTTTTGTGTAGTAATCGAGTCCGCGCACAATTCTTCCGTCGACCGTGTATGATACGCCGGTTTCGAATAGTAGCTCCTGCAGCCGTATGAAATGCTCATTACACTCTTCGCAGAGGTTGTCTTTTTGCAACGGAGCAGCGTCGGTCAGCTCCCGGTCACGCTCATCTTTCGAATCCAGAATGCGGAGGGGATTTGTTTCGAAACGCCTCTGACTGTCTTCGGAGAGATTTGGGATATTCGGACGCAGAAATTCTTTCAGTTTTTCCTTATATGCGGGACGGCATTTTTCGCAGCCGACGGAGTTGATCTTCAGATCGGCTTGTGTTATTCCGAGCACCTTGTAATATTCGGCGGTCATTGCAATTATCTCGGCATCCGCTTCCGGTTGATGGGAGCCGATCACTTCGAGTCCGAACTGGTGGAATTGCCGTAGTCTTCCTTTTTGCGGACGCTCCTGCCGGAACATGGGAGCGAGATAATACACTTTTGTTACGGGCTGTTGCTGACCGAGGTTATGCTGCAGATAGGCACGTATGACCGCTGCGGTCATTTCGGGTTTCAGGGTGAGCGAGTTTTCGCTCCGGTCACGGAAGGTGTACATTTCCTTGCCGACGATATCGGTAAGCTCACCGATACCCCGGGCAAATAATTCAGTCTGTTCGAACACCGGTGTTCTGATCTCTTTGAAATTATACCGGTGAGCGAGTTCGCGGAATGTCTGTTCGACATACTGCCAGCGAAATGATTCCGCGGGCAATATATCTTTCGTACCGGTTATGGATTTAAACTTCAATGATCTCCCTTTTCTGATAGTTGCTTGATCGGAATATCCGGAACGGAGTACCGCGCATTCCCGTTACGTGAACTGTATCGTTTCTTCTTTACGAAACGTTTCGATAATTTCGTCGGGTGTTTTGAGGGTTAAAAGCGTGTTCCTGAACGTTTCGCTATTCATCAGCCGGGATACGCGGCTGAGCAGTTTGATATGCGATCCAACCATATTTTCTTTACCGATGAGAATAAACACCAGTCGGACTGGTTTATCGTCCAGTGCATCGTAATCGATCGGACGTTCGGTCACGCCGAAGCCGGCAACGATATCGGTTACCGCATCGCTTTTCCCATGGGGGATGGCAAATCCGTTCCCGACGCCGGTCGACATCACCTGCTCCCGGTCAAACACGGCACGACGCACTTTTTCAAAGTCCAGTATTTTCTTCGATGTGCTGATGAGTGACAGCATCTCTTCGATGACGTCGTTCTTATTCCTGCCTTTGACCGAAGCACTGACAAATTCTGATGTTAAATAATCGGTAATTTTCATGCTACTTTGAACCTTTGTCACTGTCCCGCCAGTTGATGATCTTCTGCTCGTACTCTTCCAGCAATTGCTGACACCGGTTTTTATCCGGCGATTCGATATTAACATGGAAGAGCGGACGCTCCTTATCGGGTATCAGGATAACGGTCGTCGGTTCATCGTCGATATGGATCTTTACGCCGTCGATCAACTCGCGTTTGAATTGTTCCGAATCTTTCATCAGATGACGCATCACGCGGCCCTTGGCTTCCCACGCGCATTTAATATTGCGTTTGACGGTGTAATATTCGGGGATTTGCCGGTTGAGTTCACCGATATGTACCCCGGCTTGTGCCATCATCTCGAGGATCTTCGTGACGGCAAACATACCGTCGGTTGCGAACAGGAAGTCCGGAAATATAAATCCGCCTTTTGTACCGCCGACGAACTGCACCGGATGTTCGTGCGCCGCCTCCATCATCGCGAGATGGCTGTTCTTCGTAAGGATGACTTCTACGCCGTGTTCCTCCGCTATCTGAAAAATTACATTCGACGTGGTGACCGGCACGGCAATTTTTTTCGTGTCGGGATGTGTCATGAGAAAGAGTTTGGCAACCAGAATGAGCAGGCGTTCCGCATCGAATGCGTCGAACACATGGCCGTTTTCATCCACAACGAATATTTTCTCGCCTCCCGCATCTATCATAAATCCTGCATCGTACTTCAGGGATGTCACGATATGCGATAGCTGCGATAATGCGTGATCGAATTCCGATTTGTCGCGTGTGAGCCGGTGCGGATCCAGGTATGCGTTCAGCGACACAACCTGTATTTTCATTCTGCCGAGAATATTCGGGAATATGGTTGCGGCGCTTCCGTTTGAATAATCGACGACTATCCTGAATTTCGCTTTATTGATGAGATCGTAATCGATGCGTTGCTGGAATCTCTGTTGATAACTTTCGGTTACGCGTTCGGGGAAATTGATCGATCCGACATTATATTGCGGCGGACGATGAACATCCTCACCGAAAAATAACCGGTCGATCTTTTTCGTTTGTTTTGAAAGCAGATCGCGCCCGTCTTCATCGAAGAAGATAATGTCGGTGAGATTCTTATCAAAAGGTGATTTGCGAACGTGGAAACCGCCGACTTCGGTACCCGCGCTCAATGCGTGCCGAACCATCGGAATCGGAGTCGACCGCAGATCGTTCACCGTGACGCCCGCCGAAATCAATCCACAGATGAGCGCGCGGTTCATCATTCGCGAAACATTATCGGAATCCCTCGATGTCGCGACGACTTTCCCCTGTCCGATGAACATACCGTACGCGGTTCCGAGCTTGGCGCCGAATTCCGGATTCATTTCAATATTCGATATACCGGTTATCCGTGCGTCGGCAAATAACTCGCGAAGCCATTTATCTTCCTGTACGAGACTGCGTGAGAGCGAGGCGCCGTCCTCTACTTCTTTGTTCGGCCAGAGTTTTATGTTTGAAAAAAGACGCGCGCGTTTACCGATCTTACATTCATCGCTAATGAACACGTTGTCATCGATGACGGCCGATTCACCAACCGACGTTCTTGAACCGACCACGCTTGATGATATCTGTGCCATCGGTCCGATGTATGTGTTATCCCACAGGACCGAATTTGTAATCACGCTTCCCTGTTCGATAACAGTATTACTGCCGATAACGACATTCGATAACCGGACATCGCGATGTACCTGTACATTATCTCCGAGAATGATACTCCCGTGCAGATTTTTCTTATCCGTTTGAATAATCGTGTCTTTACCGATAAGCAAGTTACCGGGTGTTTTCAGGTAGGGTACTTTCACATCGCCGCGCAGCGCATCAAGATGAGCTTCCTGATACTCATTTAAATTTCCGATATCCCGCCAGTATCCGTTCGCCACGTATCCGTAAAGCGCTTTCTTTTCACGCAGCAACTGCGGAAAAATGTTATTGCTCCAGTCGCGTTCTTCCTTCGGAGGCATCATTTCGAGTACCTCCGGCTCGATAATGTAAATGCCGGTATTGATGGTATCGCTGAAGACCTCACCCCAGGATGGTTTTTCGAGAAAGCGCACGATCCGGTTGTCGGCGTCCGTGATCACAATGCCGAATTGCAATGGATTTACCGCATGCGTTAAAATGATGGTCGCAAGCGATTTTTTCTCTTCATGGAACTTTAACGCATCAGTTATATCGATATCGGTGAGAACATCGCCGCTGATGATTATAAAACGATCATCGAGGTACTCCTCTGCATTCTTTACACTGCCCGCGGTACCGTAATCCTCGGTTGCAGAAATGTGCACCATATTAACGCCGAATTTTGAGCCGTCTCCGAAATAATTGGTTATCGCATCCGGTTGAAAGAAAAGAGTGGTGACTATATCGGTGATTCCGTGGTCGCGCAGCAGGTCGACGATGTGGTGCATCATCGGTTTGTTCATGACCGGGATCATCGGTTTAGGGATATTCATTGTAAGAGGACGCAGCCGAGTACCGAATCCCCCTGCCATTATGACTGCCTTCATAGTTTTATCTCACGTGGTTGTCTGTAGTATAGTATGGGTAATCTCTAAAATGTAAGAAATATTGTTGCATCATTCAAGGACGGTGCAGAAAATGTTTTCTGTAAAAAATACGGTCCTATCTCAGTGCATTTTCAAGGTCTGCAATAATGTCGTTTACATCTTCTATGCCGACGGATATACGCACCAGTCCGTCGGTGATACCGCTTGCGATCCTGGCTTTCTTAGGTACCGATGCGTGTGTCATTGTTGCCGGGTGCGATATCAGTGTTTCAACACCCCCGAGACTTTCGGCGAGTGAGCAGAGTTTTACTTTTTTAAGGATAGCACCGGCTTGCCTGAAGGTACCCACGTCGAATGCAATCATTCCACCGAAACCCCGCATCTGCGCTTTTGCGAGCTCATGTTGCGGGTGATCGGGTAACCCGGGGTAGATGACTTTCTTTACTTTCTTATGTCCTGCAAGGAATTCCGCAACCCTGCCTGCGTTTTCATTGTGACGATCCATACGGACGGGAAGTGTCTTTATCCCCCGCAAACATAACCAGGCATCAAACGGAGACAGAATAGCCCCGATAGATTTTTGTGTAAAGCGTATCGCGTCGATTACTTCCCGGTCGTTCGTTACGATCAGCCCGCCCAGCATATCGCTGTGACCGTTCAGGTATTTTGTGGCGCTGTGAATAACGATATCGATACCCATATCGAGAGGCCGCTGCAGGTAAGGCGTTGCAAACGTGTTATCAAGTACCGAGGTCAGATTCGCTTCCTTTGCGAGCTGTGCCGCAGCCCGGATGTCGGTGATCTCCATGGTCGGATTTGTGGGCGATTCGACGTAAAGCATTTTTGTGTTTTCTGTGATCGCTCTTCTCACGTTTTCAATGTCGGTGGTATCGACAAACGTGTACGAGAGGCCGTATTTTTCATAGACAAACTTGGCCGCACGGTATGTGCCGCCGTAAACATTATGCGACATAACCACGTGGTCACCCGGTTTTAACAGATACATGATCCCGTCGATCGCGGCCAGACCGCTTGCAAACGCGGCACCGTATTTACCGTTTTCGAGTGCTGCAATGTTATCCTCAAGAGCGGTACGGGTCGGATTCGAAATGCGTGAGTATTCGTATCCTTTGTGCTTGCCGATTGCTTCCTGCACGTATGTCGATGTCAGGTACACCGGCGTCATCACCGCTCCGGTTGAGGGGTCGGGTTTCTGTCCGGCATGGATTGCGTTCGTCGAAAAACCGTATTTTTGTTTCTTCTTCATGCTATGTTTATTTTATTGATTGCCTTAAACCGTGACATATTCGATAATATCATATCGCGATACAATACCGATATATTTGTTTTTTTCTTTCACGAGAATAGCGGCGTTTTTACGTGTCAGCAATTCGATTGCCTGATTGACACTATCATCTATATTCAGTTCTGCGAATGGTTCATCCATAAGTTCAACGACCGGTTTATCGGCGGTCGATATATCTTCGATGATCTTTCGCATGACCACTGTCTCGTCTATACTTCCGACGCAACGATTGTGTTCAAGGACGGGCAGCTGGGAGACATTATGCTCCTTAATCAACTCGAGAGCGTTCCGGACTGTATTTTGCGGCGAGACGGACACGATCGGCGGTATGTCTTTTTTCTTTACTTCCAGTACATATCGAAGGGTCACTTTTTCGGGGGTGAGGTACCCGTGTTCACGCATCCAGTCATCGCTGTAGATTTTACTCATGTACCGGTTGCCGGTATCGGGTATGAGCACCACGATGACGTCTTCCGGTTTAAAGTTTTTCGCGTATTTGAGCAGACCTGCAACGACGGCTCCCGACGCACCGCCTACCAGCATTCCTTCTTCACGCGTGAGCCGGCGTGCCATGATAAACGATTCTTTATCGGTTACTTCAACAACTTCATCGATGTATTTGAAGTGCAGAGTCCCGGGTAGAAAACTTTGTCCGATACCTTCAAGTTTATAGGGTTTACCCTCCGGTTTTGCTCTTCTGTTATAGAACACGTCACGGACTACCGAACCTTCCGGATCGACACCGATCACTTTAATATCGGGATTTTTCTCTTTAAGAAATTTCCCCGCGCCACTGATGGTTCCGCCGGTTCCTATTCCCGCAACAAAGTAGTCGATCTGTCCGCCCGTTTGTTCCCAGATTTCCGGCCCGGTTGTTTTATAATGAGTATCGATATTTTTTGGATTGTAGTACTGGTTTGCAAGTATTGCGTTCGGGGTTTCTCTTACAATTCGTTTTGCGACTTCGATATGACTATCGGGTGCATTATGAGGGGCTGTTGAGGGAGTAAGTACAACCTCGGCTCCGTATGCGCGAAGTAATCGAATTTTTTCCAGACTTATTTTATCCGGCATCGTAAATATTGTTTTATATCCTTTGACAGCTGCCGCGATTGCAAGTCCGGCCGCGGTATTTCCCGAACTCGCTTCGACGATCGTACCGCCGGATTTGAGCTGCCCCGATTCTTCTGCCTCGGTAATGATATCCAGACCGATACGATCTTTCGCTGATCCGCCCGGATTTAAAAATTCGATCTTTGCCAGATACTGTCCCTGGTATCCCGCCGTAACCTTGTGAAGATATATGAGCGGAGTTTTCCCGATCGTACCGAGAATCGAGTCGTGTGCTTGAATTTTACTTTTATCCTTTACCATGGCAACCTGCAACTCCTTTATGAATTATTGAAATACATCTACACTTTATTTATGATATGAGCTGCGAAACCCGCTCCGAATCCGTTGTCGATATTAACGACCGTTACTCCGTTCGCACAACTGTTGAGCATTGCCAGCAATGCCGCAAGACCATGAAAACTGGCACCGTATCCGACGGAGGTGGGTACGGCAATGACCGGTATGTCGACCAATCCCCCGACGACGCTCGCGAGTGCACCCTCCATCCCCGCCGCCACAATGATTACCGATGCTTTCAGGAAAACCGGTGACTTATCGAATAATCTGTGTATCCCGGCGACTCCGACATCGTTCACCTGTTCTACCGGACTTCCGAGACACCTGAGTGTGACCATCGCTTCTTCGGCTACAGGCAGATCGGAGGTGCCGGCCGTGATGATACAAACAATTCCTTTTCGGGTCGGAGGCGGAAATGTATCGAGGGTAATGCAGCGCGCCGTTTCGTGATACACTGCTTTCCGTACCTTTTTTTTGACTGCACGGTACTGTTCTTCCGTTGCCCGTGTTGCGAGCAACGGTTGTTTGGATTTAACAATAGTTTGAGCGATCGCAGCGACCTGATCGCTGGTTTTGCCTGCGCAATATATTACCTCGGGAAATCCCTTGCGGAGTTCGCGGTGACGGTCTATTGTGGCAAAACCGAGTAGATCCGATGGGGGTTGTGAGAGAATCGAGACCAGCTCGTTTTCATCAAGGCTTCCATCTTTATAATGTTTAAGTAATTTCTTCAGGGCTTCTTTTGTCATAGATAGAATATTATATGCTCGCCGGAAGGTTAATAATGCATAAAATTCAATATATTAGTTTTATAGTATACTTGCAAACGGTGACCACCCCGAAAAATTCAGCCGGAAAATCGTCGGTTTATTGATTCAGTGAAGGTATTGTAATAATTAGAATGTGCCGGAGTTTCGTTTTGAATTTTACGTATCGGTCACGGTTTGAATCGTATTCGGGTTCATTAAATAAATAATCCGTGAAATCTGTGGCGATTAAAGCTTTTTAAGTGCTTTATCCCGGGATCGGTTGCTAAAATCTATTAAATTCGTGCTCCTTGAAAATCACCCTAAAATTTCATAATTTGTTTCATAAATATATAATTTTAAATAACTTTTAAACAGGGATTTCGTGAGCCAATTCGCCGTTGCTCTCATTTGCGGTTACCTCATAGGCTCGATTCCCACCGCATACGTAATTGTTCGTCTGTTTACAAAGAAAGATATCAGGTTGAGCGGGAGCGGTAATGTCGGAGCGGCGAACACATTAAGAGTTACAAAATCAAAATCTCTCGGTATATTGGTTGCCGTATTCGATATTCTTAAGGGCGTTGCTGCTTTTCTGATCGGTATGTATGTGGGTGGAAATCAATTCATGGTTGCTGCGGTCGCCGGAGTTGCAGCAGTTGCGGGGCATAATTTCCCCGTCTGGCTGCGTTTCAGGGGCGGACGTGGTCTGGCAACCGCTGCGGGTTTTTTATTCCCGTGGATTTGGCCTGCTCCGTTCGTTTGGCTGGGTCTGTGGGTACTATTAAGAAAATTAACAGGCAAAACTCATATCAGTAACATAATAGCGACCGCAATTCTTTTAATAATTGCTCTCGTTGCAAAAAATGAGTGGCTGATACAATTGACGACAATTGCCGCCGAACCCGGACATATTCGAATCGCGGCGCTGATGTTGTGCGGTTTGATTTTTATAAAACATATCGAACCGATCATAACCGGTAATACCGGTCGGATGGATTAATTTTATTTAGAGGAGGATTTTATGGTGCGTAAGGGAGTAGTCATAGGGGGATTTGTACTGCTTGCCGCTTTTGTCGGTGTGGGACTGGGCTGGTATTTTAACGGTAAAGAACTACCGGTTGCAGACGATTCTAATATTCACCGGTCGGATCGGATATGGGCGGAGGCACAACCGGCCTCCTATGTTGACGAAAGTTTCACCCGCACACAGGATGAAATAACCGTCTCCCGACATAATGCTATAACCCGGACGGTTGAGCGCGTGAGTCCCGCGGTTGTGGGTATAAACGTCATCGAAATACGCGAAACGGTCTATCGCGATCCCTTCCGGGAGTTCTTCGGCGACGATCCGTTCTTCGGTCCGTTTTTCCGCGATCGCATGCGCGACCGCACCCGCCGTCAGGAAGTGCGCGGACTCGGCTCGGGATTCATCATCTCACCCGACGGTTACATACTTACAAACGATCATGTTGCGGGCAATGCAGAAGAAATAACTGTGACACTCTCCGATGGCAGACAATTTAAGGCGGAACTGATCGGAAGCGATCTTGTATCCGATATCGCTTTGTTAAAAATTGAGAATAATGGAAAATTACCGTATGTACCGCTCGGTGATTCCGAGGATGTCATTATCGGTGAGTGGGTCGTAACCCTGGGCAATCCGTTTGGATTATTTGAACGCGGACATAAACCGATTGTCACGGTCGGTGTCATCAGCGCAAAAAACATGAATTTGAGTTCCGTCAACAATCGGGTCTATCGCGGCATGCTTCAGACCGATGCGGCTATAAACAGCGGCAACAGCGGCGGTCCGCTTGTGAACAGTCTCGGCGAAGTTATCGGCGTCAATACATTAATTTATACCGGTTCGGGATATAATACCGGAAATATCGGACTCGGATTCGCTATTCCGATTAACCGGGTAAAAAATATTGTGGTGGAATTGCGGGAATATGGACAAATCGACCGCAGCTTCTGGACCGGCATGAGAATACAACCGGTCGATCAAAACTTTGCCCGCATTCTCGGTATGACCCGTCCCGAAGGCGTTATTATTAATCAGGTGCTGCATGATAGTCCCGCCGAAAAAGCAGGACTTGAAGTAGGGGATGTTCTGCTTGAGGTGAACGGTGAAAGAATCAGATCGCAGGAAGTACTGGTCGATATCGTTAATTCGTCGAGGGTAGGTGATGTGTTGAGACTGAAAGTCCTCCGCGAAAAAGATGAAAAAAATGTAGAACTAAGACTTGAATCACGATAAAAGAGAACGGAAGAATTTAAATTGATCCCCCGGTATACACGGCCCGAAATGGGCTCCATCTGGTCGGATAAAAACAGATTTGCTATCTGGCTCGAAATAGAAATACTTGCCTGTGAAGCACAGGCGGAACTCGGTATGATTCCCAAAGATGCCATAGGGATTATCCGTGGAAAAGCTTCATTCGATGTTGAACGAATTCTGGAAATAGAAGAAGAGGTTAAACACGACGTCATTGCATTTTTGACGAATGTGGCGGAGTATGTCGGTCCCGAATCCCGCTTCATCCATCTCGGTATGACATCGTCCGATGTGCTCGATACTGCGCTTGCCGTGCAGATGAAACAATCAGGCGGGCTCTTATTGAAGGGATTGCACGGATTATCCGATATCCTCCGACAACAGGCACAAAAATACAAATACACGATAATGATCGGACGAACGCATGGTATCCACGCCGAGCCGACGACAATGGGATTAAAATTCGCGCTCTGGTACGAGGAATGTAAACGAAATATTGAACGGCTTACCCGCGCAGTTGAATCTGTATCAACGGGAAAAATTTCGGGTGCGGTCGGTACCTATGAGCATCTCGAACCATCTGTCGAAGAATATGTGTGTATGAAACTCGGACTAAAACCCGATCCGGTTTCGACACAGGTTGTGCAGCGCGATCGTCACGCCGAGTTTATGTCGACACTTGCCGGGATCGGGGCTTCGCTTGAAAAGATTGCCGTTGAGATCAGACATCTACAGCGAACCGAAGTACTCGAAGCGGAAGAATATTTTTCCAAAGGGCAGAAGGGGTCGTCCGCTATGCCCCATAAACGTAATCCGATTGTCAGCGAGAGGATTACAGGACTCGCACGTGTCCTGAGAGGAAATGCAACTGCCGCACTGGAAAATGTTGCACTGTGGCACGAGCGCGATATATCGCATTCATCGGTTGAGCGGGTTATCGTTCCGGATAGCTGTATCTTACTCGATTATATGCTCGCAAAAACGTGTGATCTTCTCGAAAACCTGCTCGTGTATCCCGAACGAATGATGGAGAACCTGAACAGGACGCACGGACTGACGGCGTCGCAATCGGTATTGCTCGCATTAACAAAAAAAGGTATAAAGCGGGAAGATGCGTACCGTTTGGTTCAGCGGAATGCGATGAAAACCTGGGAGACCGGAACGCCGTTTCGTGAACTGCTCGGCAAAGACCGGGATATAACGAATGTGCTGAGCGATGAAGAACTTGACGAGATGTTCGATTTGAAGAGAAGTGTGCGGCACGTTGATACGGTATTTAAACGACTGGAATTAGATTAGGTGTGTGCAATGGGTATCGGTGTATCGGAGTGTCGGTGAAAGTGAGAACTGTTGCAGTATCATGAAACACAAATCACCGATACACCGTCACCCCGATACTCCGATACAGTTCCTCAGTTTCTATAATTGTTTTTTTTAATTGATGGTCGATTCAAAATACACAAACCCGAACAAGGAGACACTATGGCTACGAAATATCAGAACTTTATAAACGGCAAATGGGTCGATGCAAAATCCGGTGAAACATTCGAGAACCGGAATCCCGCTAACTGGAATGAATTAGTCGGCACGTTCCCGAAATCGGGAAAGGAAGATGTCGATGAAGCAGTACGTGCAGCGCGAAAAGCGTATGACCTGTGGCGGCTTGTCCCGGCTCCCGAACGGGCCGAGATAATGAAAAAAGCCGGCGATATAATGGTGAGCCGGAAACGCGAAATCTCCGAACTCATGACAAGAGAAATGGGTAAAGTGCTTGCCGAAACTATGGGGGACATGCAGGAGGGGATCGATACGGCATATTACGCGCACGGCGAGGGGAGACGACTGTTCGGTAAAACTGTTCCGTCTGAATTACGCAATAAGTTTGCAATGGCGGTGCGTATCCCGATCGGCGTTGCCGGTATGATCACACCGTGGAATTTCCCGATGGCGATACCGACGTGGAAAATATTTCCGGCATTGTTGTGCGGAAATACGGTCGTGTTTAAACCCGCATCCGATACCCCGGCAACCGCAACGGAATTTATAAAGATACTGCTCGAAGCAGGCGTTCCCCCGGGTGCGGTGAATATCGTTCATGGCGGCGGTGGAGCGGTCGGCAATGCCATCGTTGAACATCCCGATGTCAATATGATCGGATTTACGGGATCGACGGAGATAGGGAAGAAGATATCAGCTTC
>Ga0209498_1001587_pt1 | contig 13918 bp, 12 predicted proteins | sample WalLakDeSediment_FD_184131 | JGI IMG/M metagenome (GOLD analysis project Ga0209498, IMG submission 184131) | Lake sediment microbial communities from Walker lake, Nevada to study Microbial Dark Matter (Phase II) - Walker Lake 11/02/13 Deep... | ecosystem: Environmental > Aquatic > Freshwater >...
CCATTGGCCGGGATTGATTGAAGGCGTGCCTGGTTCTTGTTGCGGTAGGCAGGGTCCAAATAGCTGCTGTGTAGGTATTCACTGCGAAAATAGATCGGCTCACCAAAGACGCCGCTGCGCCAATGCGCCAGGGCTTTACGCAAAGCTGATTTTTGGAGGTATTGGAAGCCCATCATGATAAACTTCCCATGGTCAGATTGTTCCAACTGGTCAAGGTCCACGATGTCCTGTTGGGAACTTCCAATTGGTTTTTCGATGTAAATCCTTTTGAGGTTGGGCTGCTTGGCGGCTTTGAGTAGTTGTTGTGTGTGGGTTTTATTGGGTCCCAGGATATACAGGGTGTCAATATCCTTTCTGTTCCACATTTCGTCGGGCGGGATAGCTTCTTGAAAGCCAAACCGGCTCGCAAAGTGTTCCCGACTGGATGGCGTTGGCGAAGCAACGACGGTTTTTACAACCTTGGGTACTTCTGAATAATAATATTTGAGGTTGTCCAGGGCGAAGACATGAGATTGGGCGATTCCGCCTGCGCCTAAAAAACCAATTCGAACGCTGCTATCCATAAAAGGCCTCCTAATAGATCCGGTTTTACGGAAAACCGCCACAAGAGTGGCGGTTTGTTTTAGTCGGGGCGCTGGGATTTGAACCCAGGGCCTCTTACACCCCATGCAAGCGCGCTAGCCGGACTGCGCCACGCCCCGAACTACCTAAATATTATAGCCGCGTTTGCAGTGTTTGGCAAGGCAGGCTTTGATAATTGGTTGTTTTACTTTTTCCTGAGGCACGAGGAACTGATCGGATTAATATCAAGGTGACTTTGTTTCGAGATTTGTTAACGATATCATCAATTTTCAAAAACAATATTGACAAAAATCGCAAATTACTTTAAGATATTTGTAGAATTCAACAATTAACCTGCAAGTTTCGCCAAAGGTACCCTGTGATAACCTTTAAACGTCGGCAATATCTTTTAGAAATTCTTCAAAAACGACCGAATTTAAGCGTTTCCGATATGGCCAGAGCTTTAAAGGTGTCACAGGGTACCATTCGTAATGATCTCAACGCACTCCAATTAGAGGGGATCGTTAAACGTGTCCATGGCGGTGCAATACTGATGGATCGCCATAAAATAAGTAATAATTCCTTTCTCTCACGTTATGAACAAAACTATTCCTCCAAGATCGCGATTGCCAATCAAGCCGCAAAATTGGTGTCAGATGGCGATTCGATTTTACTGGATGCCAGCAGTACGGCATATTGCGTTGCCTGTGCGATTGGCCATCTTAAAGACCTCAGGGTTGTGACGAACGGATTTAACACGGCCAATGAACTGGCAAAAAACAATTCAAACAAAGTTGCTTTGATTGGTGGGATGGTCAATTACAGTTCCTCTTCTGTCACTGGTTTGTTAAGTGAGCGGGTTATTGAGGATTTACATGTACAAAAAGCCTTTCTTTCATGCAGTGGATTCAGCTTAGGGCGAGGAATGACCGAGGTACACCTGAACGAAGCGCAGCTTAAAAGAAAAGTGATCCATATTACCGATCAATTAATTGCTTTAATTGATTCAACAAAATTTGGCAAAGAGGACCTGACACCCTTTGCCCGCTCCGAAGATATTTACCGGTTATTCACGGATGGGAGAATAACGAAAGAATGGGAACAAAAGCTGCTTGAGGCAGGAATTGACCTGATTATTTGCCAAGAAGAGGAAGCCCTGAGCTATGATCAAAACCATCCTCAGACTAGAAGATATATCTAAGCGTTTCTCAGGCGTTGAGGTTCTGCATGATGTTTGTTTTGACTTGCGTCCGGGTGAAGTACATGCATTACTAGGTGAGAATGGCGCCGGGAAGTCAACCCTGGTGAAAGTCATCACCGGATATCATCAGCCGGACCATGGCAAGATCTACCTGGATGGCGAGTTGGTTGAGTTCATTGATACTCGCGATTCGCGGCAGGCAGGTATTGCAGCCATTTACCAGGAATTGAGTTTATTTCCAGATCTGGATGTGGCCGAAAACATTTTTGTTGGACGACACCCCCTCAATTACGGGATGAAGGTCGATTGGCGGAAGTTGTACATAGAAGCCCAAGAACTGCTTGATTCTTTAGGTGTGAAGATTGATCTTAAACAAAAAGCTCGTCATCTCAGCATTGCACAACAGCAAATTGTTGAGATTGCCCGTGCTTTTTCGATCAATGCACGCATCTTAATCATGGATGAACCCACATCCTCACTTACATTGAATGAAGTAGCTGAGTTATTCAGCCTGGTTCGGAATCTGCGGGAAAGCGGAACAGCGATCATCTTCATCTCGCATCGTTTGGAGGAGCTTTTTGAAATAGCTGACCGTGTGACCGTGTTGCGTGATGGCTATTATATTGATACCTGCAACATGCAAGAAACCTCTCGTGATGACCTACTGCGCAAGATGGTGGGACGAACCATATCCGATCAGTACCCAAAGGTAGAAGCCAAAAAAGGTGATGTCTTTTTACAGGTAGAACATCTCACCAGTGATGGGCTGTTCACTGATATCAGTTTTGAGCTAAGAGCTGGCGAGATTTTGGGTATGGCTGGGTTGGTCGGCGCAGGTCGAACCAATGTCGCAGAATCGATATTCGGCATCCGACCGGCTGGAAGTGGAAAGATCAGCATTGAAGGTAAGGAAGTCACCATTAGCTCACCTCACCAGGCCATTAATTTAGGATTGGCGTATGTCCCTGAGGATCGTCAGCAGCATGGATTGATCCCCAAAATGCAAATCACACCCAATATCAGTTTGCCCAAACTGGAAGAATTTGCCAAATACAACTGGATCCTCAATAAAAAAGAACGGAAGTTTGCCTATTCGGCAGCGCTCCAGATGGAAGTCAGGGCGCGCAGTATCTGGCAGCTCGCCCGTGAGCTTTCGGGTGGAAATCAACAGAAGGTTGTCCTGGCGAAATGGCTGTCGACCCATCCCCGGATATTGATCCTTGATGAGCCAACCCGCGGCATAGATGTGGGCACGAAAGCCGCGGTTCACAAGCTGATGTCTGACCTGGCAGCTGAAGGTTTAGCGATTTTGATGATATCTTCCGAATTACCTGAGATTTTAGGGATGAGTGATAGGATCATCGTGATGCGGGAAGGCCATGTTACCGCACATTTTTCACGGACTGAAGCAACCCAGGAGAAAATTATCGCTGCTGCTACACAAAATGTCAGGACAGGGACTTTACAATGACTATTCAAGTATCAAAGGGCACAACTGCACGGCTAAATATATGGGACCTATTATCACGGTTCAGGGAAGTTGGCATTATTGTCTTTATTTTGATACTTGGTGCAGTTGTCACCCTGCGGGCACCGTCTTTCCTGTCGGTTAATAACTTTAGAGACATATTGATGAATATTTCCATCCTGGCAATTGTGGCTTTGGGGCAAACGATTGTCATCCTGACCAAGGGAATTGACCTGTCTGTCAGTTCAATGATTGGCTTGGTCGCAATGATGGTTGCATTTGTGATGAAACAATATCCTGAGACTCCCGTCTTCTTGATCGTGTTATTGGGGATGGCATTGGGAACAATTGCCGGCTCTTTTAATAGCATTATCATCACTTTTGGAAAAGTACCCCCCATTATTGCCACATTGGGTACGCTAAGTGTATACAGGGGATTGGTTTTCTTTTACAGCCAGGGGACATGGATTAATTCCTACGAGTTACCCCGGAGCATTAAAATGCTGTCAAAGGGTCAGCTGCTTGGGCCGCCGAACTTAATCCTGATTGCCCTGTTCATTGCGATCATTGTCTACCTTTTCCTAAAATTTACCCGAACCGGACGAAATATTTATGCTGTTGGGAGTAATGTTGAAGCAGCAGAATATGCAGGAATCCGCCCTCAAAGGATTAAGTTTCTTGTTTACTTGATCAGTGGTTTATTGTCCGGGATTGGTGCGGTGTTATGGGTGTCAAGGTTTGAGTCTGCTCAGACCAACACTGCCCTTGGATTTGAACTTCAGACAGTCACTGCAGCGGTGATTGGCGGGGTTAGTATCAGCGGTGGTGTTGGTACGGTCACAGGGGTAGTGTTAGGCGCAATTCTGTTAGGAATTATCCAGAATGCGTTGACATTGGTGCGAATTTCACCCTTCTGGCAGCTCGCAGCGCAAGGTCTGTTAATTCTGGTGGCTGTTGTTCTGGATAAAGTGATTTATACGCGTGTTGCAAGGAATTGAAAATGACGACAGAAGTTCTTAACAAGAAACAACCGGAAACCTTAATCAGCGAACGCCAGATCCGAAAGTCTTTTCTAGGGGTGTTCTTAAAATGGGAATGGTTCCTGTTTGTTTTGATTCTTTTAGTGGTTTTTATTAATACGCGTCTATCACCTTTTTTCTTGAATGCGGTTAATTTATCTAGAACCTCCTCAGACTTTATGGAAATAGGGCTGATGATGCTGCCCATGGTGATGATTATTGTCACCGGTAACATCGATTTGTCTGTTGCGTCGAACATGGGGATGAGTGCATCACTAATGGGTTTGATGCATAATATGGGTGTTAATATTTGGTTGGCAGCTTTTGCAGGGCTCGCTTTGGGCACATTGGGGGGTGTTTTGAATGGCTATCTCGTCGCGTATGTCAAATTACCCTCTTTGGTGGTCACTTTGGGGACTTACGCATTCTTTCGCGGCATCGCTTTCGGGTTTTTAGGAGATCAAGCTGCCCGCAATTACCCCAGTGCGTTTACCTACATTGGGCAGGGCAGAATACTCGACACACTGTTTCCTTTTTCAGTGGCATTATTCAGTGTATTAGCAATTGTTTTTGGACTGGTGCTGCATCGGACAACTTTCGGACGTCAATTGTATACTATTGGGAATAATGAGCCGGCAGCTAAATATTCGGGTGTTCCAGTTGAGAAAATTAAGTTCATTCTCTTTATTATCTCGGGGTTTATCTCAGCGCTTGCGGGTTTGGTGTTGGCTGCCCGTTTTGGCAGCACACGACCTGATAATGGTACCGGGCTTGAATTAGCCGTTATTACTGCTGCAGTGTTAGGCGGCCTGGATATCAATGGCGGTAAGGGCAGCATGTATGGTGCGACATTGGCTCTGGTATTAATTGGTTTGTTGCGATTTGGTATGGGTTTGCTTAATATCCAAAGCCAGGTCCAAAGCATGGTCATTGGTCTGCTATTGATTGTTTCGATTCTTGTTCCTCATATCGGTCAGCAAATTAGTTTCACCAGGCAGATTAAATTCCGGTGGAAATCAGTACTGGCTGTTATCGGCATATTAATAGTTTTCACGGCTTTCTTTATCTTCTTCTTCTGGTCTCGCGCACCGATTATTGCACAATTTTGAGGATTGAAGGTAAATAAAGAACCTTGTGCTAGGTCTCGGTTTTGTCTTCTGGTTTTGAAAGGAGTTTGTTTATAAGAAAATGTAATCTTATTGTCCCAATCATTGAACCACACAAAAATAGAAGGAGATTTGTAAAATGAAAAACCGTTATTGGATTATCACCCTGGTCACAATCATTGTCTTGAGTTTTGTGGTCAGCGCTTGTGCACCTGCTCAACCAGAACCACCTGCTGTTGAAGATGTTGAAGAGGTTGCACCCGCCCCAGATTGTGCAAACTATGTTCTCGTTCCGAAGAATCTAGGCAATCCCTATTTTGACACAGGCAACACCGGTGCCCAGGAAGCTGCTGGTGAACTGGGAATCACAGTTCTTTATCAGGGCTCAGCAACAGCGGATGCCAGTGAGCAAATTACCTTGCTGAACTCGCTCATTGCTCAGCAAGTGTGCGGCCTTGCGATTTCCGCAAATGATTCCGACGCGTTGGTGCCAACCGGTCAGGCTGCGATGGATGCAGGCATTGCCGTGGTTACGTGGGATTCTGCCATTGCGCCTGCAGGCCGCGACCTGCATATCAACCAGGCAGAATTGGAAGGTATTGGAAGAATCCAAATTGAGATGGCTTCCAGGCTTGCCGGGGCTGATGGTGGCGAAATTGCGATCTTAAGTGCGACTTCCACTGCACCCAACCAGAATGCCTGGATTGAAGTCATGGAACAGGTATTGACTGAACCCGAGTATGCCAACCTGGAATTGGTTGAGGTTGTCTATGGTGACGATGACGACACCAAGAGCTACAACGAAGCCCAGGCGTTATTCACCAAGTATCCTGACTTGAAGGTGATAATTGCACCGACCACTGTTGGTATTGCTGCCTCAGCACGTGCAGTGACAGATGCCGGATTGATCGGCCAGGTGTTTGTTACAGGCTTAGGCACACCAAACCAGATGCGTGAATATGTCAAAAATGGCTCTGCACCTGAATTTGCCTTGTGGAACCCAGCTGATTTGGCCTATCTATCCGTGTATGCGATGCACGCCCTGGCAACAGGTGAGATCGAAGCCCGAGCTGGTGAGACCTTCACTGCCGGACGACTTGGTGCATATACCGTCGAGGACGATCCCGATCTTGGTCTCAATGTGTTACTTGGTATGCCGTTTGTCTATGACGGCGATAACATTGACGATTTCGACTGGTAAACGCTCGTAGGTTTACTCATTAATGATGTAGGAATGTCACTTCGGCTTTTGGTGTGATTGTGACCATTTGCCGAAGTGACAACGCTCATCGCTTTTGGTAAGAGGGTGCTGTATGAAACGAGTAGGATTTCAATTTAAAGTCAGGCAAGACCGATTAGACGAATATAAAACATTACACCAAGATGTTTGGCCTGAGATGCTGGATGCCTTACGAGATGCGGGTTGGCACAATTACACTTTATTTATGCGCGCTGATGGGCTCATTTTTGGCTATTTTGAGACCGAAGAAAGTTTACAGGTGGCTCAAGAAAAGATGGCAGCGACTGAAGTCAATACACGTTGGCAGGCGTACATGTCAAAGTTCACCGATGACCAAGCGCGTCCCGATGAAGGCTTCGTTGAATTAGAAGAATATTTTCACTTGGATTAATTATGGCAAATGCAAAAAACTATTTGGCTATCGACCTTGGTGCTGAAAGTGGACGTGCCATTGTTGGCTCGATCACCGATGAGCGCCTAGTTATTGAAGAGACCCACCGGTTCCCTAATTGCCCCGTCGTCTTACCCAGCGGGTTGCATTGGGATGTACTCAGGCTATGGTCAGATATCAAAACCGGTATAGGGGTATCTTCTGAGAAGTTTTCACAAAAGATCAGCAGTATTGCGCTGGATACGTGGGGCGTTGATTTTGCATTACTCGATCACCAGGACTTATTATTGTCAAACCCATTTCATTATCGGGACCTTCGTACCGATGGAATGCTTGAGGAAGCTTTCAAACGGGTTGCGAGGGAAGAAATTTATGAATCCACCGGGATTCAATTCATGAAAATCAACACCCTTTACCAGCTTTTGTCAATGGTGATCTCTCAATCGTCCGTCATCGATGTGGCGGCGTGTTTTCTAAATATCCCCGATTTATTTAACTACTGGCTGTGTGGTTCAAAGCGAAGTGAGTTTACGATTGCCACGACCACGCAGTGTTTAAATCCTTATAGCAAAAATTGGGCTTATGATCTGCTAGAACGTCTTGAGATACCCACCCAGATCTTCCCGGATGTTGTCCAACCCGGGACGATTCTAGGGACGATTTGGGACTCGCTTGCTGAAGAAACCAACCTGGATCGTATCCCAATTATTGCCCCTGCCTGTCATGATACCGGCAGTGCCGTGGTTGCCATTCCTGCTGAAAACGAGCAGTTTGCCTGGATAAGTTCGGGTACCTGGTCAATCATGGGCATTGTTTCATCCCAACCCGTTGTTAATCGCGACAGCCTAGCCTATAACTTTACCAATGAGGGGGGTGTATTTGATACCTGGCGCTTATCGAAAAACATTATGGGGCTGTGGCTGGTCCAGGAATGCAAACGCGAATGGGATATGACTTATGATGTAATCACAAGTTTGGCCAAGGAAGCACCTGCATTTACCGGTGTGATCGATGTTGATGATGAAATCTTTTTGCATCCCGGTGATATGCCAGCTAAAATTCAGCAATATTGTCTCAAGACGCATCAAATGGTTCCAGAAACACCAGGGGCAATTACCCGTATTGTTTTGGAGAGTTTGGCCCTCAAATACCGATTAGTCCTGACACAACTTGAAAACCTGGTTGGCCACACCTTGGACCCAATTCATATCATCGGCGGTGGCACAAAAAATAAATTGCTCAACCAACTCACAGCGGATGCAACCGGTCGAAGGGTTATTACAGGACCCGTTGAGGCGACAGCAATTGGTAATGTGATCATGCAAGCCATAGCCTTGGGGGATTTAACATCGCTCTCCGACGCCCGACCGTTGATCAGTGCATCTTTTGATGTGGAAGAATATCATCCAAAACCTGATCCACGTTGGGATGAGCTGTATTCCGTCCTAGTAGAAGGAGCAACAAAATGATCTCAGAACCTTATCCAGCTTTAGATGACATTCTGGAAATGATGGGTGAAGCTGGCCGGCACTTAGCCGACATGGAAGCGAGCGAAGGCGCAGCAGGAAATCTCTCGGTCTGTTTACGTTGGGATATTGAGCTGCGCACCAGGTTTCCCGTCGTCGATAAGATCACATTACCACAACCCGTGCCTGAATTGGCAGGCGCCACCATCCTGGCCAGCGGCTCAGGGCGACGATTGCGTGAAATCATTGTTGACCCCACGGTGAATATTGCCTGCATTGTCATTGATGAGGGTGGGCTCACCGGCACCCGTTATACCTCCTATTTGCGCCGATTTGAAACGGTGACCAGTGAATTCAATTCCCATCTGGCGGTGCATTACGACCAGGTGCTTTTAACGGATACAAATTATCATGCGGTTGTCCATGCACAACCACTTTACCTGACCTTTCTGAGCCATATTCCTGCCTATCAAGATGAGCAATATCTAAACGCCCATCTCTTACGCTGGCAACCCGAAACCATTATCAACCTCCCGGAGGGTATTGGATTCATTCCCTTTGAGATTCCAGGTTCTGATGCATTGATGGCAGCTAATGAAGCTTGCCTGCGAAATTACCGTGTTGTTTTGTGGGCAAAACATGGCGTGATGGCCCGCTCGGATGTGTCTATCAAACGCGCAGCGGACCGCGTCGAATATGCGGAGACTGCTGCAAAATATGAATATCTAAATCTCACCATTGGTGAAATTGGCACCGGGCTCAGTGTGGATGAGATCAAATCCATTTGTGAAAAATTTGGTGTCAGGCAATCCATATTCTAAAGGAAACCACTATGACTGTTGTAGATAAGGTGATTCAAAATCAATATGCCTTCGCCAAGGAGAGGTATGCTGCACTGGGTGTCGATACGGACAAGGCCATCGCCTCACTGGCGAAGATTCCAATCAGTATTCACTGCTGGCAAGGGGATGATGTCGGTGGATTCGAGGATGCTGGCGGCGAATTGGGCGGCGGGTTGGCTGCAACCGGAAATTACCCCGGAAAAGCGCGTAATGCTGAGGAATTGCGTCAAGACCTCAACCTGGCTTACCGATTGATCCCAGGTAAGCACCGATTAAATTTGCATGCAATGTATGCTGAGATGAATGGGAAACCCGTTCCCCGCAATGAGATCGGTCCGGAGCAATTTTCCAATTGGGTGGAATGGGCGAAAGAGAACCATCATGGGTTGGATTTTAATCCCACACTGTTCTCCCATCCCCTGGCAGAATCCGGCTTTACCTTGTCGAGTATTGATCCAGGCATTCGTGAATTCTGGATTGAGCATTGTATTGCTTGTCGTGAAATCGGTGAGTATTTTGGAAAAATATTAGATAATCCATGTGTAACGAATATCTGGATCCCTGATGGGTTCAAGGATATTCCTGCTGATCGGATGAAGCCGAGACGCTTATTGGTTGAATCCCTTGATAAAATCCTGCAGAAAAAGACTGATCCAAGGTACAACCTTGATGCGGTCGAGGCAAAGTTATTTGGGATTGGTTCAGAGAGTTATGTGACCGGTTCTCATGAGTTTTACATGGGTTACTCGATCACCCGTAACATTTTGTTGTGTCTTGATGCAGGTCATTTTCATCCCACCGAAACGATTGCTGATAAGATCTCTTCTTTGTTGCTCTACCTGGATGAATTGCTTTTGCATGTCAGCCGGGGTATCCGCTGGGATAGTGATCATGTTGTCATTTATAATGACGACCTGGTTGCAATTGCCCAAGAAATTATCCGAAGCCAGGCTGTGGAACGTATCCACATTGGCTTGGACTATTTTGATGCATCGATAAACCGGATTGCTGCCTGGACGGTCGGCACCAGAGCGATATTAAAAGCTTTGTTATTCGCCTTGCTTGAGCCGATTGAACTACTTCGGAATTATGAAGATGCGGGAGATTTCACTCAACGCATGGCTTTGATTGAAGATGTGAAAAGCATGCCCTGGAGCGCGGTTTGGGATTACTATTGCCTTTCAAAGGATGTACCCGTGGGATTGGATTTCATGCCCATAATCAGGGAATATGAACGCAGGGAACTGAGCCATCGAGTTTGATTCTTACAGATAAGAGAAAGAAGCAGCATGTCAGAGAAAATCCTCAATGAACTTCTTGCCATGTCGAGAACCTTAGGTGATCCAGGTTTTGATTACGCGATTCTTGGTGAAGGTAACACTTCCGCTCGGATTGACGAGGAAACATTTTACGTTAAAGCCAGTGGGACTGCTTTGGGCACTTTACAGGCGCAGGATCTTGTCCAAGTTTCCTTTGAGCGTGTATTTGATCTTTTCGCCAACCAGAGCATGACTGACGCAGAGATCAGCGCAGGTCTCAAATCAGCAAAACTTAACCAAGAATCTGCAGCAATGCCCTCAGTTGAAACCTTTTTGCATGCGGTTCTTTACCGGTTAAAAGGGATTAATTTTATCGGTCACACCCATCCGACGGCGGTTAACACTATTTTGTGTTCTCAGCATGCGGCTGAGGCTTATTCTGGGTCTCTTTTTCCTGATCAAATTGTGTATTGTGGTCCTGCTCCGGTTTATGTGCCTTATACCGATCCGGGTTTGCCCCTGGCACATGCTGTATGGGAAGCGACCAGATCGTTTTGTGGCACATGGGGTGAAGTACCCAAAACGATCATGATGCAAAACCACGGTTTTATTGCTTTGGGGGATTCGGCAAATGAGGTGGTGAATATCACCCAAATGAGTGTCAAAGTTGCCCGGGTGATTGCAGGTACGTACGCAATGGGCGGCCCCCATTTTCTTTCATCTGACGCCCTCAACCGCATTCACACCCGGCCGGATGAACATTATCGCAAATCTTTGTGGGGGACGCGCTGAGTTTCTTACGAAGGCTTGGAAGTTTCGCATAGGTATAAGCACGCTGATGTTTCTTGGTTTGTAGTAAAAATGCTAACCGGGGTGATTATATCGCTTTGCCAAAGGCATAAAAGGTGGGGATAAACAGAATGCGTTCTCTAGTTTGTCGCGCCTGTCGATCGAGATTGTGATACTGCGTTAGGTCATCTGTGGTTAACTGATCTCCCAGGTCAGCCTTGATCATCGTCCATTCTGTTTGGTCCGCTGTTTGATCATTCTGTTCATTCCATTGCGCCCCCAGGATACCTACTTCCACGTCCACCAGCCCGGCTTGGTAAAAAAGCGATCTGAGTTTTCTGCCCATGTAAACATCAACGCCTTGCCTTTTTAAAGCTTGTGTTTGGTTTTTACCTAACTCATCCAATGGCAGGGGGTAATCAATCCGGGCGTGATGGTCAGGTTCAGCCAGGGCAACGACCCAACCATCAGCGTGCGTCACACGACGCATTTCCTCAAGGATCAGTGAGGGACTTTCTACCCACATAAGGAGGAAATGACAGAATGTAACCCCAAAGGTCTTAGCAGAAAAGGGCAAATGCATACCGTCGGCCTGGGCCAGGTGAAAGGGATCATGCGAAGTTTTGGAGAGTAATAAGCTGGGAAAATCGATATCAATCCCTGAAAGATTAAAATACCCCTCCCTTAGGAGGGTCGTTAATACGGCGCTTGTGCCTGAACCAATTTCCAGGATTCGCTCACCAGGAACAGAATTAATTTTCTTTAAAATGTGTTGCCGGATGTGATGTGTCCAGTGTGCCTGTGCGACATAACGCTGGTGCCACACCTGGCGGCTGAGGCCGCGAAAATCCTGCATCTTTATGTGTTTTCCCAGATCTTCTCCCAGGGATCCCTTAAGATGTTCCCTAAGACTTGTTCATACATACCCTGGGCGGGTAAAACGTCACCATCTGGTTCAATATAGAGCCACGCTTTTCCAGCACCTTCTGGTGCTTCCTCCTCGGGAGCTCTTTCTATTTCGAGCGAAACCGGATTGTTTTGCGAATAGGGCACTGGCATGTCCCAGACAAGATCTAATTGAAGCACAGCAGCAAAGTCGCGCAGATCCTGCAGTTCCCTGGTCAGGTCACGGTCAGCTTCGCTCAGGGATATCGCTTGGGTGCCCATGTCTGCCATTCGTTGCATGTGGGGATGGAGGTCTTCGCCTTTTCTAAGGGTGAGGTGAACGGTGGTGTGGATGTCTTCTGCTAGCACCTTCTCTAACACCTCCCATTCCTTCGGGTTGTCTGGATCAAAGACAATCATCAAATGATCCAGGCCGTTCATGAGCAGTTTACTGCGATAAGCGTCATCATTGATCTTTAGGCCGTCAGTGAGCAGCCCTGTGACTAAGCCCAACTCCTCAGCTTTCAGGATCAGGTCAGGGAGATCTTCGCGGAGGGTTGGTTCACCACCAGTAAACAGTAAATGTGGAATACCATGGTCAAAGGCCGTGTGAAAGATGGTTACCCACTCCTCGGTGGTCAATTCGCGATCGACTCGATCGAGGGGGGTATGTTCACGATGGCTTTCATCAGGGACTTCATAGGTGATGGCGCAGTCCAGGCGGTAGGGTGCAGAAATATCAGCAGAATAGGGTTCTTGCCGTTCAATATCTAGGTAGGTTACCGGGTCTAAATTAGGCGTTTCGATCAGAGTCAAGATGCGATCCATGAACGACTCAAAATCCTGGCGGATTTGTTCTCGATCAATACGATACCTTTTGGAAACCTCGTTGACCACAGCCTCTGTATCTGAATGTTGTACAAAATGAAAGGCGTATTCAACCGCAGTTTGATTGAGATGCAGTACCGTGGCGGCGTTGATCACCAACAGCCCGGTCCCATCCTTTTCAATCCTGAGGTGAAGGCGGTATTGTTTCTCCGCATCTGGTGGGGTCTGGTATGTGTACATGCCAGCAGATAAGGGTTCTTTTTGAGAAAAAATTTGTTTAAACGATTCAATGAGATTGGGCATATTTACTCCGATCAGGTTTTAAATACCGGGTTCTGGATGGGCTGGATGGTTTGGTGTTGCCTTGCCAAAGGACAGCCGCCGCCGCATTCATGAAGAAAATCACAGGCCTGGCAACCCTTGGGGATATCTTTTCGATGGCGTAGTTGAACGGCCAATGGGTGCTCCCAGATATCCACCCATGCGTGTTCTAGCAGGTTTCCCAAGGAATGATAATAAGATTGGCATGGGATCACGTCCCCATTAGGTTCAATACACATATTATAAAGTGCTGCAGTACAACCTTTGATGCCCAGGTCAAGTTGGAGCGGGTTGAAATGACAGTATTGTGTGGGTGTGTACCAGATTAACCGCTGTTGATGGGCTTGGGTGATTTGCCGGGCACTTTCCAATATCACCGGTAAGTCCGCTTCCAGTAAACCTGAGCCAACATTTTTACCTTTACCGGCATAGATCAGGGCATTTAAACCCACCGTTGGGACGCCAAGTTCTGCCAGGTAGTGAAGCGTTTCTATGATGGATGTGCTGTTGTGTGTCAAGAGGGTGGTATTGGTCATCGCATA
>Ga0209498_1001589_pt1 | contig 13912 bp, 13 predicted proteins | sample WalLakDeSediment_FD_184131 | JGI IMG/M metagenome (GOLD analysis project Ga0209498, IMG submission 184131) | Lake sediment microbial communities from Walker lake, Nevada to study Microbial Dark Matter (Phase II) - Walker Lake 11/02/13 Deep... | ecosystem: Environmental > Aquatic > Freshwater >...
ATTGAATGAATTGATAAATGCTGGTGTAGCTCAGCTGGTAGAGCAGCTGATTTGTAATCAGCCGGTCGGCGGTTCGAATCCGTTCACCAGCTCTTATAACCCTCTCAGAACGAGAGGGTTAGTTATTTTTAAAGTTGAGTAAATAGTATCTGGTAATTGTGCTTTTCACTTATTGGCGGTTCTTCCTAAGGAATCCCCTTGAGAGAATCCGTTCACAAGCTCCAAGTGAAGAGGTTGTCTCACAAGTAATGTTTTCCCGATAATATTTCTGATTCCATCAAAAAAAAACTCGAAAACCAAAGAAAATAAAAGGTTCTCGAGTATGAAATGTATCGAGAGAACCTTTTGAGACAGCCTCTTTTTAATTATTCGACGCATTAAGTAAACACAAAAACCACCAAATCATCCCGACTTCTCAAATATACTCACATCTACAAAGTGAAAATCTCAGTTAGGCTGTAAATCTGTTAAATAAGTAAAAGCGTACTATATTGCGCATTGAACTTTATTTAGAGTAAATCGGACATGGAAATTTAATACTGCGCAACATATTGCGCAATTTATTTGGTGTTGAAATATGAATATTAAAGAAATAGGACTTGAGATAAGGAAACGGAGAAAATATCTCAGTATTACACAAGAGGATCTTGCCGAAATTACCGGCATAAGCCGGAGAAGTCTCCAATACATTGAAAGTGGTAATATGAATCCTTCAGTTGAGCAGTTGGAAAAAATTCTGATTGCCATAGGTTTAGAAATCATTATTAGGACCAAACTAAGTGAGTGAACAGAAAGCAATAGTTTTTTATAACGATGTAATTGCTGGCTATCTGAGCAAGGTTAATGGGAAATATATATTCAAGTATGATGAAAATTATTTAAATAAAGAAAAATATCCGTCGATAAGTTTATCATTACTTAAGAGAATGCAACCTTATGAATCAGATAATTTATTTGCATTTTTCTATGGGCTATTAGCTGAAGGAGATAACAAGGAAATACAGTGTCGGAAGTTGAAGATTGATGAGAGAGATCATTTCACTAGATTAATCAAAACTGCTTCAGAGAATACAATTGGTGCAATAACTGTGAAAGAAGAAAGGTGATAATATGAATTGTCCGGGCTGCTTAAAAGAAAATGTTGAAGCATACTGTGATAAATGTAGAAAAAAATTATTCAATGGAAAGGAAGTAAGTCATATTCTTAGTTTTTCAAGACCAAAATTTAATGAAGCTAAAATAGAAAGAAGCAGAAGGTTATCGATTTCCGGAATCCGGTTAAAACACTCCTTGAAATTAGAAGGTAACGAACTTGTATTAATTGAAAAAGGTGGAGAATATATACTGAAGCCCATACCTTCAGGTCAGTTCATTAATTTAGACGCAGTTCCAGCAAATGAACATTTAACGATGCAAATTGCTAATCAGGTATTTGAATTACCAATCGCAGAGAATGCCTTAATATTTTTTTCAGATATGCAGCAAGCTTATATAACAAAACGATTTGATATTCTATCAGATGGGAAAAAATTATTACAAGAAGATTTTGCTCAGGTTGCTCAAATAACTGAAGAGACCGCAGGTAAAAACTATAAGTATGATTACAGCTATGAACATATTGCTGAATTACTCAAAAGGTATGTCGGGGCATATAATATTGAGGTTGAAAAGTTCTTTAAAGTAATTCTGTTTAATTATTTAGTTTGCAACGGTGATGCCCATATAAAGAACTTTTCTATTTATCGGAACGAAGATTATAAAGATTATTTATTAACCCCATTTTACGATTTGATAAATACTGCAATACACATTCTAGGAGAACGAGATACTGCGCTTGAGTTATTTAATGATGATTCTATGACTGAAGGTTATAAATTTAGTGCGAAGTATTCCAGAAACGATTTTTATGAATTTGGAAAAAGAATAGGGTTGAGAGCTTTACGCATTAAAAAATAATTGAGAACATCACAAATCGAAAGATAGAGATCGAAGATTTAGTAAATAGATCATATTTGAGTGCTAGTTTGAAGCCTGAATATCTGAAATTGGTTGCGGAAAGAAGAGAGAGATTACTCTATTCATATTCAGCAGATAAAGAAAAGTAATTATAGAGAGTTCCGAATTATTTTTCGAAAAATAATGGCTTACTGAATGAAATTGGGAGTACGTTAGATTATAATTAAGCTAACTTTATTATAAAATCTTATAATTAAAATAACCGCTTTAAGTTTAATTATGATTTGTTATAACTAAAGAAAATGTATTATATTTAATTATAAATTATTATAATTAAAGGAGAAATGAAAAAAACGATGAAAATAGAGGAATTTGAAAGCGGGAGCCATATCCAGCAGTACGAATACAAAAGTTTTTCGCCTTCAAAGATAGATGCCCCTTGGATTTGGGAGGATGGTAAGATCAATACATTACTGGCTGAGGCAAATCGAAAACTTGGTTCATTAGATACATTTTCAATTCAGGTTCCAGATATTGATATATATATAGAGATGTCAGTTGCAAAAGAGGCAACGAAGTCAAGTAAGATTGAGGGGACACGAACTGAAATAGAGGAAGCAATAAAAAAGGCTGCAGATATAGCTCCAGAAAGAAAAGATGACTGGCAAGAAGTACATAACTATATTGAAGCAATGAATACATCAATTAGAAAATTGAAAACTCTTCCACTTTCGACAAGGTTATTAAAAGATGCACATAGAATCTTAATGAGAGGTGTTAGGGGTGAGCATAGAAATCCAGGTGAATTTCGAGTGAGTCAAAATTGGATTGGGGGCGCGAGTCTTAAAGATGCAACATATATTCCACCAGTTCATACCGAGGTAAATGAGCTCATGAGTGATCTGGAAAATTTTTTACATAATGACAAAATTGAAGTTCCATATCTTATAAGAGCAGGAATCGCTCATTATCAATTTGAAACTATTCACCCTTTTCTAGATGGTAATGGTAGAATTGGACGCTTATTAATTACACTTTATCTAGTAACTTCAAACTTACTTAATAAGCCATCGTTATATCTTTCTGATTATTTTGAAAAAAATAGACAGCTTTATTATGATAATCTGAATAATGTAAGAGTTAAAAATGATCTTCTTCAATGGTTAAAATTTTTTCTGGTGGGCATAATTGAAACTAGTGAAAAGGGGATTACTACATTTCAAGATATCCTGAAACTAAAAGAAGAAATTGATGATAAAAAGCTTCCTGAGCTTGGGAAAAAATCGCCCACTGCAAAAAAGCTAATGAAGTATTTGTATAGAAAACCAGTGGTGAATGTTCATGAAATTCGAGACGAGTTAAATGTCTCATTACCTACAGCAAATTCTCTTATAGCTGATTTTGAGAGATTAAAAATTTTGAATGAGAAGACTGGATGGAAAAGGAATCGTGAATTTGAATTTACTGCATACTTAAACCTTTTTAAGGATGGGTAGCAACATTCCAACACAATTTGTTAAGTTACTGACTGATGTTAATTCAGTCGTCTAGAATCCACTGATCACACATCAGCCGGTCGGCGGTTCGAATCCGTTCACCAACTCTTAAAACCCTCTCAGAACGAGAGGGTTTTTCTTTTTTGGTTGAATCTTAATTTAAGGCTATCCATTTCAAATAGGATACAAAAGCTGTTAATCTTTAAATTCTTTTAATAGCTTTGCTTATTATTAAGCTGCAAACAAAATCGAATATCAGCAAATCTCCCGGGAGCTTTTTATATTTTTAGATACTCGAATTCTTGATATGTTAGAATTATTAAAATCAATTAATGAGGGAGAAAAATGAAAAAGATAATTTTTGCACTTTCGGTTATTTTTATTCTGCTAGTAGTCAGTTCGAATATTTCCTGTCAGGATCAGAGTGAGAGGACAACTTCTCAAGACTTAATCCAGTTACCTTCGCCGAATTACGATGGCAATACTTCAGTTGAAAAGGCATTACTTGACAGAAGGTCTGTTAGAAATTATAGTGAGGGGCAATTAATCCTATCAGAACTTTCCCAAATCCTTTGGTCAGCCCAGGGAATATCCGAAAAGAATTATGGACTAAGGACGGCTCCATCTGCAGGTGCTTTGTATCCCCTGGAAATTTATGTTGCTGCTGCAAATATTAAAACTCTCGAACCTGGTCTTTACAAATACAATCCGCACGATCATACTATTGCTTTACTCTCAGAAGGAGATATCAGAGATGATATTTCAAAGGCTTCACTAAAACAGGGAGCAATTACTAATTCATCAGCCATCATAATAATCACTGCAATATATGAAAGAACATCAGTCAAATATGGGAAAAGAGCAGAGAGGTATGTGTTTATGGAAGCAGGTCACGCAGGTCAGAACATCTACTTGCAATGTGTTTCACTAGGAATAGGGACAGTAATGATAGGTGCCTTTAATGATGATGCATTGAAGAAAGTGCTCAAGCTTCCTGATAGTGAACATCCTCTTGCTTTATATCCTGTTGGGAATTTGTAAATGATTATTAAGTATTATTTTGATTACACATTATCTAAGTAAATCATTTAAGAGGTTGCTGAGAGTTCGAAAAAATTCAGATAAAACTTATTCTTATCCTCTTGTTAATTTCCCTCGAAATTCCATTTAAAAATCTGACTGTCTGTATTAGAATTCATTCTGTATTAAATCATTTTTATAAAACCGTAGTGGTTCTTGAAAATTACAAATACCTGCACAAATGGTAAATTTTAACTAATTTTCTGATAAAAAGCTCCAAATTTCAAGTTTTTCAGTGGCATTTTAATTGTCTTAAGATGATGTTTCTTGGACAAATATTTTAAACATCATATGGTGGTATCAATGAAAAATTATATAACTATTAAATTTAAGTTCTTACTTATTATCATCTTTATATTTTCTGTTTCAACAACTCTAGGTCAGTTTAACGACTACACCGTTAAACTTGGAGTGCAGGCAAATGTTCTATTACCGGATACTGAGTTTGATAAGGAAAACAGACCATCAGATCCACAATACAAATTTTCTGGTCTTGGAAGACTTTTTTTAAGGTTTGAGTTTTTCACCGAATATGTTGAGTCAGAGATTGGAGGAGGATTTGGAAGACTCGCTGGGCTTGATACTGAAAATAATAACTGGTGGACTTACATTATACCTTTAGATTTTCGATTCATTATCAGTCCATTTGATATGGATGTCTGGAGTCCTTATCTATTTGGTGGAGTTGGAGCAATGTATTTTAATAATGATAAAGCCCCATCCGTTGAATCACCGAATGAAGTGAAAAAAAACGGATGGTCTACTATATTCCCTGTTGGTGGAGGATTTGAAGTGGCTCTATCAGATGCTATAACTCTGGATTTTTCCGGAGGTTATACTTTTACTCTTTCTGATGATTTGAATGGCTACAATAACCGAGGGGTGCCGGAAACAGATGGAAATTATGATGGATACTATAGTGCAGGTATCGGATTAATTTTTGTAAATGGAAGCGGATCATCTGATAAAGATGGGGATGGCTTGACTAAAAGGGAAGAAAAAGAACTTGGAACTGATCCTGATAATCGAGATACAGACGGTGATGGTTTGAGTGATGGAGAAGAAGTAAGAATTTATTTTACAAATCCTCTGAATCCTGATACCGATGGCGATGGTTTAAGTGATGGTGATGAATTAAGATTACATAAAACTGATCCTAATAAAGCAGATACTGACGGTGATGGTTTATCAGACGGTGATGAAATAAATAAATATAATACAGATCCTCTGAAAGCAGATACTGATGGCGATGGATTAAGTGATGGTGATGAAATAAATATTTATAAAACTGATCCTCTGAAAATAGATACTGACGGTGATGGATTGACAGATGGAGATGAAGTTAATCTTTATAAAACTGATCCGTTGAATCCTGATACGGATGGAGACGGGTTAACCGATGGCGAAGAAATAAATAGATACAGAACCGATCCACTCAAAGCAGATACAGATGGCGGCTCTGTTGATGACTTTACCGAAATACAAAGAGGAACAAATCCACTAAATCCTGAAGATGATGTTATTAAGATGGATGTTCCGATTGTTCTGGAAGGAATAACTTTCGAGACTGGTAAATCTGACATTACACCTGAATCTGGATTGGTTCTTCAGGGTGCACTAAAAACAATGCAGACCTATCCTGATATTATTGTTGAGATAAGTGGTCACACTGATGATGTCGGAAGTGCATCAAGCAATCAAACATTGTCTCAAAGAAGAGCTGATTCAGTCAGATTCTGGCTTATCAGTAAAGGAATACAACCAGATAGAATAATCGCAAGGGGTTATGGAGAGGACTTCCCGCGTGTTCCGAATGATTCATCGGATAACAGGAGAATGAACCGAAGAATAGAGTTTAAACGAATAAGATAAATGATGTAGTTAATTAAGAAACAGCCCCTTCAAATTTGGAGGGGCTTTTTTTATTAATAAATAATAATGATCCAGCTCGAACTCAAAGGGATTGTTTTCTCACTGTTACTTTTTCTAACATTTTCAGATTCACCTCTACTCCAATTCCGGGTTTTGTCGGGACATCCATACTTCCATCTTTATTAACAACAAATTCTGGTTCAACAATATCTTCTTTGTAATATCTTTTACTGGCAGAAATATCTCCCGGTAAAGTAAAGTTTGGCAGGGAAGCCAATGCAACATTTCCGGCACGACCAATTCCTGATTCAAGCATTCCACCACACCAGACAGGAATATTTTTCGATGCACAATAATCGTGAATCAATTTTGATTCAGTGAATCCTCAGACTCTTCCGGGTTTAATATTGATTACTCTGCAACTGTCTAATTCAATTGCAGCACGGGTATCGTCGAGCGAATGAATGCTTTCATCAAGACAGATTGGTGTTTTAAGTTCTCGCTGAAGTTTTGAATGATCATAAATATCTGCATATCCCAGCGGCTGTTCAATCAAAAGTAGATTATAATCATCCATTTCTTTAAAAAGTTTAATATGTTCTAATTGATAAGCTGAATTTGCATCAACCTGCAGAAGAATATCCGAAAATTCTTTTCTCATTGCTTTGACATACTGAATATCATTTCCCGGTGAGATTTTTATTTTTATTCTTTTATAGCCTTCAGCTAAATAACCCTCAACTTTTTTGACAAGTTTTTCTGGATTCAATTGAATACCAATACTTACACCAACGTCTATTTTATTTTTTGTTCCTCCAAGCAATGTGGAAAGGGACACATTTTATGATTTAGCAAAGATATCCCACAAAGCTGCTTCCAATCCGGCTTTTGCCATATTATGACCGCGCACACGGCTGTTAAGTTGAATAGCTTCCTCAACCGATGAAATATCTTTCCCAAGAATTGATGGAATTAAAAAATCCTGAAGTATGTGCCACGCAGTTTGAACAGTTTCATAAGAATAAAAAGGTGTTCCTTCGGCTACTGATTCCCCCAAACCAGTGATACCATCTGCATCAACTCTTACTATAATATGCTCTTCGTTGTACTCAGTTCTCATTGAAGTAACAAAAGGAGAAACCAATTACATTTTTATATGTCTAAGCTCTATTTTTTCTATGTGCATTTGTTGTTCTCAACAAAAAAATATTATTCAATTTCTTGGAGTTGCTATAAAGTTTACACCCGCGGGGATTGTTTTCAGATCAATATTTTCTGCTTCGCAGTTGTAATCAAGTTCCTTAAGGATTTTCAGTGCTTCTTTAGATGATTCCTGATGCTCTCCTCCAAGTTCAATGTAGATAGTTGGCTTATCTCTTTTGATTAATTCTTTCGCTCCTCTTAAAACCTGTGGTTCATAACCTTCGGTGTCAATCTTAATAAATGAAACTCTTCCGGGTATGTTCTGTGAAAATTTATTGAGTGTTGTGATCTTTATTTCTTCCGATAAGGAATTTTCCTCAAAATCACTTACTATAGAACTTAAACCTGATTGCTTAGGGTTGTAATGTAAAGTTGTGCTGCCTTCTGCTTCACCAAGAGCAAGATTAATAATTTCAATATTTTTGAGATTGTTTATCCTGATAGTGGATGCTAATTTTTTATTTAGTCTATTTGAAGGTTCGAAAGAATAAATTTTTCCTGAATCATTTATTAAATCAGTAAGGATAAGCACAAAAAATCCCAAATTTCCACCGACATCTATAATGGTGTCACCTTCATGTACAAAATTTTTAATCTTGTTTTTATCTTCATCAAACATTTTGTCCCAGAATGCATGATACAATAATTCACCTCTATCACCACCGCCATAAAAATTAAATTTATATTTACCGTGGTTTACTGTTAACTCTCCCTTTGTAAAGGTTTTTATAGTATTGAGCTTGAAAGAAGTGAACATATATTTTGTTTCAAAACTTATTTTGTCTGCTATTAAACGCAGTGTTTGACTGATCCCTCTGGATTTAATGCTTGATAAAAACTTGTTTAGATATCCAGTCAATTTAATTGGTCAATCTTGTTTGTGAGTATAAAAAATAGATTAGCTCAGACGAAAGTTAATAATTTTCAATATGAGAAGAGCTTTCAATTACCTGTCAGAAAGGGAATTCTTCCTTAAAGTCTATTTCCTGTTGAAGCCTTTCCTGCGGTGCAACTTCTGCGATCTGGTGAATTAAATTACCCTCCACATAAATAGCTTTATAGGGTATGGTTGGACAGGCATATTCACAGGCTCCGCAGCCAACACAGTATTCATTTTTTACTTCAGGAATTTTTATGTTGTTCTTGTAAGGAACCATAATCACAGCTTTTGTCGGGCAATGCTCTGAACAAGCTCCACATTCTGTTCCTTCTGTCTCTACTATACAATTCTCTTTTACGAAGATTGTTTTGCCAATCTGAACTTTGGTTTTCTTTTCGACTGTTAACGGAAGGAGCGCTCCCGTTGGACAAACTTCTGTGCATCTGATGCATTCAAAAGTGCAGTAAGCTGCAGCATTATCCAGAAATGGCTGAAGTATATTAAAGAAACCGTGCTCAAGAAATGATGGCTGCAAAACGTGTGTCGGACAAGCAGCAACACAAAGATGGCAGGCTGTACAATTGCTGTAAAAACGTTCGACACTTTCTGAGCCGGGTGGTGAAGGATATAATTCTATAATTACTGGAACTGTGCTTTTCTTTTTAGGAATGACTTTGACCTGTGCTCGTAAAAATTCGGATAACCCGATTACTCCGATGAATAGTCGTGTGAAGAATTTCCTTTTGTCATAGTCTGTAGCTGCTTTTTTATTGTAATTGAATGATGGCAGAGATTTTTTAAATACAATTCCATTTGAAGGACATACTGTAAAACAGTTAAAACAATTTACGCATCTTTCAAAATCAATTTTCTTCTTCTCGTTGTCAATGCATCCGGCTTTACAAACGGTCTCACAAACACCGCAGCCAGAGCAATCGGTTTCTTCAATCTTTATTTTGAATAATGATAATCTTGAAGTTAAACCGAGTAAAGTTCCAACCGGACAAACTGTGTTGCAGAATAATCTTCCATTGGTGAATGACATAATTCCGATTATCAGCAGAACAATAGACGAAAAAGCAATTGCAACCCAGCTTAATGCTTTGAGTTCAATTGGGTAAACTCTGTAAATATTAAACTGCTCAAGTGTTAAGGCTGCAAGATTATTAAAGGGAATTAACAGAAGACGGAATACATTTGAAAAAATTTTCCCGGCAAGACTGAAAGGATCGAGAAGATTTAATAATATCATACTTCCGCTGAACAAGGATAAAATAGTTATAGTCAAAATACTATATTTAAGTAGTTTGAAGTCTCTGAACATCTGATAGAGTTTATTCTTCTTTAAAGTGATTGCAACCCTTGAAATAATATCCTGAAGAGTTCCCAGTGGACAAACACTTGAGCAGTATATTCTGCCGAACAGAAACGTGAGTATCAAAACAATCAGAAACCCTGTTGCAAGCAATGAATATTGATTGAAAAATTTTACAGCAGAAGGAACGAACTGGAAGTAAAGCAGATAGGGAGTTAATCTTGCAGGAATTAAATGTATAATATCGAGGAATAATAAAAGTGTAATCACAAAGAAAAGAAGAGCAACATAAACCCTGATCTTCTTTAGCTTTGCCAGATTCATACTTTACAATATGATTCTGTTTATGTTCAGCCTGGACAGGTCCATTTCTCCAAGATTCATTTCTGCGGCAAGCTTGATGTAAGAAATATCTTCTGGTTCCGTTCCAAATAATTTTGCTGCGGCTGCATCTGCAGCTACAATATCAGTCGAAATTATCTGAGATTTCATCAAAACAACATCAGCTTTAGAAACACCGCGTGGTCCGTTTCTTTTCATAACGTAATAGGCATCAATAATATTGAGATCCGGTTTCTTGAACGAAGTAAAATCAGCAATGCACTGATGAAGATTGTTTGCATGCCAGTAACGTCTGTCCCAGACATTTCCCATTAAGTTTTTCATTGCAATTGTAAGATCAGTTGAAGAGTGATGTTTTAATATTGGTACATTTATGAAAACATCTGAATCAAGAATCAGTTCGTGAACTTTTGTGTTTGTTAATTTCTTGCCTTGTTTTACATCAACCGTTTGGTAATAACGTTCGCTGTCACCTGAAACCATTTTACCGCCGGCATCTTTTACTGCTCTTTCAATTCCGCTGTTCGAGTAGCAGCGTTTCCAATCATCGCAGGTATTATCGAAAACATATACTTCCTTTGCTCCTGCTTCGTAACAGTGTTGAACAATCCGTTTTACCAATATTGGATTTGTGTTTGCAGCCTTCTCAGGAACAACATCCCAGCCTATGTTTGGTTTGACAACAACTTTCTGTCCTTTCTTAACGAATGCTTTCATTCCACCAAGAGATTCAATTGCTTTATCAAACATAACATCGGGTTCACCGCCTTTAATAGCAGCAAGATCGTAATTGTTTGATGGATAGGGAGTTTGTGATGCGAAGAGATTGAAATGTCTTCCGATTGAATTGGCAGAACCTAAAATTATTCCTGCCTGTATGCTTTTCTTGATGAAATCCCTGCGGTCCATAGTAGTCTCAGCTTAATGAGAAAATTATTATTATCAGAAGTCAAATTAATAAAAATGAGTGATAATTTTCAGTGTAAAATGATAGTGGTGTATTCTTAAAGGTAAAATAATTAGTTTAAGCAGGTAAAAATTTTTTATTAGGGAAGAATATGGAAAACACATCCACATATCCGCTTTTAATATCAAAAATCAGAACTATTGTCTTTGATTTGATGGCTTTGCTGGCAATTTATTTAGTCCCGGCTGTTTCACATCTGCTTAGTCTTCCGGTTTATTTCATCGAGCCGATGAGGATAATGCTGATACTTGCCCTTGTCCACACAAGTCAAAAAAATGCTTACTTAATTGCTTTGACACTTCCTCTTTTTTCTATGCTTATTTCTGCGCATCCATCGCTGATAAAGACTTCCTTAATTACAGGCGAACTTCTACTTAACGTTTGGTTATTCTTCGTTCTTTCTGAAAAATTATCGAATAAAACTTTGAGCATCTTTTTAAGCATCATTGTAAGTAAGTTGCTGTATTATTTCGTAAAGTTCCTTTTAATCAATTCAGTACTAATGAGCGGGGAATTAATTTCAACTCCAATTTATATTCAATTGATAATGCTGGTTGTATTTAGCGGCTATATTTATTTATCGGTAGAAAGAAGGAATAAATTTAAAGACTCAGACTAGAATTTAGTACGACTAATTGAAGCTTTGCCCTAAATAAAAATCAATTTTTCGGCTAAAGCCGTATCATGGGTAAGTAAATTTAATTTTCCCCGAGATAAATCTCGGGGCTATTTAAAAATAAATCCTAAAATAATTTTTTAAAGAAATAATAGCCCCGCGCTTCAAAATGATTAATAAGCGAGTAAAAATAGCCCCGTGCTTTAGCACGGGGATTAGAGAAACGAAAAACAAAAGGGCTTTCCCGAAGAGATCCTTCGGATAGCCTAAAAGAATTATCGGGCTAAAGCCCAAGGAAGTCTGGGAGTATATCCTTTGTTTTACCCGACCTGAAGTTCGGGGCTATTCACAATCAAATTAATAATCGAATAAATAATTGTCCACTTCTGTAAATGGGGGATTAAAGAATTAAAAAAAAATAATGCGCTTTTTTCCAAATAATTATATCGGAACATACAGGGGTCTGTTTCGTACTTTTGTAAGGAACGTATTCCAATCTGTTACATATATTCACTCTAACAACAAATCTACCTTGTCTCTAAGTGACATTACCGTTAATTTTTCATCTCAATAAATACATTTTTAGTAAAGCAATCATCAAAAGAGAAAACAATGTCTGAAAAGTTAATCGAATGCGTCCCAAATTTTTCTGAGGGGCAGAGACCAGAAATAATTAAACAAATAACAGATGAAATTGAAAAAGTGGAAGGTGTTAAGTTACTGGATGTTGACCCCGGCTATGATATGAACCGCACTGTTGTAACTTTTATTGGTAATGCAAAAGGTGTGAAGGAAGCTGCGTTCAACTCAATAAAAAAAGCTTCTGAACTGATTGATATGAGCAAACATAAGGGTTCACATCCCAGAATGGGTGCAACAGATGTTTGTCCCTTTGTACCTGTAAGTGGAATAACAGCAGAAGAATGCATTGAACTTTCAAAAGAAGTTGCAAAAAAAGTTGGGGAAGAACTTGGAATACCCGTTTATCTTTATGAAAAATCTGCAACTAAACCTGAGAGAGAAAATCTTGCAAAGATTCGTCAGGGTGAGTACGAAGCTCTCGAAGAAAAATTAAACAAACCGGAATGGAAACCAGACTTCGGTCCTGTAAAGTTTAATGCAAAAGCTGGTGCGACTGTAATTGGAGTAAGAGAGTTTTTAATTGCATACAATATTAATCTCAATACTCGTGAAGTGAACCACGCAACTGATATAGCTTTTGAAATAAGAGAAAAAGGAAGATCAGCACGCCGGGTAAATAATGGAAATTTTTACTATAAGAGTGATGACATACTGAAATATGAAAAAGGAAGTTATCCCTGCGGCGATTGTGATTTCAATGGTAAGACGATAAAAGAAATAGTTGATCACTGCAAAGAAAAACATCAGTACGACCTCGCTGATATTCTTGAACAGCATGGTATTAATCTCGAAAAACCTGAAGGACAATCAGTAAAGAAACCGGGTAAGTTAAAATACTGTAAAGCGATTGGCTGGATGGTTCCAAAGTATGATCGCGCACAAATCTCAATCAATCTTACAAATTACAAAGTGACTTCAATGCATCACGTGCTTGAAGAGACTAGAAAATTAGCGTTAGAAAGAGGATTGGTAGTCACCGGAAGTGAGATAGTTGGAATGGTTCCATATCCAGCATTGCTAGAAACAGGAAAGTTTTATTTGAAGCAGCAGCATCGTTCCATAGGTGTTCCGGTTAAAGATATTTTGAATACCGCCGTTCAATCACTTGGATTAAATGATGTATCGGAATTTAAAATAGAAGAAAGAGTGTTAGGGCTTCCAAAAAATCTTGATACAGCATTAGTTGAAATGAAGCTTACTGATTTTATTGATGAAGTTTCTCGTGAATCTCCAGCTCCGGGAGGTGGCTCTATTGCAGCATTAGCCGGAGCTTTGGGTGCTTCGCTTGCTTCAATGGTAAGCAATCTAACTGCAAACAAAAGAGGCAGTCAGGATGTTGATGAAGTTCTGAACAAAGCTGCTGAAGAATGTCAGCAAATAAAAGAGACACTCGTCAAAGCAATTGATGATGACACGAATGCATTTAATGCTTATATGAATGCACGAAGACTCCCAAATAAAACTGCCGATGAAAAGAAAGCAAGAGAAGAAGCGATGCAAGCAGGATTGAAACAAGCAGTGATGGTTCCGTTGAATACATCAA
>Ga0209498_1001590_pt1 | contig 13906 bp, 15 predicted proteins | sample WalLakDeSediment_FD_184131 | JGI IMG/M metagenome (GOLD analysis project Ga0209498, IMG submission 184131) | Lake sediment microbial communities from Walker lake, Nevada to study Microbial Dark Matter (Phase II) - Walker Lake 11/02/13 Deep... | ecosystem: Environmental > Aquatic > Freshwater >...
CCACGGGCGTTGTCATTGCATGTTTCGTCGATGTGAGTCGTTTAATCATGTATAGCTCCCGCTTTGACGTTGCATTAAAGCAGGGGAATTTATCTCTCCTGTTAATTGCGATCATCAGTGCTTTTTTCGGCGTTTTACTCGGTAATCGTTTATTGAAAAAAATTACCATGAGGACGGTTCAGATCATTATTGGGATGATGTTGTTCGGAATTGCAATTGGGCTGATATCAGGCGTTATTTAATTTTTATTCACTCCGCAAAGCCACAATCGGATCCAGCAGTGATGCTTTTCGCGCCGGATAGACACCGAAAAACAAACCGATCAGCAGCGAAAAGCCGAATGAATACAGAATTGGTGTTAAAGAGAGGCTCGTTGACCAGTTTGTGGCAAGGGCAATAACCAACGAACCGAATACGCCGATGATGATTCCCAGTATTCCGCCGCCGATGCTCAAGATGGCTGATTCGATGACGAACTGCACCGAAATATCTTTGCGGCTGGCGCCCACTGCCATACGCAGTCCGATTTCATTGGTGCGTTCCCGAATGGCAATCAACATGATGGCCAGAATGCCGATGCCGCCCACCAGCAAAGAAATACTGGCAATACTGGTGATCAGCGCGGTAAATGTGCCGGTGGTTTCGCGCTGCGCCTCCAGCAGTTCTGTCTGACTTTGAATCGTGAAATCGTCCGGCCTGTCCTTCCGGTTCAATCGATGCCGTTCCCGCAACACTTCCCGGATTTGCTGTTCGGCGTCTGCCATTTTATCCGGGCTGACCACCTGAATGCTGATCGAGTTGATGTAATCCTGGTTGAACACCCGTCGCAGCGCGGTTTTAATGGGGATGAAAATCTGATCGTCCTGATCGATCCCGTTCAGGTCAACGCCTTTCGGTTCCATGACGCCAATGACCTGAAAAGGAATCCTGCCGATACGGATGGTCTCGCCAATCGGGTTGGCGCTGTCGAACAGATTTTTTACCACGGTTTGCCCCAGCACGGCAACCCGCCGCGAAGCCCGGTTTTCTTCTTCACTGAAAAAATATCCCTTTGCTGTGTGGAAATTCCGCACCCCGGGAAATTCAACGCTGGTCCCCACGATTGTGGTATTACTGCTCACATTACCTAACTTGACCTGCATTTTTTTGCTTTGCACCGGTGCGGCGCTTTGAACCAGCAACACGGTGCGTTGCAGCGCTTCGGCGTCTTCCAGTCGCAAAGTGGTCACAGTGCCGCGAACCTGCATCCGTCCGGCGGATCTCTGCACCTGCCCGGCGTTGACGATGATCAGGTTGGTGCCCATGGCTTCGATTTTGCCCAGCACTTCATTCTGCGCGCCGTTGCCGATGGCGACCATGATAATCACTGCGGAAACACCGATGATAATTCCGATGAGCGCCAGCGCCGTGCGCAGTTTGTGCGCCAGCAATTGCTTCCTCGAAATTTTTATGCTGCGTGCTATTTTCATTTTGTTAGTCTACGTTGATATTCCGATATATTTTTTGACAGGATGAACAGGATTGCAAGGAATAAATTTATTCGATCAATATTCAATATCAGGTTTATCCTGTAAATACTGTCGAGAAAATTATGAATTCATACAAAATAAATCTTATGCCCGCAATGATTCCACCGGCTGCATTTTGGCGGCGCGGCTGGCCGGCTGCATTCCGGCAATAATGCCTACCAGGCTCGACGACACTACCCCAAGCACAACGCCTAGCCAGGAAACTGAAACCGGGATGCCGGTAACTATCTTTAAAATCTGCGCGCCAATTCCGCCTAAAATGATACCGATGATTCCTCCGACCAGGGTCACCGCAGTGGCTTCAAACAAAAATTGCAATTTAATATCTCGACTTCGTGCGCCCACGGCTTTACGCAAACCGATTTCCTTTTTTCGTTCACTCACCGAAATAAGCATAATATTGGCGACCACCACACCGCCGGCAATGAGCGCAATACCCGCCACCAGCGCCAGAAAAATATTAAAGGTGCCGGCAACTTTTTCGGCAAATTGAGTGACTTCATCGGGTGTTACAATCCGAAAATCATCCGGCATGCCTGCCGCAATCGTGTGCCGCTCACGCAGAATGGCGCTGATGTTTTCCGCGGTTTGCCCCATTTCTTTGGCTGAAGTTAACAATATTTTAATGCCAAAGATATAATCAACATTAGCCACCCGGCGCATAAAAGTTGACAGCGGAATATTGACACGGTTATCCATATCGCCGCCGCCGGGGCTGGTTCCTTTGGACTGCATCACGCCTTTCACCTCAAACTGGATATTGCCGATGCGGATCTGCTGTCCGATGGGATTTTCATCACCGAAAAGTTCTTTTTTCACCGTAGGCCCCAACAGACAGACACGATTCAAATTGTCCATATCGTTTTCCGAAATAAAATCGCCGGACTGCACATCCCAATCCCACACATAAGCCCAGGAAGGTGTAATTCCAAAAACAGTTGCGGTTGTCGATTTATCGAGATATTTGATTTCTGCATTGGGTTTTCGATTGAAGGGTGCTACCTCGTCAATGGTGCTCACTTCGCGTTTGATCGCTTCCGCGTCTCGCAGGGTTAATGTGGTTACTGGACCTCCACTAACCGGCTGGCCCATTTCTCTGCCGCCGCCGGCAAAAAGCATCATGCTCTGCAGTCCAAATTTTTTCACCCGATCCATGACCCGTTTTTGCGCGCCCAGTCCAGCGGAAATGATCAGCGTCAACGCTGTGATGCCAATGACGATGCCGATCATCATTAAAAAGGTGCGCAATTTGTTTCTGCCAAGACCGGTGAAAGCAATTTTAAATAATCTATTTGTTTTCATTGGCAACCTCCGTTGCTGAAATTTTTTCCAGTTCAGTTTTTGCGTTAATCGGATTCTTATTCTCTTCATCCGATACGATTTTACCGTCGGCGATTTTGATAATGCGCCGGGTGTGCGCGGCAATATCCGGCTCATGCGTCACCAGCACAATGGTGCGGCCCGAGTTGTTCAATTCGCTAAACAGAGCAATGATATCCAGGCTGGATCGGGTATCCAGGTTACCCGTGGGCTCGTCGGCAAAAATGATTTCCGGATCGTTGACCAGCGCCCGGGCAATGGCAACACGCTGCTGCTGCCCGCCCGAAAGCTCGCCGGGATGATGATCCATGCGGTCTGCCAGTCCAACAGCCTGCAACGAATCTTTTGCCAGTTTGGTAATATCCTGTTTGTCCGAGTAGATCAGCGGCAGTTCCACATTTTCCAGCGCGCTGGTGCGGGCAAGCAAATTAAAAGTCTGAAAGACAAAGCCGATCTTTTGATTGCGGACTTTTGCCAGTTGTTCATCGTCCAGTTTGCTGACCTCTGTTCCGTCGAGCAGCAGAGTCCCGCTGTCGGGTTTATCCAGGCAGCCCAGAATATTCATCAGCGTCGATTTGCCGGAACCCGACGCGCCCATGATGGCGACAAATTCGCCGCGACGGATTTCCACCGAAACATCGTCTACCGCCACGACTTGCGCGCTGTTTTCCTTGCCGTAAATCTTGAACAGATTTTTTGCTTGAATTAATGTATTCCTCATATTGTTATCCTTTATTTATTCCGAAATAATAATCGTTTCGCCTTCTTTCAATCCGCTGACAATTTCGATCAAACCGTTGCTGGTCCACCCAGTTTTCACTTTTCGAGTCACTTGCTTTTCTCCCTCCAGCACCATGACAAATCGTTCGCCGCGCTCTCGTTTGATGGCGCTCAAGGGAATGGTTAAGACGCCTTTCCGTGCCTCAAGATAGATGGTCACATTGGCGGTCATTTCCGGGCGCAGGTTTTTTTCTTTGTGATCGGTAATTTTTAATGTCACCACATAATTGACCACATTATCCTGAATCACCGCTTTGGGATAGATCGCCGTCACTACGCCCGTGAAATCGGTATCCGGATAGGTGTCCACAGTAAAAATGGCTGATTGTCCGACCTGAATCCGGCCGATATCCGTTTCGTCCACGTAGGCCCAGACCTCCAGACGGTCCAGATCGATGATGGTGACAAAGGTGGGCGCGGCAAAACTGGCGGCAACGGTTTCGCCCTCCTGGGTGGATACCGACGCCACAACGCCAGCAATGGGCGCGGTTATTTTGGTGTAGTCCAGTTGAACCTTCGCAAATTCCAGGTTTGCTTTTGCCTGCTCTACCTGCGCTTTGTTTACTTCAAACGATTTTTCAGCCAGATCCAGTTGATTTTGTGAAATATAATTCTGTTTGAGCAGGGATTCCTGCCGCTCCAGATCCAGTTTGGCGTATTCAAAATTAGCCTTTGCATTTTGATACGCCGCTTGCGCCTGGTTATATTTCGCCTGCAATTCCGAAGGTTCCAGCTCGGCAATGATCTGTCCTTTTTTTACATAATCGCCCACATTGGCATAAATATTTTTTACCAGACCGGACACCCGCGATCCCACACGTACCTCGGCGCCCACCATGGCTTTAACGATGCCGGTTGCGAGTACGCTGGAACCAAGATCGCGTCGCGTTACGACCGCGGTTTGAATTTGATGCCTGGTTTCGTTCTTTTCCGATAACAACAAATACCCAAAAATAAAGATTAAAATAATAATCAGCACTGCTGCGGTTAAATAATATTTCTTTTTCACTCGACTATCTCCTCAAAATTCTTTGTTCCGACCGCCCGATCCAGCGCAGCCAGGGCTATTTTGTAATCGGCCAGCGCTTCAATCAATGTCTGTTCGGCAGTCACAAAAGCGGTTTGCGCATCGATGACATCCAGCATTGACCCGACGCCTTCGCGGTACTCGCCTTCGGCGATATTGCGGTTCTCAAGCGCGTTTTCATAGAAAATGCGCGAATTTGCCACCCGTTCGACCGCTTCCTTGACCTGTAAATAAGCATTCCACACCTCCAGACCAATCTGCTGGTGAAGACTTTCCTGCTGCTGGTTCAGGTTGCGCAGCGCCAGATGCTCCTGTTTTACCCGCGCCGGGCGGGAAAATCCGCTGAACAATGGAACACTCAAACTCATGCCGATGTAGGAAGATGCATTCAAATCTGAAACCGTTTCGCCAGCATAGCTGTAACTGCCGTCCACCGAAACAGTGGGGAAGTAATCGCTACGGGCGAAGCGGATATTTGCCTGCTGCGCTTTAATCTGTTGACCGATTCGCTCCAGTTCCGGCCGGTTCTCAAATGCGATTTTCAAATGTTTTTCTAATTGTCTTTCATCCAGTATAAAACTGCTCTCTGCAAAACTGCCAACTGTTTCCAGATCATCAACGATTTTAAGCGGTAATTGTACGGCGCGACCCATTTGCAGGTTTAACTGTCCCTGTGCCGCCAATTGGGCATTGCTCGCCCTGATCAGCGCCAGTCGGGCGTCCGATTGGGCAACCTTTGCTTTCAAAATATCCGAACGGCTCGCCAGACCAGCGTTAAACAGCGCATTGGAAAAATCCAGATGTATTTGCGCGCGCTGCACGGACTGCTCCGCCACCTGCACCAGCCGTTCCACCTGCAGCAGACGATAGTAGGCTTCCGTTACCCTGACCACCAGATCCTGTTGATTGGTCTGATGCTGCGCCCCGTTTGCCTGAAAATTGGCTTCCGCAGCATTTACCGCAGATACCGTTTTAAATCCCTGAAAGATAACGTAGCGTGCTGATAATCCACTGTTCCAGTTATCCCTGCTGGTTGCCCCTGTGCCCCCGGCGCCGTTTTCCCACGTGGATTGACTGCTACTGGCGCTCAACGACATCGTCGGATAATATCCGGCTTTAACCTCACTGATACGTGCCCGGCTTTCTTCAACCGTTAAAACTGAAGCCTGGATTTGCGGATTATTTTTCAGCGCTGTTTCAATACAGTGGTTCAATGTAAAAACTGGCGTATTGGATTGTTGAGCATGTAGCGGTAAAAATGACATTAAAACTATCACTGTCAATAGGAGCCAAAGCCGCACTGTTATGTCAATCCTGCAAATTGAATATTTATTCTTCATTGCTTATCCTTATTCGAATATTCCTGTTGACGGGAACCAAAATTTCTCATTCTGCCGGGAAAACGCTCCGCCACGATGCCATAAAATTTTTTCCATTGTTCTGGCGTTAAAACTTCTTTGAATTGATAGAAATGCGAGATCACCAGATGCTGGGATTCCAACTGAATGCGACTGATCTCATGTATCAGGCTATCGACGTGGGCATCCCGAGGCTGTGGCGTCCAGATCTCCTGCAATAATTGATGGTTTATCCCTTCGAGCGTCTGGTTTAACGAATCAATCCTGGAATGAAAATCACGGCGGATTTCTTCGAACCGCTCGATCTGGTTTGAAGTTAATGCCAGTTCATGCTTGACATGTTCAAATCGTGACGCCTGCATCGGCGCGCAGGGACTTTGACCCGGCTTCAGCCAGCGCTGATAAAGAATCGTGCCCAGGGCTGTCAGGTTTATCAGCGTGATGACTACAATCAGATAGATAAATTTTTTCTTCATCTCCCTACCTCTTTTTCGGTTAACGCCAAAGAGCTGGCATCAAGCGAACCCGGCGGTAAAATTTCGAAATAGCTCATTCCAAAATTGTCTGTTATTCTTTCTGTTGATATTTCAGTAACATCCCCGGATGATCCGGTCATCAGATCTCCCAGCGTAATACCACTAAAAAATATAAAAAGCAGCACAACCACTGTCACCAGGGGACGCAGTGCCAGCCGCACCGGCTCTTTAAATCCTTTGAAAATCCCTTTTTCTGCTTCTGCTCCCAGTTGTACAGAAATACGCGTCCACAGAAACGGCGGGGCGGTTTTTCGTTCAAGCGGTCGTTCTGCAATCCACAGCGATTCGACAGTTTGTAACGCATCACGGCAAGTCTCGCAGCGTTCCAGATGGCGCTGCACTTCCACTTTTTCTAGTTCGGATAATTCCTCATCCAGGTAACGCAGCAATTTTTTTTGAATCGTTTTATGTTTCATTTCAATTTCCTTGTTTCTACAAATAAGACCCATCCCATTCAAATAACTTGCGGTCATTACAGATATTTTTTCATGGGAAGCAGCTTTTGGGTCAAATTATCTTTAGCACGATGCAGCAGCGATTCCACTGCGGACAGGCTGATTTCCATTACCGAGGCAATTTCTTCGTAGGATAAATTTTCATAACGATGCAAAATCAGCGCTGTTTTTTGCCGCTCAGGAAGGCTTTGAATGGCTTCCTGCACGATCTGTTCTTTTTCCGCAGTTTCAATTTGTTGATCGGGGGAAACCTCTGGCGACACCGGTTCCAATTGTCCTTGTTCCTGAAACAGGAATTCCAGAGAAATCCAGCTTTCAAGTTTTTTCCGGCGGGCTCGTTTCAGGCAGGTATTCACCGCAATGCGATAAATCCAGGAAGACAATTTTGCCTCGCCGCGAAACTTAGCAACGCCATGAAAAATTTTAATAAACACATCCTGGGTAATGTCTTCGGCTTCTTCCTGGTTGCCACTCATGCGGTAACTTATATCGTAAACCAGGTGCTGATACTCTTGATACAGTTGTTTGAAAGCATTTTGGTCGCCGTTTTTTATTTTTGTTGCCAGTTCCTGATCATTCATTTATGTCTTTTTATGATTATAGTTCTGCAAGGTAACCATCAGGATATTTAGACCCTTTAGTTTCTAAAAACTTGCGCTAAGAGAAAACCTGGTTTGCAGATTAGGTTATGAGTCGTGAAAAACTCAGAAAAATAATCCGAAAATCAGCTTTGAGTTACCAGCGCCACACATTATAAATAAAAATAAGCGAAATTAAGAATGCCATAACATACGGAATAAAGTTAGAAACGTTTGTTGTTCTCAGGGATGAATCACTCCATAATTTATTTGCTTGAGTAATTTTAATCATAGTGACAATCATTCCAACTAATAATATGAATAAGGGCACCCATCGTAACGTGCTCAAAGCAACGATTTTCCCTGGTTCCGCCAGCGTCTTATCAACCAATATCGTCTGAAATGTTTCAACTCCGAGCGGATCTTTAAATGGTAAATCGATGCCCTTCAGCCAGGCATTCCATTTGTCCAGCGCTTTGGACAGGTGCGCCGAAACCAACAGTGGGATAAAAGCAATGGCATAAGTTGTAAAATAGAATTTAAATGGCTGACGAGAAACAAGCTTAAAGGCGGAAGCGAATGTCAGCCAAATAACTGACGGGAATAGAATTAATGTCCATAATCCCTTGAGAAATCCCTTCCAGTGCGGATTGGTTACACTGAAAACATGTTCAGCCCAATGGGGAGTTGCCAGGAACAGCTCTTTCATTTCTTTGTTCAACGTCAATTCGTATGTCAGGAATCCTGTCATAATAATCAAAAACAGCAGAATTGCCATTCCTATTTTTTCTCCTGGCACAATATCTTTGAAAAACTTTCGTGCGCCAAACCGAATATTGCTATATGGACAGGCTTTGACACACTGCATACAGAGCAGGCAATCCTTGTTGGAATCCAATTTCGGTGGATTCAACAGACTGGGGCAGCCCCTGCCGTTCCACTGATGATAGGTTTTCAACGAGCGGCAATCTTTGGTTGCACATTTATCGCATGTCGCCTGGTCGATAATACGCAATTCAAACGGCGCATTGCGGGAATAGCAATTTAACAACATGCCGACAGGACAGGCATAAGAACAAAACGAGCGATATTTAAAAAAGAATCCAAAAATAAAGGCAATAGCTGCCAATGACAACAAAAATATAGCGGCGCCCTGCGGTGCACGGTGGATATGAAAGCTGGCAACCGCAAACTGGACAATGAGATAACCCAGTACGATCAGAATTCCATTGCGGAATAGTTTGGGCAATAATTTTTGTGAAATGCCCAGCCGCCTTCCGAGTCGTTCGGCAATATTCATTATCAGTTCCAGTGGACACACATGACACCAGGCTCGGCCAATGAAAAAGGCAATCCAGATCATCGACGTCCACCACAAGCCCCAGACCACAAATGTCGTAAAATTGAGCCGTCGATATAGCAATTCAGCCGCCGAGTTCATCTCAAAAGTGGGCTGACCCCAGCCAAAATAAATAAAAAGAATAAAGCAAATAAGGGCGCCGACTTGCAAAATATAAGGGTAAATTGGCAGCCGAATCAGCCCCCCGATAAATGGTATTTGAAATAAATTTTTATACCATGGCAGTCCTGTTCCCTGATTTTTTTTGATCATAACTTCTCCTGTAAATGTTCTGATTTTTAAAGTGATTTGGTCGAACATGTGCTACAGGAGGCGCTTTAGATGTAAAATATTTGATCACTCGATGATTAATATTGATAATCTTTGGTAACAGCAGATATTTTCTGGTGGTGAAAACGGGACTTTCTGGAATTGGAAAATCAATATTAATTTCAAACAGCGAATTTTTTATTGTTACTGAAGAATCAAATTGTGATAAAGTGGAATTTTCTGAAATTTGCCAGAACTCACTATGTATTTTTTCTCCCGCGTCTTCATTTTCTTTTGGGTCGCTTCGCGATGCGTCCAAAGAAAAATCAACCATCGCTCCGAATCCATCATGATGATGCGAGTGTGGAATAAACTTATCGGCGAATAATCCTGATAAGGCAATGAGTAATAAGATGCAGGATATTTTTTTATTGAGCATATTTATCATTTCACAATTTGTTTATCTGTTGCGAATCATATCACAGCGTTTAATCAAAGCGGCATTTCAACTGAGATAATCAATTTTGTTATTGCTTTTTTCCTTTGATAACAACAAAGGCGCCCTGTCCGTATCCTTGCAAAGGTTGTTCAACGTTCAGTGAATTCGTTTGTGTCAGCGTCTGGTTAATTTCCATAATCTCAAAACCGCACGTTTCGAGCATTTTGCCGATTTCTTTGACAGAATAAAAATTGGCGAATTGGTAAAATTTACTGTCATGCCTGTTTTTTTGCAGCGCCTGGCCCAATGAGCTTTCCCTATCAATGAAAGCAATAATTATTTCACCATCATCCTTTAAAATTCGATACGCTTCTTTAATGGCGCTCATCGGATCGTCGATAAAACAGATGGACGTAATGAACACGACAAAATGAAACATGCTGGCGGCACAGGGCAAATGCTCGGCAACGGCTTTGCTAACCATGGTGTTTCTTCGTCGCGCCAGCGCCAGCATATTGGCAGACGGGTCGACGCCATAATTTATGTGCAACTGTTCAGCGAATATCCCGCTGCCAACGCCAATTTCAATGCCTATTTTATCCATGGGAACCACCCGCTTGAGTGCGAGCAGTTCCGATTGAAAAAGAGTTTCATTTTCAGCAAACCAGTTTTCGTATTCGTCTGTGAATGTATTGAATGGATTCTGTTTCATACTAAAATGTCAGAGCTTTATCACATTCATAAGTCCACTCGGCAAATTCTTTCATATTACTCATTTTCACACCTTCCAAAAGTTCAAGACCATAAATGCCACGTGATTCTGAACATTTGCCGCAAGCTTTAATTTAGCCACCCTTATTTATAATTGACTGCAGCATTCGTTTTATGTTGTAATATCCGCTTGGAGTTTTTTGAATTGGTAAAGTACAAAAAACAGCATCCGCTAATAAGAAGATTTTTACTTCTAGGTCTTGATGTTCTTTTTGCAATGTTATTGCCATTAGTAAGGCGTTGTATGCTTTTTCTGTTCCGTAAGGCGCATCGTTTACGATAATAAGAATTCTTTGCATTTTCTTTTCCTGTTTTCTAATTCAAGTTAATGAGAAATTTGTCATTGATTCCAGGTTCAATCTTCAAACAATTCGTCCACCAATTCCTTTGCCTTTAATTTGGCTTCTTCCAAAATTTGTGTGCCCTTGTCAGTGATGACATAATATTTACGAATTTTGCCCTTTACGTTTTTGTTCTCTGCGGTTAGAAAGCCTTTTTGCTCCAGCCGATGAAAAATCGGATACAGGGTTCCAAACGATATTTTGTATCCGTGACGATTTATTTCTTCAGCAAACTCCTGCCCGAATATCGACTCCTTGGCAGCGTGATGAAGAATGTGTATTTTGACGAAACCAAGAAAAAAATCTCTGAATGTTTGATTGTCCATAACTGAAATCAATACCTTACTTTTAAAATTTCACTTGCATTTAAATTTTAAAGTTGATATAATCGGATACCAATAACGAATTTCGATATTAATGTATCAATATAATTTTTCAAATGCAAGCTAATTTTTTAGGAGTTGTGTAAGACCTCACTTACAGGTATTTAGAAAAAAATGTAATACCTGAGTTACAGGTGACTGACCGGTCGCTTGAAGCTGGAACCTTTCGAAAATTTCAGATAGTTGAGCGACCGGTCAGTAACACTGTCCACCTGTAAGAGAGGCATTACAAAAAAATAAAAAAATTCCTTGACATTTCAAATTTTAAATATTATATTGATGTAAGAAAAGTTTCATAAACAAAAATTATGAAATAAATATTACATCATTCGATGGAAACACGAAAAGCGATTGAACACTCGATCCTGGAGTTGGTGCCTTCGCTCCCTGCCAATCAGAAGAAAGTCGCGGATTTTCTTCTGGAGAACCTGGAATTGGTAGCGCTGCTGCCGATCAAAGATGTGGCCGAGAAAGCAGAAGTCAGCGAAGCATCCATCGTCCGATTCGCTCAACTGCTGGGGTACAGTGGGTATAAGGAGTTGAAAGACGAATTATCGACCACCCTGAAAAACCAGCTATCTCCCATTGAACACTATCATCTCGCTATCACCGAAAAACAAAAAACTCCCGATATTTTCAAGCTTGTTGCCCATAATGTCATCACCAACATCAACGATACTATCAAATCTATCGACTTCAACACGTTTTCGAATGCAGTCGACAGCATCATCGCAGCGCAGCGAATTAATTGTATTGGAATTGAGCTCTCCCATCATCTATCGCGATTGATGACGTTTCTGCTGCGGCAATATAGCTACGATGCTCATTATCTCTCGACTGACTTTTTGAAATACCGGGAACAGATCGCGTACATGACCCCCAATGACCTGTTGATCGCATTCAGTTTTTCGCCATATTCAAGGGAAACTGTTGAAGGGGTTGCCTTTGCCAGAGATCGCGGAATTCCCAGCATCGCATTCACGGATAAAAAAACGTCACCCATCCGTGAGTTTGCCACTTACACACTGCAAATTAAAACCGATAACATTATGTTTAGCAATTCGCTGGGCGCAGTTGTGACAGTGATTAATGCCATCATCATCGAGCTGAATTTCAGGGATAAAGAACGGACCCTCAATGCATTGAAGATTATTGAGGAAAATATTAAAGACGAAAGGTATTTCATTTCATGAAAGTTGATGAACAGAAACTGCTGAAATTGTTTCTGCAATTGATAAAGATTGACAGCGTTTCGCTGCACGAACGAGCCATGGCTGATTTTTTGATTGATAAATTTAGAGGCTGGAATATCGAAATTATAGAGGATGATGCAGCCTCCAAAATTAATGGAAATGCTGGCAACTTGATTGTCAAATTAAATTCAAACGCCAGTAATTCAGCCCCATTAGTGCTATTGGCTCACATGGACACCGTGAGATCCACGGCAAATGTTAAACCAGTTATCAACAATGGCGCCATCCGCTCTGATGGCGCCACAATTCTCGGCGCCGACAATCGCAGCGGCGTGGCGTTGATTTTATATGTGATCAATGAAATTATTGAAAATAAGTTGCAGCACCGCAACCTGGAAATCGTTTTTACCGTGGCAGAGGAATTGGGTATGTTCGGTGCGCTGTCCCTCGATTATCGCCGGCTGTCGGCAAAAGAGGGCTATATTTTCGATTGCTCGGCAAAGCCGGGAAGTTATGTCGGGGAAGCTCCGACTGCTTGTGATTTCAAAGTGAGTTGCAAAGGTCGCCCGGCCCATTCAGCCGTAGCGCCGGAAAAGGGGATCAACGCGGTGTCGATGGCGTTGGAAATCATGAATCAGTTTCCGGTGGGCAGAATCAACAACCAGACTGTGGCAAATATCGGCACCATTCACGGCGGAACAGCCGATAATGTCGTGCCGGATCAGGTCAATTTTACCGGGGAATTTCGTTCCTTCAGTCCACCGGAAATTGAAAAAATAAAGACCAATCTTGAAACATCCTGTCGCTCGGTCAGCCAGAAATTTGGCGGACAATGCAATGTCTCATTTACCATCGGTTTTGAAGGCTACAAATTCCAGCCGGAAATGCCGGTCATCAATCGGTTGCATCACGCCATGCAGCAGTTGCAGCTTGCACCCAATCCGATGGTCTATTCTGGCGGCAGCGACGCCAATGTGTTAAATGCCAATGGCATCAAAGCCGTGAATGTCGGCATTGGCGCAAGCAATCCCCATTCCAATGAAGAGGAGATTGGGCTGGCAGACATGGTGAAAGGCGCGGAGCTGTTGTTGCGATTGGTCGAAGCGGAGGAAGCATGAAAAAAATAGTCATGATTAATTTTTGCCTGATTTTATTCTTGCTTGCCAGCGGATCATCGGCAAATGAGAATGGATATCTGCTGATAGTTGGCGGCGGCAGCCGACCTCCCGAGGCACTGAAAGAATTTGTCGTGCTAAGCAAAAGTGGAACAATCCTGGTAATCACATCGGCCAGCGGCGTTCCGCACGAGTCGGGCCCTGCAATAGTCAATCAATTGATCAAAGCAGGAGCTAAAAATGCAAATTGGCTGCACATCGATAGCGCTGAAATGGCAAATGCCGATAGCGTTGTGGCGAAAATAGAAGCAGCCACGGCTATTTTCTTCACAGGCGGCGTTCAGGAGCGACTCATGCAGCGGCTGGGAGGAACCCGATCCGAACAAGCGATGGCCATGCTCTATTTTGAAAAACGCGGCGTCATCGGCGGAACCAGCGCTGGCGCAGCAGTGATGAGCCGCATGATGATCAC
>Ga0209498_1001592_pt1 | contig 13895 bp, 12 predicted proteins | sample WalLakDeSediment_FD_184131 | JGI IMG/M metagenome (GOLD analysis project Ga0209498, IMG submission 184131) | Lake sediment microbial communities from Walker lake, Nevada to study Microbial Dark Matter (Phase II) - Walker Lake 11/02/13 Deep... | ecosystem: Environmental > Aquatic > Freshwater >...
TCGCCCATCGCAAGGAATGCATCGTCGACAAGCAGGGCTTCCGGATATTCATCGACGATAAACTCCAGCGCGGCGATCGCTTCAGAATACCGCTGCTGTCGCTTTTGCAGCATCGCCTTTGCATACATTGTAAGCGCATCGTCTGAATGTACACCGCGGATAGCCGGTTCACGGTTCTCGATGATAAACGTTTGCAGTTCGATGGCGTTATTTGCATAGCTCGAATTAGATTTATGCGCGAGTTCTTTTAACGCTTCGAGTGCTCCGTCAAACTCGCCGCGATAGAAAGCGATTTCGGCGCGACGAAGAGTTGCGAGGTCTTTGAATTCTTCGGATACATGTTGCGCTTCGAGAAGTGCATTGCAGTGTATAAGTGCATCATCAAGTGATCCGCGGACGATATATATATCACTGATCACCGCGCGTGCATCCATGTAAATGTCGCCGCGTGCATACAGGCGAATAACCCGGTACAGCGTTTCGAGTGCTCCGTCAAGATCAAAATACCAGTGATACTGGATCAACCCGATACGGAACAATGCCTGTCCGCCTATCTGACTTCCACCGTAATCCCGGACAATACCCCGGTATGCTTCGATGACACGGTCGTATGAGGTTCGCATCTCGGAAATTCGCTCTTCTCCCGCCGGAGGCGAAACAGGATAGATCGCTTTAAATAATGAATCGGCTGCAAGACTAATTTCTTCGAGACATCGTGCATATCCGAACCGCACCTGGGGAGTCCGCTCAAACTCAGGATAGAGTTCAAGTATATCGTTATAGACTTGTGACGCGATGCGGTACTCGCGTTCACGAAATGCCGTTTGAGCAAATGAATACAATTCAGCACCGCGGGCATTTTGAGATCGGTCTATATGGTGATACACTTCGTATGCCTTCTGAAAATCTTTCGATTCACGGTACAGCCAGGCGAGCAATCGCTGGAACTGCATCTTATCCCGATGTTGTCGTGCTTTCTCCTCCGCCACTTCAATCGCCTGTTCCAGTCCGTCGTTTCTCAGTACATACATCGACATGCGGGATTGTATAAAACTCAATTGCTGAGGGGTGTGTTCAAGTATGAGCAAATATTCGCGTGTTGCACCGCGATAATTCATGGTAGATGCATACAGAAAAGCCAGATCGTTCGCGAAGAGATATGTCTGACCGATGTTTTCCCTTCCCCGTTTATAAACCTCAATCGCCTGATCAAGCAAGCGGTTCTCTATCATCCGGGAAGCAACTTGCTGGTAAGAGACGATATTCCGGGGCTCAATATCTAAAATGTTCTCCCATATACCGAATGCCTTCTCCCGCTCTTCCGTCTGATAATACATCCCCCCCAGTGTGCTGAGCAAATTCACGTCCCGGGGATTTTGTTGAAGACGTTCCTCGGTCATGGATATTGCACGATTATATTCACGTAATTGCATCAGCATCCTGCGGTATCCGTCGAAATAAGTAAAATTCTGGGGCTCCCGTGTGTACAGGCGTTCGTATAACTCCGAAGCATTGCGGTAGTCTCCGCCGCGTTCATATTGCTGGGCTAAACGAAGCAGCGTATGGTTATCTTGTTGTGTTTGTGAGTACAGCGTGAAGTGTCCAACCACACAAAAAAACATTACGAGTATTGTGAAATTTACAATCCGGAACATTCCCCTCCGCAAAACAGTATGTTACAACCGGTTTTTTTAAGGTTACTTAGTAATATAAACAACACAGGAACAAATTCAAAAGTTTTTACATATTGACTATTTCCGGGAAAAAAGGTATGCTATAATCCTGGCATCGGGTAACATAATCAATAACTTTTCGAAAGGAGGGTTTTTATGCAGACACCCGCAATTATCGCCTCGGTAATAGCAGCTCTATTGCTATTTTTACTTCTCTATGTGTATTTCGGACAACTCTCTCCAACATCAAATGAACTTGAACAAATACGCGAAGAGCGATCCGTGCTCCAGAGCGAAATTGATGAACTCACAGAGCAAAACACAGAACTTCTTGATGCGCTTAAAATAGAATTAGTCGAAGAACTTTATTTCGAAACGGGAAGTGCTCATCTCAGCGATGAGAACAAGCAAAAACTCGACGGTATACTGAACCGGTTACGGGGGGGAAGATTGGAAACTATACGCGTTGTCGGCCATACCGATGATCAAATGATTGTTCCCGATTTTCCTCGTATCTATGCATCTAACTGGGAACTCTCCGTTCATCGCGCGACGCAGGTAGTGAGATATCTGGAGAACGCAGGTATTGCCCCGGAGAGAATGGGTGCAGCAGGTTTGAGTAAGTATTACCCAACAGCATCGAATGAAACAACCGAAGGAAAAGCAAAGAACCGCAGGGTTGAGATTTTTCTGATGCCGGAGCGGCAATAAATATATGGACAGGGCGGCCGGACCGGTCGCCCTGTTAAAAAAATGGAATCACATCTCCGGTCTGACATGCGTCCGGGCAATTCCGTCGGGTTGCGCACCTGTCTTGTATAGATCCAACACTGCGAGGGTGATGATATCCAGCACCGCAACGACATCCGCTGCCGTATTGGCAACATATGCAGTGCGGCTATCCGGGCCGACTACTATTCCAATCGGAATCGGACTATCTTCAAACTGATCAACAAAATACCTGTCGTCATCCGCGATTAGTTCGTCGATCTCATCCAACCGGATAACACCGACCCGCAGTCGTTCTACGGCATCGAATACCGTTACATCACCTGATCGTGCATTCGTTACAACGACGTGCATACCGTCGGGTGAAAATGCCGCACGGATCGGGAATTCGGGTGACGGAAGTTCAGACAGTATTTCAAGCGATTCCGTGTCGATAATCGATACCGTGTTGGCACCACGGTTTGTAACCCACACTGTGCTGCCATCGGGTGACATCGCAATGCCCTCTGCGCCCTCTCCCGTTTCGATATGAGTCTCAACGGATCCCGTTTTGAGATCGAGAACCGTCACCGTCCCGGAGCCAATATTCGGAACAAAAGCCCTTTTACCGTCGGGTGTGGCCGCAACCATATGGGATACTCTTTGCTCCGTTATAAATACCTGTTCGATTATCTCACTCTCAAGGTTCACTATAATGACGGTTTGATTTCCTTCGGTCGTGACAATTACTCTTTCATCATCAAGAAATTGTATACCGTGCGGCATAGTGTGTTCACCCAGATTAATATCTTTGACTCGCTCCGCCCGTACCACGTCCAGAACGGTCAACGAATTGCCGGGTTCATTGCGAAGACCGTAATTGGTAACGACTGCGGTTCTTCCATCCGGCGAAATTGCTACCTCGTGGGGTTGATATCCGGTTTGGACCGATGCCAGGTGCTCTCCGGTCTCCCGATCCAGTATATATGCCGTATCATCCGATTTATTTAAAACAATCAGTACTCCCGCCGGCTCAACTACTTCCTCCGGACCTTTCCCGCAGCCGGAAAGGATTATCCCCAATGAAAGAAATGTAATCAACGGAATCCATCTCATAGTAATTATACCTCCGTATTTTATGTTGGAATTAAACCAAAGTACGATGTATACAATATATAACAATCCGGTGAGTTTGCATAATTCCTGCATCTGAAACTTCCAGGTAGTAAAGCCGTACAGATAGATATTCTTCATAAAATTACCTACATTTATAGAAATGTATCCGAGAGCGGCAATCATTCAATGGTATGATTCAAAATGCTTAAAACACAATTTTTGCTTTTTTATTGCGGTCTTATTCTTCTATCTGTTTTTATTATCCTGTATTTCTTTCCCGTAGCCCATCATTTTGGCGGGATGTATCTCCCGGTTACGAAAGATGAGATCGAAGCACGCGCCGCAGCACCGGTTGAAGCTCAGGACATCGATATCTATGAGCTCAGAAAAACCGTACACCTGCGTATTAACCGTGACATATATTCACACATTCTGAGGGAATATGGTCTGAAAAACGGAAATGCATTATTGAGAGAGAATGTCCCGGCATTTTATTGGGATATAAGGTGGGTAAAAGCTGAAATGTCCGGTAACACATCCAGTGTTAATGATAATGAAATCGTTGCCCCCTTGGCTCAATTGCAATCGACCGTTCGAGTGCATGTCGACGGTAACGGAAATCTTAACCGGTTCCAGATAGATATCGACGATACCGTTTCCATCCCGGATATCGATGCAGAATCCGCCCGGTCTCTTGCCGAAGCATTTCTCCGAAACTTTACACAGCACGAACCTGAAATGCTGATCTTTCAATCCCACCGTGAAAGAATTCTCGATAATCGTATCGACCACATATTTAAGTGGGAAGATACATCTGCGTATAAACCACTTCCCTGCAATATCGAAGTAACGATTGCGGGATCCACGGTATCATATTTCAACATTGAGTTCGATATCCCGCCCACCGTTCTGCCCTCGACACAGGAGGTGCTGAGTATCTTATCATCGGCATTACCCTACATCATCATAAGTATTTTTATGATTGTTATCGGTATAAGACAAATGCGGCATCAGGAGATCGGGTTTAAAAACGGACTGTTTCTCGGCATCATTGCAGGATTAATCGTCGGTGTAAATCTGTTTTTGCAGGAATTTGTCGGTCAGATGGGATGGATGGTACTGATACCTCTCATTTTCGGACCTTTAACAATCGGTATCTATGTTGTGTTGGTCGTAACGGTAAGTGAAGCAGTCGGCAGACAAACCTGGAAGGAAAAATTCATCCCTTACGATCTTATCTGGAATGGACACATTCTCCACTCCTCGGCCGGAAAAAGTTATATACGCGGAATTGCTTTCGGCATCACTGTGTTTGCTCTTTCATTAATAGCGATTCGTGTCGGCGATCTTATATACCCGTTATCTTACTATTGGACACAATCCGGTCCGCTGAATATGTATTCACCTCCGTTCCCCGCAATGAAGATGTTTTTCAGCGATATCTGGTCATTACTGGTCCACTTCTGCGTATTAATTTTATTTCTTGTATCATATTTCCGGCAGCGGGTATCGAACAGAGCGGTGCTTATAATCATTCCCGCGTTAATATTCGGGCTGACGGATTGGAGTATTACTTACCCGGCAATAAGCGGAATTTTAATTGCAACTCTGTATGCCGCAGTTTTTATCTGGATACTTTACCGGTTTGACGTCGTTTCCGCATTTCTTGCCGTACTAACTTTTTCGATTACGGGAACGGCTGCGACTCTGCTGCTGTCGGGAAACGATTTTTATATCGGCGAGGGAATCCTTTTCACTGCTATAATCGGGATACTGTTCGTTATCGGCATTGTATCTCAATATACCCCCGATCGTGTAACTAATTATGATGACATCGCACCGGTGTATCAAAAATACATAAGTGAGCGCGAACGATTACAGCGTGAACTGGAGATAGCTCACGATGTACAGATGAGCTTTCTCCCGAAAGAAAAGCCCGACATGAAGGATATCGATGTTGCCGGAAGCTGCATACCTGCCCACGAGGTCGGAGGGGATTACTATGATTTTATTACAATAAACGATAATCAATTCGGTGTTGTCATCGGCGATGTGTCGGGTAAGGGAACGAAAGCTTCGTTCTATATGACACTCACCAAGGGAATACTCAGATCGACGGCACGACACGCGACAAATCCCGCGCGTGTTCTCACCGACGTGAACCGGACATTTTACGAAAGTGCCGAACGCGGTGCATTTATCAGTATGGTGTATGGTATTTTCAATATGAAAGAGAACACGTTGACGGTAGCACGTGCCGGACATAACCCGGTTATCTTCTGGAAATCGGCTGCGGCGAACGGCGAGTTAATCAGTCCGGAAGGCATTGCACTCGGGCTGAACGGAGGGTCGATATTCGACAATACTATAAAGGAAGTCACCATCCGGTATGAACCCGGTGATGTGTTCATATTCTACACCGACGGTTTCTCGGAGGCGGTAAATAATAAAAATGAAGAATTCAGTGATCAGCGGTTATTCGATACTGCCCAAAAGTATAGCCATCTGTCGGCGGAAGAGATACTGAACTCAATCGTCTCCGAAACAACTCAATTTACCGGACGAACCCCGCAGCGGGACGATATGACGATGGTAGTAATAAAGATACAATGAAAATCCGACCTGCAGTACTACGCAATTAATTATGGAATCTATGTATGACACAGTCGTAACCGTAACAAATATTGAAAAATATTTTGCAACGGTCAAAGCAGTCGACAAACTAAATTTTTCGATACGCAAAGGTGAGGTATTTACCCTCCTCGGCCCGAACGGCGCCGGAAAAACTTCTATGGTTCGCATGCTATTGAACATTATCAGACCCGACCGCGGAACCATACAATACAAGATCGGTAGTAACTCCTTTCCTTCCCCTTCGGATATCGGCTACTTACCGGAAGAGCGGGGTTTATATCAGGACATATCAGTTCTGAAAACGCTCCGGTATTTCGGAATAATACGCGGGATGGAACGGAAACATGCCGAAGAAAAAGCCATGTACTGGATCGAGCGATTGGGTCTCAAAGAGAGAATACATGAAAAAATTCAATCGCTTTCAAAAGGAAATCAGCAAAAGGTTCAGTTTATCGCCTCCATACTCCACGCACCTTCGTTTGCGATACTCGACGAACCTTTTTCCGGTCTTGATCCGATCAATCAGGATCTATTTACACAGATAATCAGAGAGCTCACCGGGAACGGAACCACCGTATTGTTAAGTGCTCATCAAATGCAGCTTGTCGAGCGCATCGCAGACAGGATATTGCTTATAAATAAAGGACGGGAAGTCTTAAGCGGTACTCTCGATCAGATCCGAAGACTATCGGATGCCGGCACCAAACTTACCATAAACCTGGACGGGACGGTCGATCTGTCAAAATTATCGAACCATCCCTCCGTTCAAAACATAGAATCGATCAATGCAACAAACTATGTTATTTACATAAAACCGGATACCGGTTACGGCGATCTTCTCACCACACTCGGCACACACTTCAATGTGCAATCCATCCACTCCGGGCATATGAGTCTCCATGATATATTTATCAAAGCTATCGGGACACACGAATGAAAAGATTACGATTAACACTGGAAGTCGCGCGTTGGGAGTTCACGAGATTCTATAAACTAAAAAATGAATTGAAAGCCGCGGCGTATATGATCATTATCGGAACTGTTGCATTCTTCATCAGCTTCCTGATCGGGCGGGGCGCTGATGATAAGCCGGAGCTGATAATTATCAATGATAATATGGTCGCTATCGATTCAACAATATACGATCATTTTGAAATAAGCTATGCGCAAACAGGAGAAATCGATTCTCTTATAGCATGGGTAGGTACGGGAGATGCCGACGGATTAATCGTCGTTCGATCAATCGACGACGGAGAGCTTTATATCAGAAATGAACGTGCGTGGATGCTGCAGCTTGAACATCTCTTCACCGACTTCAGGCGCAAATCAATCATTGCAAAAACGGACATCCCGGATGAGACGCTTGAGACCATCTTACAATCCTTTACCATAAAGACGGTGTTTTATGATGAAGATGCCGCCGGGGGACGCATCATCGAACGAACATTTGCGATAATTTTTATCATTGCAATGATATTTGCGGTGTTCATCGGGTTCGGATATCAGTTTACGGCTATCACAGGCGAAAAACAACAGCGCATCACCGAACAGATCGTTTCCGCAATATCGCCTCAGACGTGGATAGACGGTAAAATTATCGGTATTACAGGCATCGGGATAGCAACTGTTTTATTATATGGAACTATTGTTTTCTTCGGTATTTTACTTGTCGCACAATTTTTCGGCCCCGGATTTCTGACTCCCTTAGTATACGTGAATGTGTGGAAAATAATTGCATTCTTAATAGTATGTTTATTAGGAATAATATTATGGAATTCCTTCTTCGCCGCGGTTGCCGCAACCATCAGCGACCCTAATACGTCGGAGAGATCGGCCTTTATGATGGTGCCGATTATTCCGGTCGGTTTTGCATTCGGTGCATTAATAAACCCCGACAGTCTCATAATTAAAATCCTCGGCATCTTTCCGCTCACCTCGTCGTCGATGCTGCCCGCCCGGATGATGCTAACCGAGGTAGCGGTGTGGGAGTTTCTGCTCGCCGTTTTACTATTACTCCTCACGATATGGTTCTTCAGGAAATCCGCCGCGAAGATATTCACGTTCGGCATGCTGATGTACGGCAAAGAGCCGGACATAAAGGAAATGTGGAGATGGATACGGGAGACGTAATCATTGCGTGAATTAATTCGGTATCTCCGGTGTTTATTAAGAAAAAAGTAATGAACCCCAATGGAAAAACCGAAACTCATAATCCTCGGAACGGGCTTTGCCGCTCTCAGTCTGCTGAGAAAGATTAATACGAAGCGCTATGACATAACACTGGTCAGTCCGCGTAACCACTTCCTTTTCACGCCGCTGCTGCCGAGTACAACGGTCGGAACTATTGAATTTCGAAGTATTATCGAACCTATCCGCACGGCCCGCACACATGCGTCATTTTATCAGGCAGCTGCCGTTTCCATCGATACCAATACGCAAAAAATAGTTTGTGAAAGCGTTGCCGGTAAAAAGCGTTTCTCATTACTATATGATTACCTTATTATCGCAGTAGGTGCAGTGAGCAACACGTTTCAAATTCCGGGCGTTGAGGAACATACGCTTTTCCTTAAGGAATTAAGTGATGCGCGTCTTATACGGAAAAAAATCATACAGAATCTGGAACAGGCAAGCATCCCGGGAATATCCGAAGATGAGAGATCGCGGTTACTCCAATTTGTGGTGGTGGGCGGCGGACCCACGGGTGTTGAGTTCGCGGCAGAAATGCACGACTTTGTCAGCGATGATTTGATGAAATCATATCCATCGCTCGTGTCCGGCGTGCGGATTATAGTATTGGAAGCGACAAATAAAATTCTGAGTACCTTTGACGAAAAGTTAAGCGAATATGCATTCCGGATATTTCAACGACAGCATATTGAAGTCAGAACAGAATCGATCGTTACCCGGGTCGAAGAGCGTGAAATTATTTTACGCGACGGAAGCCGGATACCGTGCGGACTGGTGGTCTGGTCAACCGGGAATACGCAGACACAATTTGTTTCATCTCAACAACTACCGAAGAATCCAACCGGCCGTATTCTGACCAACCGCTATTTCCAGGTTACCGGTTATGCAAATATCTTCGCGATCGGCGATTGCGCAACCATCGAAGAAGAGGAGCTCCCCGCAACCGCACAGGTAGCGATGCAGTCCGGGAAATATCTCGGACGTTATTTCAATTGCATTGCGAACGAACAGCAACAGAAACCTTTTATCTATAAACATCTCGGGATGCTCGCCTATATCGGAAGTAACCGCGCTCTAGCAGATCTCCCGCGCATCAAGGGAAAAGGTTTCAGCACCTGGCTTTTCTGGAGATCGGCTTACCTGACAAAACTGGTGAGTCTGAAAAATAAAATGCTGGTGCTTTTCGATTGGCTGAAGACATTCATATTCGGACGGGATGTGAGCAATTTTTAATCGTTTGAAGGGACTCATATACTTCGTCACCTGTTGCCCGGTATACATAAAGTGGTGCATGAGCAGAATAATTTCTTTGCTCGTTACCTCCGGGTGAGTCAGCGCTTTTCTCAGCAGACCGGTATCAACCCCATAGTCTCCTCACCCCCGATTGCAATTGCCGTATCGAATGTATGGTGAAACCGTGCGGTGAAATATCGTAACGCATGATGATAGTGTGCAGGTCTGAATTTTCTGTACGTACGAAGGACATGGTATAGTTCCTTTGACACGCGGAGAGGTTCGCGGCGAAACTCTTCGCGGAGTGTGCTGAGCCGGAACGTAAATGTATGTGCGATGCGCATGAAATTACCGTGGGAAATCAGCCAAACACATCGCTATACCGCTTCATATTCATTTCCATATTCCTGCACACGAGATCGCATATTTTGAATATGCTTTCATCGGTAATATAATAGTACACGTTCAATCCTCTCCTTTTGCGTCCGACAATATTGTGAGATGCAAGCATGCTGAGATGCTTTGAAATATTCGCCTGTCCGGCCCCCGTCAATTCGACCAGCTCCTGCACCGATTTTTCTCCATTCTGCAAGGTGTGAAGAATTTTCAGCCGCGTCGGGTCGGAGAGCATTTTTAGCCGGTTAGCTATCAATTCAAGTGCTTCATCTTTAATTTGTTTCATGCTGCCGAATTCCAGTCTTATCTTTTATACATAATTATATAACCAATTAGTAATATAGTAATATTTATAATATGAAAAAAGAGTTCATTCTAAAAAATCCCGGTTAGTCTCTACAGACCCGAACCGGGACAGAAAAACGTTTTGGTCTGGACTAAAAAAAGGCAATTTTTATCTGAGCAATGGAACTCTCGATATTACTATATAGTTATATAGATATAATGATTAACAAAAAATATTCATAAATCATTAATTTTCAGGAGGATAGGATGATTGATTTTCTTTCTCAACCGTGGCCCTGGTACATCGGAGGCCCGCTCATCGGCTTATTTTTATTCCTTATGCTCATATTTACCGGAAAACCGCTTGGGGTTTCGTCCAGTATGAGGCATGCCTGTGCTGCCACCGTACCGGGCAAAATAAAATTTTTCAAGTATGATTGGAAAAAATCAGGTATGTGGAATCTGGTATTTGTACTCGGAATTGTTATCGGCGGATTTTTAGGCGGGTATGTCTTAGCGAATCCGGAACCGATTGCGATATCGGAACACACCAAAACAGATCTTCGCGAGCTTGGATTGACCGATTTCAGCGGTTACGTACCGTCGGAAATATTTTCGTTTGATTTTCTTCTTACCCTCCCCGGATTTATACTCATCGTGGGCGGCGGTTTTCTCATTGGTTTCGGTGCCCGTTACGCGGGTGGCTGTACATCAGGTCACGCGATGAGCGGTATATCGAACTTACAGCCAGCATCAATGATCGCGGTTGGCGGTTTCTTTGCAGGCGGTCTGTTCATTACATATGTAATACTCCCTCTGATTCTATAAATTTCTCACATATTTACTACCTATTCGAGGAGAACAATAACTATGCAGTATCTGAAATACTTATTATTCGGGACGATATTCGGATTCATACTGATCCGAACCGAAGTAATATCCTGGTTTCGTATCCAGGAGATGTTTCGTTTTCACGATTTCCACATGTACGGTGTCATCGGGTCGGCAATACTCATCGGCATCATATCTATTCAGCTGATTAAAAAGTTTAACATCAAAGACATAAACGGCGACACCATCGTTATTGAACCGAAGGATTCCAGCCAGGTCTACCGTTATACGATCGGCGGAGTGTTATTCGGATTCGGCTGGGCATTAACCGGTGCCTGTCCCGGCCCCGTATACGCATTGATCGGAAGCGGGATACCGGTATTTGCAGTTATTTTACTGAGCGCTTTAATCGGAACCTGGGTTTACGGATATTTTCAGGAAAAATTACCGCACTAAATATTATTGATCACTAATCAGAATACAAAACAATACCTATTCATTGAAAGGAGCTCCTTATGTTTTTCAGACAGATTTTCGAACCGCGTCTCGCACAATATGCATATATCGTCGGATGCCAGGCAAGCGGTGAAGCAGTGGTCATCGATCCGATGCGCGATATTCAACAGTACTATGACATAGCGGAAAAAGAAAAACTAAAGATAGTAGCGGCGGCGGATACCCACATACATGCGGATTACATTTCTGGATTGCGTGAATTCGCCGATCGCGGCGTAAAAGTATATGCATCCGACGAAGGTGACAGCGACTGGAAGTACGAATGGCTCATCGGGAGCGACTATGACTACCAGCTCATGAAAGACGGCGACATGTTCAAGATCGGTAACATTGAAATAAAAGCAATTCACACCCCGGGACACACACCGGAACACATTATCTTTGCGATCACCGACACTGCATCCGGAGCGAAAGAACCGATGGGTTACACAACAGGCGACTTTGTATTCGTCGGCGATGTTGGCAGACCGGACCTGCTCGAATCGGCTGCAGGAATGAAGGATGTAATGAAACCATCTGCAAAAACTCTCTACAAATCTCTTGTCGATTTCAAGAAATACCCCGAATATCATCAAATCTGGCCCGGACACGGAGCAGGCAGCGCGTGCGGCAAGGCACTCGGCGCAGTACCGGACAGTACAATAGGATACGAACTCCGCTATAACGCTTCACTTGCGCATACAGACAGTGAAGAAAACTTCGTGAATTTCATACTGACGGATCAGCCCGAACCGCCCCTTTATTTCGCACGGATGAAACGCGATAACAAGATCGGTCCGAAAGTGCTTGGCGGATTACCCCAACCAGCCCATATCGGTGCCGATGAACTGAAAAAATTTGTCCGGAATACCGACGTTGCATTAATCGACACCCGCGATCGTTATGATTTTCTCGACGGTCATATACCGGGAGCAATTTTTTCTCCGCTCGATAAACAATTTAATACAACAGCGGGATCCTACGTCGAAGAAGAGAAACCGATCTATCTCATTATCGATAAAAACCGCGTCAGCGAAGCGGTTCGTGATCTGATCAATGTAGGCCTGGACAACATCGCCGGCTACGCGGCAATCGAAGATTTCGAAGACTATAAAAACCAAGGCGGTGAGATCGAGAAGACCGAATACACATCGTTCGAAAAAGCAGCGGAGATCCTGAAGTCGAACAATGTACAGGTCGTCGATGTGAGGAAAAGATCCGAGTTCGTCGAAGGACATGTGAAAGGAGCGATCAATGTTCCGCATACGCGACTTCTGGAACGTTTGGATGAAGTGCCGGAAAGCGGTACATTACTTGTTCATTGCTCGGCAGGCGGACGTTCGGCGGTAGCGGCGGCTTTGTTACAGCGATACGGACGCGATGTGCTCTACGTTGACGGGGAAATAGGTGATTTGACGAAAGCAGGATACCAATTAACAAAATAATAACCACGGACATAGAGAACACGGAGAAAAAAATACAACGAATTAATCTCCGTGTTTTTCTGTGTTCCGCTTTTACTCCATGCTTCTGTGGTAATTACAATTCAACCGATGCATTCAATTCTATCTGCATAAATATTGACGAGTTTATATTTTTCATTTGCTACGAGAACCTCTGACCATACACCTTGTAGTGTTTCATAGAATTGTCGCATTTTCATGTTGCCAAAACGAATATGTATTACCTTTGGAGGCGGAGAATGGAAAAGTATACGGTTAGAGAAATCACTATCTTTAGTAATTATTGTTAAATTGTTTTCTCGTGCGTATTCCCACACTTTTTCATCAGGTAATGAATCGTCTATGTCTTTAAGATGTATAAATTCGGGATCATTCCAAATTGAGAAACGATACGGAAGATTGGCATCTACAAGAAAACGATGCATCATGAACCAACAGATTGGATGGTATAAGATCTATTCATCAGATCCGCTGCAAATTTCAAACAAGCAGTTATATCTTCTTTTTCAAGAGTGGGGTACTGACGCAGAATTTCATCTGCAGATTCACCTGCACTGAGAAATTCCAGGATAGTTTGAACGGCAATTCGTTTTCCACGAATTGTAGGTTTACCGTTGCAAACAGCCGGATCTATGGTAATTCTTTCTGCTAAATAAGTCATATTTAATTATATTTAAAAAATCGACAGATATCAAGTACTGAATAGAATTTGTAAGAAAAGAATAAAAGATGTAATTATATCAATAAATCTACATTGTGCAACCTATGGAAACTGAAATTATAATTGTACTGGCAATTATGGGATTCACCATCTTTATGCTGGTGACCGAAATTGTCCGGATCGACGTGACTGCTATTATCACGCTGCTGCTAT
>Ga0209498_1001593_pt1 | contig 13880 bp, 11 predicted proteins | sample WalLakDeSediment_FD_184131 | JGI IMG/M metagenome (GOLD analysis project Ga0209498, IMG submission 184131) | Lake sediment microbial communities from Walker lake, Nevada to study Microbial Dark Matter (Phase II) - Walker Lake 11/02/13 Deep... | ecosystem: Environmental > Aquatic > Freshwater >...
CCTGCATCAATAGCTAAGGTTAAAGGAGGTATTTCGGTAACAGATACTTTTGAGGCAATGACCCCTGTTCGGTAACACTTTTATTTGACGCAATACGGTCCGGAGTGTCTGTAAAAAACTCGCGCTGTACGGGTGGATGTGATTGTAATCCCCTCACGATTTCTGAAACTGGTTTTCACCTTGCTTTATCCGTCTTAGGGCGGTCGCTGGCTTCCGGCAGTGATCCCTAGAGGTCGGGTTGACATATGTGCTAAGTTGCTGCTGTTAAGTACGAAAGGAGGCGGGGGTTTGTTAAAGAAGGTGCACGTATTCAGGGCGAAGCCGGGGCAGGAACTGCACGGCGAGATAGCCCGTTATTGCCGGGATTACAGCATCACCTCGGCTATTATTATCGGTATTATCGGCTCGGTGGAGCACGCCCGCCTGAATTTCCTGATGGAGCTTCCAGGGAGATACGACAGCGTCGAATACCCAGGCCCGCTTGAGATAGTCTGCGCTCAGGGCTCGGTGGCGTTGAAGGATGACAGCCCTGTTATTCATATACATATCCAGCTTTCGAGTCAGGAAATCTGCCGCGGGGGACATCTCGCTGAAGCCAGGGTGTTCTCCACGGCTGAGGTAGTCATCGGTGAGCTCGAGGAGCAGCTAATGCGCCAGGCTGATGGCTACACCGGGCTCAATGAGCTGCTCGATTAGTGCGGAGGGGCTAGGCCCTCCTCCCCACCGGGATTATATAGAGCGGCGCCTCATCCTCAGGCATGCTCAGGACCTCCTTGACCAACTCATCAACGAAGGCGCCGATGGTAACCGTGCCCAGGTCCAGGGCAGTTGCCTGGAGATAGATGTTCTGGGCAGCATGGCCCGCTTCCATGTGCACATACCTTACGCCCCTATCGCCGTACTTCCTCATTGTCCTCTCATAGACGGCGGAGATGACGATATCTATTGCTCCGTCGCGCACCGGGGTTTGACCCAGGGCTATATCGGCTAGCTCTTCCCTGACGTCTTTGTCCCTGACCTTGACCAGCTCATGCTCGTCAGGCTCATAGAGGTAGACACCGGGGGCGAGATTCTCAACGCTGCCAGCTACCAGATAGACTTCGAGCGGGTACAATGCCCCTGCCGATGGTGCGGTGCGGCCTCCCCATTCCGCAGTTATCCCCTGGGCTGCCCAGAGAAGCTGTGCGACCTCTTCCAGGGTAAGTGCTTCGTCGGTATATTGCCTGACCGATCTTCTGTTGAGCAACGTCTCTTCAAGTGAAACGTTGCCGGTCAGCCTGACCTCGGGCAGCGCTACGATCTCGTAATCGGGTGCCCCTGGCGCAGGTGTCGGTGTTGCTGCTGGCGTAGCGTTAGTGCAACTGGCGAGAGCCAGGACAGCTAGCAAAAGGAGTAAGTTCCGCTTCATCCCTCACCTCCAATACTGTTGAAAATCAGAGGAGAACAAGCTTATTCGAGCTTTCTTAGCTTTCTAGGGAGGCTGTCCGGCCACTTACTCGGACTTTGGTGTCGGAGGTATTCTGTCTTCACATGGCACCTTGGTCTGACATAGCCCGCAACCAGCGTAGGTCCCTATATAGCCCGGCCCATGAGCGCCCTCCATCCAGGGCTTCTGACCATCGATTAGTATGGTGAGGCATCTGTTCTTATCATGCCCCTGTTCGCTGATAGCGCCGCCGGGACAGCGCTCGATGCAGCGGCCGCAGGAGCCATTTGCGTAGAAGGGACAGTTTGCCAGATGGTTGGGGTAGGGTCTGGGGGTGGGGGGTATCTTGAGATCAGTCACCACGCTGGCACAGCGCATAGCTACGCCTTTGGGGGTGATAAAGCCATCACTGAGACCGAAGGTGCCCAGACCGGCGGCATAGGCGACGTGTCGTTGCGACCAGGTAGAGCCGAGGCCGCCGGGGAGACGACGCAACTTGAAAAAGGGTGCCAGCTCGGGAGCAACTGCGTGCTGGCTAACCTCCTCAAGCAAGGAGACTACATAGCGTGACAAATCGATGACTAAGTCTTGACCCTGCCACCGGGTGTGGTTCCACCTCAGGGACGGCCCTCTTGTCTCTTTTCGGTTGCTAAGTCTAGTATCCCTGGCGATGGGCAAGACGATTGATATGACGCTGACCGCGGAGAGTTCAGGAGGGTCTGTTCCCGGAGTATCTGCTAACTGTTTAGTGAGGGCTTCACGGGGGGTGAGATGGAAGGCGGCTATTATGGTCTTGTACTCCTCGAAAAGTGGGTCATCTCCGTCAGCGAAACCGACTAGGGGCTCGTCAAAGATAGGAGCACCGCCGAAAGCCTGGAGGCGGTTTAGGGGGCTGTTGAGCACATAATCCTTGATGGCCTCCTCGATGAACTGCGCGGGATTGGCCCATAGCCGCTGCTTGGCTGGTTCGTCCATATTCGTTCGCCCCCTTTTCTGTGCGATGATCTAGCCGTCGTTATTTCTCGATAGTTTTGAGACCTTCGTTGGTAAGAAAGTCTATGGCTCCTCCTATGACGGCAAGCAGCAGACACAGAAGGAAGGCGTAAAGCTTGCTATCGAAGACGAGCGTAAATGTCAAATCTTGTATTATGTGGTTCAGTGGTCCCAGGATGAGTGTCATGCCAACCATGCCCGAGATGGTCAAGAAAAGGCCAAACCCCCGCAAAACCATGAGACCGATTGCTTTCTTGCCTGGAATGATTGATTTTAAACCCGTTTTCTCGTTCATATTCTCCTCCCTCTTGAACTGCGACTGACGCAATTCTATGCAGGCTACCTGATTGTCGCTGGTTGCCCATTATAGACGCTGCTGTCTCCATGTCAATCGTTTGGTGCTGTTGCTTAAAAGGCTACTTTCTCATACGGGAATTGGTGGGTTACGTTATCACTTCACCCACCCTACTGCTCTACCACTTCAGGGGAGTGGGGATTGCGGATACCTCTCCCTTGATGGGAGAGGCTAGGTGAGGGTGAATCAATAGCCCAGGGCGAACGGTTCAGATACCATTTTCGTGACAATAAAACCCGGCAAATGTGCTTTTTAAATCTGAATTCATCGAAATTGCCTTTGTGCAGCTGGGCTTCCCTATGCTACAATTCACCCGGGTGTCCCCAGCATTCGCTAAACACTCCATACGTGGAGAGCGGGATTTTTGAACATGAACAGGCCCTGGTTTCAACTCAACGTTGATGAGACCCTCCGGGAGCTGGGTTCCAGACGCGCGGGTCTAACGGAAGAGGAGGCCAAGGGCCGCCTGTTGGAATATGGCCCCAACGAGCTTCAGAGAAAGAAGAAAACACCGCGCATCGTAGCCTTTCTCAGACAATTCCTCAGTCCGCTCATCTATGTGCTCCTGGTAGCAGCCGTCATCTCCCTGGTGGTAGAGCACTATATAGATGCTGGCGTCATTATGGGAGTGCTCCTGCTCAATGCAATTATCGGCTATATGCAGGAGACCAGAGCGGAACAGGCCATGGAGGCCCTGCTTCAACTGGCGTCGCCCAGGGCCAAGGTGAGACGGGATGGCGCAATTCGCGTTGTCCCTGCTGGGGACATCGTCCCAGGAGACATGATAATCCTGGAAGCTGGAGATATGGTTCCCGCCGATGCTCGAATCATCGAGGCCAGCAACCTTAAGGTAAGCGAGGCTACCCTCACCGGGGAGTCACTGCCCACTGAAAAGCATACCAGTGTCCTGCAGGGTGATATTGCGGTCACTCTGGCAGAGAGGAGAAACATGGTGCACATGGGCACCATTGTTAGCTATGGCAGGGCCACCGCTGCTACTGTAGCCACGGGTATGTCCACTGAGATGGGCAGGATTGCCCAAGCCATCCAGGAGGTGAAGCCAGAGAAGACTCCCCTGCAAAAAAGCATCAGCAAGCTAAGCAAGTATCTGGTCGTGCTCTTCCTCACCATTTGTACTCTCCTGGTCATAGTGGGGCTGCTCAAAGGGCTTGCCTGGCTGGATATATTCCTGGTGGCCGTGGCTGCCGCCGTCTCCGCTATTCCCGAGGGCCTTCCTGCAGTGGTCACGGTTGTCTTAGCCCTGGGGATGCGGACGATGGCCCGCCGCAATGCCATTATCCGCAAACTCGTGGCCGTAGAGACCCTGGGTGCGGCGACCGTTATCTGCACTGACAAGACAGGGACCCTCACCAGAAATGAGATGGTTGTTCGCAGGATTATCATTGATGGTAAAACCATCGAGCTTTCGGGTGAGGGCTATGAACCGAAGGGTGAATTTCGACGTGACGGACAGTTCCTCAGCCCCGAAACTGACTCATCGCTGGCACTGCTGCTGAGAATAGGCGTTCTTTGCAATGATGCTCTGCTTTCCACCGGTGATGAATGCTGCAGCATTCTGGGCGATCCTACAGAGGGCGCGCTGGTCGTAGCTGCCGCCAAGGCAAACCTGGACAAGGAGACCCTGGAAGAGGCATTCCCTCGTCTGGATGAGATACCGTTCCAGAGCGAGAAGCGATATATGGCTACCTTGCATCCACAGGATGGCAGGCGGGTGGCCTATATTAAGGGCGCCCCTGAGAAAATTATCTCGTTCAGCAAACATTTCTTGAGTGACGGCCAAGTGCTGCCTTTGCTCGAGGCCGATGCCCGGCATATTCAGGAGGCGAATGAGGCTATGGCTGGAGAAGCCATGCGTGTTATCGCCCTGGCTTACGCAGAGCTGCCCCCTGAGACCTCGAAACTGGAAGAAGTGGACTTGAGAGGAAACCTGGTCTATGTAGGGCTGGTGGGAATGGATGATCCACCTCGGGAGGAGGCTATCGAAGCCGTTTCCCTATGTAAACAAGCGGGCATCAGGGTGGTCATGATTACCGGTGACAATAAGGTGACTGCTGAATCTGTCGCACGGCAGCTAGGCCTGCCTTCAGGAATATCCGTCACCGGTGCTGAACTGGCTGAGATGACTGATGAGGAATTGGCCATCCAGATGGAAAGCATATCCATATTTGCCAGGGTAGAACCACTGCATAAGTTGAGAATAGTCAATGCGTTTAAGAGTCGCGGGGACGTAGTGGCTATGACTGGAGACGGGGTCAATGACGCACCCGCGCTGAAGGCGGCGGACATTGGCATTGCCATGGGCATCAAGGGTACCGATGTGGCAAAAGAGGCCTCGGACATGGTGCTGGCAGACGATAACTTCGCCTCGATTGTCGCTGCGGTGGATGAGGGCAGGATAATCTTCAACAGGCTGCGTAACGTTATATTCTTCCTGCTGAGTACAAATATTGGCGAGCTTTTTGCCTTCCTCCTCTCACTCATCTTCGTGGGACAGTCGCCGCTGCTGGCAGTGCAGATAATATGGGTAAATCTAATGACTGATACGGCTGTGGGGTTACCCCTGGGGCTGGAGCCTAAGATCGGGGATGAGCTGAAGCAGCCGCCACGGCACCCCAAGGTGGGATTGCTCTAACGCGGGCTACTTTTTCGAGTTGCGTTCCTGGCGGGTATGATGAGTGTCGGGGTGTTCGCCGTATTTAGCTGGTCGCACGGAAGGGTAAGCCTGGATGAGGCACGTACTATGGCCTTCTGCACTCTGGTGGCCTTTGAATGGTTTCGGGCCTTCAACGCGCGTTCCGATGAGTACACGGTTTTCAAGCTGGGTATCCTCCGCAATCGCTATCTACTAATATCTATCGGTGTAGCCGTATTATTGCAGATGGCCGTGGTCTATGTTCCCTTCATGCAGGTGGCTTTCCATACAGTGCCCATCGGCATAGCACAGTGGGGCGTAGTCATTGGTATAGCCGGTGCCCTTTTCATCGCTGAGGAATTGCGGAAGGTTGTTGCGCCCAAGCTCTTCAGCCGGGGCAAGTGGGTTCCTGCATAAAGGGTATGGAGCCTATCTGCTCGCTATAGCAATCGCGGATCAGATTGCTAAGCTTCAGGCGCTCCAACTGATGCCGATTCCCTCCCTCTTGTTGGTGATGAAAGCATCGAAAATGTGGTCGCCAAGGGCTTTTCGCACGGGGGTTTTCCTGGTCGATACTTACTCCGGCACTTCCATCTTGGCGAGTACTGCCAGCCTGACTGCGCGCACCTTGCGATAGACCTCACCGGGTGAGTGGACCTCGCCATTAACGGTGAGAAGGTCACGTTCAATCGAGATGCCGAAGAGCCTCTCGTTCTCCTGGAGGTAAGGGAGGATCAGGGCCCAGTCTTCGTCCGTTAACTCTGCGAACTCGCCCCCGTTGAGCTGTTCATCCACAATGCTGCGAAGCGGATCGCGCACAAAGATAGCTCCGCCCGAGGCCAGGGAAAACAGGTTGGACCCGGGGTAGGGGCTCGCCTGCTCACGGACCTTGCCCTGATCATCGAACTCGATGCCGTTAAGGATAACAAAACCGCCGCCATGGTGGGGGTCCCCTGCCATGAACGATTCGGCGAGAAAGTCGAGGCAGGTTCCGTTGATGACCACGCGGGGTCTGCCCACTGCGTTGATCAGAGGTCTGCCGGCAGCGTTGCCCATAATGTAGACCTCACCCCCCTTGGCACCGTACATGAAGGCCTGGCCGACGTCGCCGTACACCACCAGACGGCCGCTCTTCATGATCTGGCCGATCTGGTCTTGTCCGTTGTCATGCACGTGGATTTCCATCCCATCGATTCCAGAGGCGAGGTAATCTCCAGAGCTGCCGTAGATGTCAATACGCATACCCTGTGTCCGCGGCCCGAATCCGCAGCCGTGGAAACGCTGCCCCTTCAGACCATAGACGATGAACCGCTTCCAACCTAGCTCGTAGGCCCTGACTGCCAGACGCGCGTCGCAGTCATTGCCCTCTGGAGGAAAGTCCCGCCCATGGATCACCAGAATCCTTTCATTACCTTCGGGTGCTCTGAGATCGCCTCGGGAGCCCCATTCTATCCTTGTGAAACGGGCTGAGCTCTTTGAGGATATCGGAGCCACGGAGTCAAGGATATTATCGATACTGTCACGAGTGATTTGGAGAACCGAACTGCGCCGCATCTTTGCGCAGTCGTAACGCCGGTTATTGAGCAGTGTGAGCAGTGCCAGAGCACCCTCCCTGGCATCGTCCCCCTTGGCAGCTATACTCTCGATCCGGCTGAACACTCCCCAGAGTTGATCGAGGTTCCAGGAAGAGAGAGCGGATACGATATGGTAGAAGGATTCCTCTGCCTTTTCCGCCGCGATGTCCGTCTCGATCTGTTTAATCAGCTCCTCGGCACCTGCTGGCGGCTGTGGTTCTGTATCCAGGTTGATCTTGTATTCCCCCGGTGGCGCGGTGATGGCTCTTCCGAATTTATCCGTGCAGGAGACAGAGCTGGTTCCGTTCTTTCCGGTGACGGTGAAGGAGAATGCGCCTCCATCCGTGTGGCTTCCGCCACGCGCATTCCAATAGCGGTCGGCCACCGGCCGGAAGCGAGGGTCATCGCGGGAAAGGGAGCGGAGCGTAGCGTCGATGGCCTGCTTCTCGGATGCAATGAGTCCTATGTCGATATCCCCCTCTTGGAAGGCGAACACCTGAGGCCGTAGCATGGCTGTATCAGTGATCCCGATGAGCCTGTACGTATTCTCGTCTGGCCTGCTGTGGGCGATGATGAAGAACCATGGGCCGTCAGGCGAACCGTGCATGTGCAGAGCGTGGATTAGCCTGTAAATGTGCTGCTTCTCATCGGGGAGCCGGTCAAAGTCAAGCTCAGTTGTAGGGGCCAGAGCCTCTATTACATATTCGAGCGGGTACTTGTAGACCCTGCTCCAGAGATCGAACAGTAGTACTGAGACCTCGGTGTCAGTGAGGAACTGAGGCGCAATGTTGTGCTGGCGCAGATACTCGGAGACGCTGTAGTAGTTGGCGAAATCGCCGTTGTGGACCAGGGCTTCGTTCATGCCGATAAAAGGGTGTGACCCTGCTGGATGCCACACTCGACCCTTGGTAGGATAGCGCTGGTGTGCGATCCAGACCTGTGCTTGGAGATCTTCCAGTCCGTAGTACTGCACCACGTGCTCGGCATAGCCCACGATCTTGAATATCATGAGGTTCCGGGCGTGGGAGAGCACGAATGCCCGTTTGTCTCCCAGGGAGGCGTAGAAGTGTTGGTTCAGACTGACGCTGTTCTGATAGACGAATTCGTCTTCGATATCACGCTCAGGCATGTCCTGAAGCGAATTTTCCCCGGCGAACTTCTGGAGCGCGTCGTTTTTGCCCCTGACGAAGTAGCGGACGATGTCGGGAGGCTTGATGGGAGTTCCCAGTTCCTTCCAGTCGGCTGCCGGTTCGACCCTGGTCTTGTGATCGATCCTGAAATGAGGAATGACGAACTGTTCCTCGACCTCAAGGTCTGCCGTGGGGTCGAGAAGAGCGATCTGGAGGATGTAGTCGTCGCGCAGGGTAGCCTTGTCGACGCCGAGCTGCTCGTGGTTCAGACAGGCGCAGGCGATTCCCCCGCCCTTGCCGTTTCCCCGGTTGTGCATTTGGATGGCTGGCTCGAAAATATGCCGGCCCTGGATCGGGACGCTTGCTGCGAAACCGACTACACCGCAGCCACCCTCCTCGGCCGACTTGCCATGGGGCATACTCCGAATATCGCCAACCAGGGTTCTCCTGGAATCAATAATGGTCTTGACAAAGCTGTTGCCTGATGGTTCTGCGCGTCTCATATCTATTGCTTCCTAACAGTCCTTCCTACTTGGGCGTCGTGGCCGGTTCCAGAACAGGTGGCGCGGTCTTATCGATATAATCTTGATGGACTAGAAGGTCTGACCGCCCCACCAGTTCCTTTATGCTTTTCATTCCCAAGCGCCAGAGAATCTCCTGCAGTTGAATCGAATAGGAGTGGAAGAGGTTGATCAGACGCTGTGTTGCCCATTCCACGCTGAAGGCGGTTGACAGTTTTGGGTCAGTGGTAGCGATGCCGCGTGGGCAGCCACGTCCACTCTCACACTTCCCGCAGCGTATACATTCCAGCGCCACCATCTCCGAGGTTGCGATCACGGCTCCGTCAGCGCCGAGCGCGATAGCCTTGGCAATGTCCCACGCGGTGCGGATTCCACCCGAGGCAATAAGCGTTATCTGGTCGCGGATGCCTTCCTCGATGAGGAACTGGTGCACCTTGGGAATGGCGTACTCAATGGGCATGGCGATGTTCTTCTTGGCGATGTCCGGCGCGGCACCGGTCCCGCCATAGCTACCGTCGATGTGAATGATGTGCGCGCCCGCGTAATAGCTGCCCACGGCCACCATGTCCACGTCGGTGGGGCTCGAAACCTTGACGGAGACGAGAGCCCTTGGGCTGATCGCCTTGATCCAGTCCACGTGTTTCTTATGGTCCTCAACCGAGTAGACTGAGTGGAATGGGAAGGGCGAGAAGAGGGCATTTCCCTCGACTGATTCCCTTATTTTGGCGACGTCTGGAGTTACCTTGTCTCCAAGGAGATGGCCGCCCAGGCCAGGCTTTGCGCCCTGGGCGTACTTGAACTCGACTATCCGGGCTCGCTGGATTGTCTCCTCACTGACCCCAAACAGTCCGGTGGCTACCTGGGTGATGACGTAATCTTTATATGGAGTCAGGGCATCCGGGTAGCCGCCCTCGCCGGTGCAGGTGAAGGAGTTAAAAACCTTGTAGGCTTTGGCTCGCGCGACGAGGCTGGTGAGGCTTATGGCACCGAAGCTCATACCGCCGCCATATACCGGGAACCCGATCTCGACCTGAGGGGCATTATCGTCACGTCTCCGATTCAAGGGCATTGAAAGGTCGATGTCCTCTGGTTTGAGATTTGGATTCGGGGGCTTTTCGGGGAAGGCGAAGTCGATCCGGTCAAATCCTCCTCCAGAGGCGCCGACCCGGTACTCAAGCCCGTTCTCAGGTGGCCTCCCAGTCTCGGCCTGGGTCCAGGTGCTGACGATAAGGTCAGGTGTCCAGCGATGGTCACCGAAGGTCTCCCATGCGGGATCAGTCCCTACGCGAATGGCATGCTCGGGACAGTAATCTCCACAAAAGGCACTTTTCTCTCGGCACACTTCGGGCCCTACACAGAGGTAAGCCTTTGGAGCTAGCATGAGGTCACCGGCCTTCATGTGTACCCAGTAGGTACAGACCTTGGCACACTTGCCGCAGGCGGCGCAGGCGTCGGTTCTGACAACCCTGTATTTGGAAAGTCTGTTCCTGTATCTTGAATGGCAGACGTTGACCAACCCCTCCACAAGGGGAAATGTCCATTGCTCAGGCACTGGTGATGGGGTCGGTTTCTCCATGACCAACGTTTCTGTGGTAACATCCCACCCCGGGTTTCCTGAAGAAAGCGTGGCCCCTGTCCGCTCGCCGAAAATCGGTGCGAAGTTATCCTTCTCCAGGTCATCGAAAAACATGGCTCTGCCCACTTCTCCCCGGAGCCTGCGAATCTCCCTCATACCCATGGCGCCCAGTACCTCGATAATCTGGGAATGCCAGGCGCCGATAAGGTTGACGATTCTCTGCGCGCCGTATTCCACCGGCATCTCATCCAGGTGAAGCGGGCATTCGATACCGTCACCGCAATCTCGACAGAGGCGGCATTCGAGGGCGGCCATTATGGCCAGGTCAACGCCCACGCCATCAACGCCGCAGATGATGATCTTGGCCACGTGTTCAGCCGTGGCGATACCGCCGGATATCAACAGGGTGACCTGCTCGCGGATCGAGTCCTCCACCAGCCTGAGATGGACCTCGCGGACCAGTTCGGTGATGAAATCACCCTCGCGCTTGCTCAGGCCTCTTCCTTTGGTGCTGGCTTGCAAGTGAATGACCTCCGCTCCTGCCCGGGCAAGTTGTAACGCCAGTTCTGCCGCGTGTTCGTCGAGAGGGAGACGGATTGAGACGATAGTATTGGGACTCTCCTCCTTGATTCTGCTCACTGAGTCCATGACCCCATAAGTGTAGGCGAACTCAAGGATGGGGACGCCTTCGACGGCGGAGAGTGAGTGCCTGTCGGGATCGAATTTGACCACCAGGTTCTTGCGGTACTCGAATAAGGGCCCCTGAACCTCCTCATATTCGGCAATTGCGAGCGTGCCGAGGTCCGCGGCAGCCTTGATCATGGCCCTTCGTGCGGACTCGCTTCTGATCCTGATGGGAGGGATATCTAGAATAATTGGTATCGGTATTTCCAGGAACGGTGGGGGGATGGTTAGAAGGTTCCCGTTTTCGTTGAATTCGAGTCTCTCCGGGCGCCTTCCCAGTTCGATCACGGTGCTGATGTACTCTCGGCCGTGGATGCCGTCACGGGTTGGCCTCACGATCTCGGACATGTCTGTCCACATCTGATCGAAACCGGGGCCGCAAAACGGGCCGCGGTATCCTGCACCCGATATCGGAATTCTGCCGGTTTCCGCCTGCTTCCAGATCCGTTGAATTAGGGCGGGCTTCCAGTAGTCATCGCCAAGGGCCTCATAGCGCGAGTTTCTGACCCGTGTGAGTATGTTGGCTTTGCATTCCTGGATGCAGCGCAAACACCCTGCGCATTCGCTATCACCGGTGTCCAGGACCTCGACGTAATCAAATCTGCGCTTGTGGTAAATGTCGTAAACGCAAGCGGAATACTTAACGCAGTTCGTGCAATGCAGGCACTTATTGATCTCGATGGAGCAGTACTCCGGGATCGGCTCGAATCTCGGTTGAAGTGATTGAATATTTACGTAATACTTCTTCGGCATTGTCTATCACCCGATTATTTTCATCGGGTTTTCGTCTAGTTGCCTGATCGCGTTGGCTCGCTCTTCCGCGATGGTCATGATCTGGTCGCTGGTCAGGTCATGCCCGCGCACCATGCCCAGGCGGTCCGCAGACATGCCCGCCTCTTCAAGCAGGCCCTGTGCGTGCTTTATGCGGTGCTCAGCCCGCGCACTACCGACCAGAAACTGGCACTGTTTTGTGGGACAGGCCACTACCGCAACCCCATCAGCACCCTGTTCGATCAACTTTATGAGATAGCTAGTCTCGATTTTACTGCTGCAGGGAATCATGACAAACCGGACTTTAAACCCGGGGCCTCTTCTCGTCCCCTCAGGCAGGTAGTCGCCTTTGGCTAGACTGCGCCCGCAATAGAGTGCCACGATCTCGGGCTCTAAAAGCTCGCTCATTTGCCCTTACTTACCCCGGTCAGCCTCCTTATAGTCTGATGGGAATCCCTCTTTCTGCCAGGTACTCTTTCGCTTCGCGAATGCTGTAGGTCCGATAGTGGAAAATGCTAGCTGCAAGGACAGCATCAGCCTTACCGGTGACAAGCGCTTCGTAGAGATGCTCCAGATTGCCTGCACCACCGCTGGCAATGACTGGCACCGTAACAGCTTCGCTGATAGTGCGTGTCAGTTCGAGATCGTAGCCCGTTTGTTGCCCATCTTCATCCCAACTGGTTAGAAGTATCTCCCCAGCACCACAGTCAACAGCCTGTTTTGCCCACTCGATGGCATCGATCTCTGTCGGTTTCCGGCCTCCGTGGGTACAGACCACCCACTTTGGCTCCGAAGAATCATCAACTCGCCTTGCGTCGATAGCTATAACTATACACTGCGAGCCGAACCTTTTCGCTCCTTCTGTGATGATCTTGTGGTTGATTACTGCCGCGGTATTTATGGATGTCTTGTCGGCTCCGGCCTCGAGCATTCTTCGCATATCGTCGATGCTACGCAGCCCCCCGCCAACAGTAAGAGGGATGAAAACCTGTTCTGAGACACCCTCGACCACATCTGCCATGGTATCGCGGCCTTCGGGAGTTGCGCCGATATCGAGAAAGACCAGTTCATCAGCCCCTTGCTGGTAATAGAACGCAGCCTGCTCCACCGGGTCACCAGCGTCACGAAGCTCAGTGAAGCTCGTGCCCTTGACCACACGGCCTCCTATCACGTCAAGACAAGGGATAATCCTCTTGGTTAACATCTACCCCTCTACACCGGCCATTTTCAGGAAGTTATCATACATCCTGAGGCCAAGCTCACCGCTTTTCTCGGGGTGGAATTGGGTTGCTATCAGGCTGTCCTTGATGAGTACGCTGCATAAGGGGACACTGTATTCAGTAGTCCCGGCCACAACTCTGGCATCATCAGGTTCGGCATAATAGCTGTGGACGAAATAGAAATTCGATCCATCGGCGATCCCATTGAAGATAGGATGATTTGTCACTTGCTTTACCTGATTCCAGCCCATGTGAGGCACCTTGAGCCCCGAAGGCAACCTTTTCACTACTCCGGGAATGACCCCCAAACACTCATTGAGCCCATACTCCTCAGTAACTGACAGCAGGACTTGCATGCCCACGCAGATTGCAAGCAGAGGGCGATTCTCACGTATTACCTGCCGGATAACATCGTCCAGCCCGGATTTTCTCAGGTTGCGCACAGTATCGGGAGCAGCACCGACGCCGGGGAATATCACTGCGTTGGCACTCAATACGTCGCTGGCTTCACTAGTCACCTTGGGCTGATAGCCGAGCTTAACCAGAGCGTTGGTGACACTACGTAGGTTTCCCGCCCCATAATCAATTATGGCAATCATTGGTCTTGTCCGGTCCTGGAGGTCTGGAATTGAGCGTGCTTCCTGGTGGCACAGGTGTGTCCCTTTGCAATTCTACTATGTATCGCCGAGTTTGCCAAACTCTTCCCCGGTCATTTCACTTCTGTGATTGGGTTGTCAACGCTTGCCTCTTTCGTTGAGTAAGCTGATCCTGCGGGCCGCAAGAAGTGGGTTCTCCAATAAGGTATAATAGGTATTGGACGGGACTCGTCCTTGTGGTATTTTGATAGCGATGCTACGTTGCTATGGAGGTGATCGAAAGTGAAGGAAGAGGAAATCAGGAAGGTTGTAAGAGAGGGCTATGCCAGAATTGCTAAGCAGGGGAGCTCGTGTTGCACTCCTGTAAGTTCGTGCTGTGGA
>Ga0209498_1001594_pt1 | contig 13877 bp, 10 predicted proteins | sample WalLakDeSediment_FD_184131 | JGI IMG/M metagenome (GOLD analysis project Ga0209498, IMG submission 184131) | Lake sediment microbial communities from Walker lake, Nevada to study Microbial Dark Matter (Phase II) - Walker Lake 11/02/13 Deep... | ecosystem: Environmental > Aquatic > Freshwater >...
ATATATTGTGTCCCTACCAAAGGAAACAGAAATTTACTTGCCCTTCTTCTTCAAAATTTCTTCCATCTGATCCATCACCTTGTTCATCTTCTGCATTGTAAGAGCAACTGGTTCAGGAGACATTGGATCAATGCCAGCATCTCTGATTAATTCAGCAGGATATTTTGAGCCGCCGCCTTTAAGTATTTTGTAGTAATCATCAATTGCAGGCTGCCCTTTGTTGACCATCTTTTCTACAAATGCAGTTCCGTAAATAAGAGATGTTGCATATTGATAGACATAATAATTATATCCGAGGAAGTGAGGAATGTAGGACCACTCATACTGAACGTAATCGTCAACAACACAATGACCTTTATCGTGTCCGTAATATCTCTTTACTATATCAAAATAAATTGCACACATATCCTCGCCAGTTAATGGTTCACCGGCTTCTGCTCTTTTATGAATTTCCCATTCGAATTCAGCAAATGATGTCTGACGGAAAATCGTCGTTCTTAATAATTCAAGATAGCTGCCAAGCAGGTAAAGTTTTTCCTCATCGCTCTTTGCATTCTGAACCATATAGTTGTTGAGAAAATTTTCATTTACGGTTGAAGCTATCTCTGCAACAAAGATTGCATAGTTAGCTTTTGAGAATGGCTGAGTTTTATTTGAGAAGTAACTATGCATTGTATGTCCGAGTTCGTGTGCAAGAGTTGAAACAGATTCATAGTCATCTGTCCAGTTCATTAATATATAAGGATGAACATCATAGGCGCCGCCTGCCGAATATGCGCCGCTTCGTTTACCAACAGTTGGAATGTAATCAATCCATCTTTCATCATAAGATCTTTGAAGTACTGAAACATATTCATCGCCAAGAGGTTTTAAAGCATCAAGAATAACTTTTTGTCCCTGCTCAACCGTAAAGCTCATATCAAGTTTCTCAACAAGCGGAACATACAGATCATAGTAGCGCAGTTCATCGAGACCAAGCATTCGTTTTTTCAAATCAAGTGCACGATGCAGAGTGGGCAGGTTTTTATTTATCTGCTCGATTAAAGTTGTGTAAATAGAAACAGGAAGATTATTAGCATTCAATGCTGCGTGCAATGAAGATTCATATTTTCTGTTCTTCGCATAAACCCAGTCTTTCTTCACTTTCCCACCAAGATTTGCACCGAGAGTATTTTTATATCTTCCGTAATCATTAAAGAAAGCATCAAAAACTTTTGCACGGTCGTCGCGGTTTGGCAGTGTGCGGTATCTTGTGTAAGAAGCAGGAGTCAGCTCAATCTCTTCTCCTGTTGAAAGAGTAACCTTTTGAAATGGTTTTTCAGCATTTGTGAAAATATCATAAACATCTCCGGGCACATCTGAAATCAAACCAAAGCTGGCGAGAATTGTTTCTTCGGCTTCACTTAAAGTGTGCTCACGGAGTCTCTGAATATTATCAATGTAAACATCAAATTCTTTTGCGAGTTCAGGGTTCTCTTTTAAGAACTGATCAATTATCTCTTTTGGGATTTCAAGAATTTCCGGTTCCATATAAGCGGTCACCTCACCGAACTTTGTACCGAGAGCACCCATTTGCTGCATCATCGCCTGGTTTTCTGAGATGTTCAGATTTTCGTTACTTAGGTTGCTGGCATAAGTCCAGGCTTTTGATAAAGTTTTTACGAGATCGGAAGATGTTTTTAGTGCATTGTAAAGATCAGAAGCACTCTTGCCAAGAGTTCCTTTAAAACCTGCAAGCTTTTCAACTTCCAGCTTCATCATATCAACATCTGCCTGCCAGTCAGCAGTTGTTGGATAAATTTCAGAAAGATTCCATTTGTGGTTATCAGGCACATCCTTACGCTCAGGTGATTGAGCAAAAACATTGCTGATAATTATAAATGAAAAAAGAATGAACGATAGTGATTTGATAATCGTCTTCATTACTTAACCTTTTATTGTTTGATGATTTTAATTTAACAAGCAAATTTAAGGAGAATAGGATTGAATTGCTTCGTTAATTTAATGAATGGAAATAAAAAGCTCACTGATTTAGTGAGAATTTAGGTTGAGCTAATTTCTTATATTTCCAGCCACAATAAATCTTATTTATCATTCCATATTTTCAAACAAATAGGTATCTCACATGAAATATTTATCAATAACCATTCTGCTCGTTTCCTTATTCCTTGTTGGATGCGAAAAGAAAACAGAACAAAACAAAGACGCAGAGGATATCGCAATGCTCAAAGAAAAAATTGCAAAGTTTGTCCCCACAGAAATCAAATATGATTCAAGCACTCTCGATGAAAGAGAAAAAGTTGTAGTCGAGAAGCTTTACCTTGCTTCCAAGATAATGGATGAGCTATTTCTCGATCAGGTGTATTCAAAAAATTATGAAATAAGAAAAAGCCTGATGGAACAAGCTGCTAATGGTTCAGAAAAAGCAAAGCTTGAGCTTGAATTGTTTACAATTATGTTCGGTCCTTTCGACCGGCTTGATCACAATGCCCCATTTATCGGAACGGAAAAGAAACCTCTCGGCGCAAATTTCTATCCTGAAGATATGACAAAAGAAGAATTCGAAAAGTGGATTAAAGATAATCCAAATGATGAAAAAGCGTTCACTTCAGAATTTGCTGTGATAAGAAGACAGGATGGTAGTCAGACTCCGGTGAGTCAGACGGACTCAACGAGAAAGCTCATAGCAATTCCTTACAGTGAATACTGGAAGGATAAACTCACCGAAGCGTCAATATTGCTGAAGGAAGCTGCTGAGTATGCTGATAATACCTCATTGAAAAGATACCTGAACTCGAGGGCAGATGCCTTTTTAAGTAATGATTATTTTCAGAGTGATATGGACTGGATGGATTTGAAGGATCATAAAATTGAAATCGTGATTGGACCTTATGAAGTTTATGAAGATGGGATGTTCAACTTTAAAGCTGCATTTGAAAGCTTTCTAACAATAGAAGATCCGGCAGAGAGTGCTAAGCTCGATGTCTTCAAAAAATATCTGCGCGATATGGAAATTCATCTTCCCATTCCTGATCAGCATAAGAATTTTAACCGTGGCTCCGAATCTCCTCTCGCGGTTGTAAATGAAGTATTCACCGGCGGTGATACGAAAGCTGGTGTGCAGACTCTGGCGTTCAATTTGCCGAATGATGAGAGAGTCCGGCAGGCAAAAGGTTCAAAAAAAGTTCTGCTGAAGAATGTACAGGAAGCGAAGTATGATAAAATACTCGTACCGATCGCTGAGTTAGTACTCGATCCCGAGCAGGTGAAGTATGTTACATTTGAGTCATTCTTCACCCATACACTTATGCACGAAATGTCACACGGTATTGGTCCGGGCTTCATAAAAGTTGATGGAAGAGACACGGAAGTAAAGAAAGAGTTGAAAGAAACTTACTCAACTATCGAAGAGTGCAAAGCCGATATACTCGGAATGTATAATAATATTTATATGATAGAGAAAGCTGTATTCCCTGAAACATTTGAGAATGAAACGTGGGTAACATTCCTTGCCGGCACTTTCCGTTCTGTGAGATTTGGAATTAACGAAGCACACGGCGGCGGCAATGCAATCATCTACAACTATCTGCTTGAAAAAGGTGCTTATGAGTACAACGAACAAACTCAAAAAGTAAAAGTTAATTTTGAAAAGATTGGTCCTGTTTTGCAGGAATTGGCAAATATTGTTTTGATGATTCAGGCGGAAGGAAATTACCAGGGTGCAAAAGATTTGATCGCAAAGTATGTGGTCAACTCTCCTTCGATGGAAACATTGAGAAAGAAGCTTGAACATTTACCAGTTGATATAAAGCCGGTTTATGAAATAGAACAGATGTATAAGTAATAACATACTTTCAAGTTTTAGGGATATGTCGATGATATCGACACGTTTTCAGAACGTGTCGATATTTTTTTAATATTTCGACACGTTGTTTGGATATGTCGATAAAATCGTCTAAATTTATTCCAAAAAAGAAGGAAAATGTTTAATAGGGACAAGCCATATAATGATCTCCCACTACTTCCACCAAAGACCGAACTTGAAAACACTGAAATTCTAAAAACAGCGATAAGTGCAAATAAGGTGCTAGCTGAGCTAAAAGGAATGGCAAGAACGATTCCTAATCAGGCTATATTAATAAATACACTGCCTTTGCAAGAAGCAAAGTTGAGCTCAGCAATAGAAAATGTATTAACTACAAATGAAAAATTATTCGAAGCATTTGCCTCTAAAAGTAATGAATATGATCCTCAGACTAAAGAAGTGCTAAGATACAAAGAAGCGTTGTGGGAGGGGCACAACAGATTAAAGAAGAACAACCTTTTGACAACTAATTTATTCATTAGCATATTTCAAAAAATAAAAGAGACGACCGCTGGGATTCGAAACACGCCCGGAACAAAAATATCAACATCAAAAGGTGAAGTAATTTATACACCACCTGAAGGGGAAAATTTAATAAGAGTCAAACTGTCTAATCTTGAAGAATATATTAATATTAATGATGACAAAACTGATCCGCTGATAAAGCTAGCGGTAATTCATTATCAGTTCGAGGCAATCCACCCGTTTACAGATGGAAATGGAAGAACAGGGAGAATAATTAATATACTATACTTGGTACAGCAAAAATTGCTTGAGTTACCCGTTATTTATTTAAGTCGCTACATCATAGAGAACAAAGAAGATTATTATAGACTATTAAAAGTAGTAACTGAAAAAAACGATTGGACATCTTGGATATTGTATGTGCTTAATGGAATATTAAATACAGCCGAAAACTCAATGAACAAAATTATTGAAATCAAAAGTCTACTTGATAAAACTTTAGTAGATATGAAACTGAAATTGCCGGGTAGAATTTACTCCAAAGAATTAATTGAACTACTATTTATACAACCGTATTGCAAGGTAGAATTTGTAGTTGATGCAGGAATAGCAAAAAGACAAACAGCCGCTGAATATCTAAAAGAAATTGAAAACACCGGCTTGTTAAAAAGTAAAAAAGTTGGCAAAGAGGTACTTTATTTAAACCAACCACTTTTTGAATTGTTAAGAAACTGATCAGCCTTTTATACGATAGTCCTTTCACATTTCAAACAAAAATTAAATAAACAGGTGAATGAAATAAAAAATCAAATGGGCGATTACACCGAAGATGTTCAAATTGTGAATAAAGACGGACGTGAATTTATCATCGTTGGAACCGCACACATCTCCCGGCAATCTGCTGATCTTGTAAGGGAAGTGATAGAAAAAGAAAAACCCGATGTAGTCTGTGTTGAGCTTGATGAAAAAAGAATGAAAGCTCTTTCAGAAAAAAACAGATGGGAGAATCTTGATCTGAAAAGCATAATCAGGCAAAAGCAGTTGAGCACCTTGATTGTGAATCTTGTCCTTTCTTCATATCAAAAAAAACTTGGAGAAAAACTTGGTGTTACTCCCGGCACCGAATTACTGGAAGCAGTTCAAACTGCAAAGGAGAATAATATTCCTGTTGAACTTTGCGACAGGGAAGTTCGTGTAACTTTAAGACGTGCCTGGCATTCTATGGGATTCTGGCAGAAGCTGAAATTTTTATTCGGCGGGGTTGGCGGGTTATTTGAAAAGCAGGAACTAACTGAAGAAAAACTTGCAGAACTCCGCAGCAAAGATGTGCTTTCTGAAATGATGGACGAACTTGGCAAAGCAATGCCTGTTCTCAAAAAAGTTATTATTGACGAACGTGACCAATACATCGCTCAGAAGATGAAAGATGCAAAAGGAAATAAAATTGTTTCGGTTGTTGGCGCAGGACACGTTAAAGGGATAATTAATGTTTTAGAGAGCAATGAGAAAATTGATTTGAAAGAAATTGAGATTATTCCAACCCCATCTCCGGTCGCAAAAATTATCGGATGGGGAATTCCTGTTGTCATAATCGGTTCAATATTATTTATCGGTTATAGCAAAGGAATAAGCGAAGCAGGAGATAATGCACTGTTCTGGATTCTTGCTAATGGAATTCCCAGCGCACTTGGTGCATTAATAGCACTAGCTCATCCGGTTACAATTCTCACTGCGTTTTTTGCTGCGCCGGTAACAAGTCTTACACCACTTATCGGAGCCGGGTATGTTGCAGCTTTTGTGCAGGCATATTTCCAGCCGCCGCTTGTTAAAGATTTTCAGCACGTTGCAGAGAACGCAAGAAAATTTTCTATGTGGTGGAAGAACAGATTATTGAAAGTTCTGTTGGTTTTTATTATGGCAAGTCTTGGAAGCGTTCTCGGAACTTATGTGGGGCTTGTTGAAATAGTAAGGAATGTTTTTAATTAACTCCAAGTTAACAGCTTCAATTTTTATTGAAATTAAAACCGTTGAAACGGTTACAAAAAATCGTTTTAAGTTTTTATTAGCCCACGGATTAATCCGTGGGTTAATGAGAGAAAAGAAAAAGGTTCGAACCGTTTTAACGGTTTATGTCTTTTCCGTCATTGACGGACAGGTAAAAAGATGTCATCTCTCAGTACATAAAAAAAGCCCCTGAAAACGGGGCTTAATTACATTTTATATTTTACCCGAGGTAGGATTTTAATCTTCCGCTTCTCTTCGAGTGCCTTAAGTTTCTTAAAGCTTTCTCTTTAATCTGTCTTACTCTTTCGCGGGTAAGATTAAATCTTTCGCCAATCTCTTCAAGTGTTGCAGAATGATCACCTTCAATTCCGAAGTAAAGCTTAATTACCTCTGATTCTCTTTCTGTAAGAGTACCGAGAACATTCTGAACTTCTTTCTTCAGAGATTCTTTCATCAATTCTTTGTCAGGTAATGGCTGCTCATCATTTGGAAGAACATCAATCAGGGTGTTTTTGTTTTCGTCACCCGATTTTAACGGTGCATCCATTGAAACATGACGACCGGAAATCTGAAGTGCGTATGCAACTTCATCAGCAGTCATATCCAGAATTTTAGCAAGCTCATCGGTAGTTGGTTTTCTTTCGTATTCCTGCTCAAGATCCCGGTAAGCTTTGCTTATTTTGGTAAGATTACCAACACGGTTCAGAGGCAAACGAACAACTCTCGACTGATCTGCAATTGCCTGCATGATCGACTGTCTTACCCACCACACAGCGTAAGAGATAAATTTAAATCCTCGTGTTTCATCAAATCGCTGGGCAGCTTTTATCAAACCAATGTTTCCTTCGTTGATTAAGTCACCGAGTGAAAGTCCCTGGTTCTGAAACTGCTTTGCAACTGAAACAACAAATCTCAAATTAGCCTTGATTAGTTTTTCCTGGGCAAGCATATTGCCCTTCTTAATCTGAATTGCTAATTCAATCTCCATATTAGGAGTTAAAAGGTCAACCTTGCCAATTTCCTGCAAGTATTGATCGAGTGATTTACTTTCGCGATTTGTAAATTGCTTTGTTATTTTCAAGCTTATCGCTCTCCTTTATAGGATTATAGTGAATAGAAATATTTGAGGTTATTAACGGGTTTTCTAACTCCGTCTAATTTCAAGGCGCAAATATAATACTGTAATAAGATGAAAGGAAGAGTAAAAAGTTCCCTAAATCACAAATTTTTCTTCTGAGAATGGAAAATTTGCGTTTTTGTAGCCTTTTTGAAGGATTTTTTCTTTTAATGGCAACGCCTGTTCTTCCTCTCCGTGGACAAGGAATATATTTTTTAACCGTTTTTGTGGGTTCAGACTAAGGTATTCAATTAGCTCTTTTTGATCTGCGTGCCCACTGAAATAATCCATCGTTTTGATTTTACACTTTACCGAATGCTCTTCTCCCAGAATATTAACCTTATCCATCCCATCCATAATTTTTCTTGCGAGAGTATGCTCAGCAGCGTAGCCGACAAACAAAATTAAATTTTTAGGATTGCCAATATTGTTTGCAAGATGATGAAGGATTCTTCCTCCTTCAGCCATACCGGATGCTGAAATAATTATCATCGGTTCTTTCATATCATTCAGCTCTTTGGATTGGTCTACCGTGGTGATGTATTTAAGTCTTCCAAAGCCAAATGGATCGTCACCACTTTCAAGAAATATTCTGTTTGTTTCTCTGTCAAAGCACTCTGGATGATCTTTGAAAACTTTTGTTGCATTAACAGCCAAAGGACTATCAACATAAATCGGAATTTCGGGAATTCTGTTTTGATCAAATAGTTTATGAAGAACATAAACCAGCAATTGTGTTCTTCCAACAGCGAAGGCGGGAATTATTATTTTTCCTTTTCTATCGAACATTTCCCGAACGACTTTAGCAACCTCTTCCTCAACCTCGTCCGAATGAGTATGAAGACGATTACCGTAAGTGCTTTCCATTATCAGAACATCAAGATCACGAAGATAATCGGGATCCCGAATGATTGGTGTCTCGTGTCTTCCAATATCTCCCGAAAAACCAAAGCGGAGTTTTTTTCCTTCTTCTTCAATTTCAAGTAATATTCCAGCGGAACCAAGAATGTGTCCGGCATCCTGAAAATAAGCAACTATGCCCGGAAAGATTTCTGTTCCTGTGTTGTATTCCACAGCAACAAACTTTTGGATTGCGTCCTCAACATCTTCAATTGAATAAAGCGGCTCTTCCGGAATTCTTTTTTTCTTTTTCTTGTTTAACCACTCGATATCTCTTTGCTGAAGATAGGCAGAATCTTCTAACATTATTTTACAAAGATCAACGGTGGCGGATGTTGCGTAAATTGGTCCGTTAAATCCATCCTTTACAAGATGCGGAATGTTTCCGCTGTGGTCAATGTGTGCATGAGATAAAATTAATGCATCAATTTCTTTTGGATCGAATTTAAATTTTTTGTTTAGTTCGTATGTCTCATTTCTTCTTCCCTGGAAAAGACCGCACTCGAGAAGAATTTTTTTTCCGTTGATTGTGAGAAGATGCTGTGAACCGGTAACAGTTCTTGCACCTCCGATGAATTGGATTTTCAATTTTTTTCACCTAAAAAATTAAAAGAAACTCAACTGGTCTGACTGAACAATAGAATCAAAAGATTCTCCGAGCAAAGTAAGTACAGAATCAGCAATCGGCTTGAGTTGCTTTTCAATATAGTGGTCATAATCAATATCAGTGTGTTTCAACTCAACAGGAATAGGACCGCGTTTTGTAATTACATAGTAAACCGTTCCGCTACGGCTACGGCTTGGCGCTTCGCCGGGACGAGTTGTTTCGGGCAGCATTCGTGCAGCTTTAACGTGCTGCGGAATATTCTTTGTGTATTCGTCAACATCTTTTCTTAATCTTTTTCTGTAAACAAGTTTGTCGTCATACTCACCGGCTTTTACTTTTTTAACAACTTCACGAAGCCAGTTTTCTATTTCATCATTGTTGAAGATTCTGCTGTAAAGCTCAACCTGGAATTCTTTTGCGAGTCTTGTCCAATCCGAACGCACAACTTCCATCCCCACAAACTCGATTGCTTCTTTACTGTTCTCCACAGCAAGACCCGCGTAACGTTTCTTCGCACCGGTTTCACTTCCTCTTGCAGGAGTAAGAATAAATTTTCTGTAATATTTTTCAAATTCAATTTCGAGATAAGATCTGAGCCCATGTTCCTTATGAATTTTTTCTGACCAGTAATTATTTAAATCTTCTGCTATTTTTTTTCCCATTGTTTCAGCATTTTCTCCCTCGCCTTCCTTCAGTTTAAGAAAGAGGGAATCAGTATCACCATAGATTACTTCATAACCTCGTTCCGCTAAAAAATCTTTACTGCCCATCAGAAGCTTTTGTCCGGTTCCGGTAATTGCAGTTGGTAAATTGGGATGATAAAACCTGCATCCGAATGAACCCATCACACCATAAAAGCTGTTCATCAAAATTTTTATTGCCTGAGAAAGCTGTTTGTCGTTATTCTTTTTCGCAAGATTTCTTTGCTCAATCAGATGGTTAATAAATTCAGGAAGGAAATGTTTCGTCGAAGAGAACTTAAGTCCGTTTAGAGTTTGGATTGTGTCAACATCAGATTTCAGGTTTGAGTAAGGATCAATTTTAAAAGTTTGAATGATGGAAGGATACAGACTTTTAAAATCCAGCACAACGACATCGTCATAAATACCAGGCACAGGGTCCATCACGTATCCGCCTGCTGCATGTTCGGAAGTATCGAGGTCTTTAACATTTGGTGCAACATAACCAGCACGATGAAGCTTGGGCAAAAAGAAATGGTCGAATGCGGCAGTCATCATTCCGAGTTCATCCATCAGCAGACCGGAAAGCTGTGAGCGGCGAACAGAAAGCTCAATCAACCCTGCTTTCTTAAAAATATTCGTAACTAATTCCGCATCTTTAAGATTGTATTCGGCAAGACCGGCTTTATCTTCACCGAACAATCTTTCAATCTCCTCCACCTTATCTTTATCGGCGGTTATTGTTTTTCCTTCAGCAAGTAATTCCTGAGCAACAGTTTCAAGCCGGTAATCCTCAAAAGTAAAAAATGAAGTTCGAAGTGCCTGTGGTCCATCAATGATCACTCTTCCTGTTACGGATGCAAAGTAGCCGCTTGGTTTCCTTTGCCGCAGAGAAACTCTACCTTCTGCTCTGGCAATATCAAACGGGATCATCAATTCTCTGCATTTGTTCTCAAGGAACATTAAATCGAAACCAATTACATGCCAGCCAATAACTACATCAGGATCTTTCTCGTTGAACCATTTCAGAAAGCCAAAGAGAAGTTCTTTTTCATCCGGATAAGTTGATATATGAGCAGGAAGTTTTTCCTTCTTTTCAGAGACGATAAATACTTTTTTTTCTTCATTCTTTCCTGAGAGATGCACGGCAATTGAATAGAGTTGATTATTCTGAGCACCGGTTTCAATATCTATCGAGGCAATCAATAACCCGGGAGTAAACTCACAGGGTTCTATTTTCGGATTCGTGAATGAAGCAAGGTCGTTCCTCTCGTAAAAGACTCCATCAACTTTAACCTGAGCGTTTATAAATCTTTCCATCAAAAATCTTCTTGCGGGGTCAACGTCAGACTCGAAAGTTTTTATTCCCATCTTCTCTAATTCATCTGCAGCAGTTTTAAGATCGCGCTGTGTATTAAAGTATAAAGCATCAACTTTTTTTTCATCGAAATTTTTAAGCTCAACTTCTTTTCTGTTGTATGGAACTGAAAGTTGAGTGATGATGGATTTGTTTTCGATAAAAAAAACAGGGCTATTTGAGAAATTCAGTTCAACCGTACCGAGTTCATCGGAGGTTCCAGTAAACTTCAGAGTATTTCTTCCCCTTACATCCTGCCACTCACCCGTAAGGATGAAAACGTTTGCCGATGTTTTACCAGCTTCAGGCATCAGTAATCCTCAACAATTTTTTTGAAGAGAGACTGCAGCGACATCGTAATTTTACCAGGGTTTCCCTGATTGATTCGCCAGTAATCTATTTCCGTAACCGGGGTAATTTCTTTTGCAGTGCTGGTAATAAAAAATTCTTCAAAGCTTTTTAGATCATCTTTGTTAATAAACTCCTCGCAATAATCAACCTTGAATTTCTCACAAAGTTCCAAAACAAATTTTCTTGTTATTCCTTCAAGAATAAATCTTGACGTCGGCGCCGTGTAAACAGTTTCATTTTTAATTGCGAAGAAATTAGTATGTGTGCCTTCAGTAATTAATTCATCCCGAACTAAAATTGCTTCAGCAGCACCCTGTTCCGTTGCTTTTTGACTTGCAAGTACAACAGGTAAGAGGGAAGTAGATTTAATATCACATCTAAGCCAGCGCACATCTTCCTGAAGAATTACTTTTACTCCCTTTGTTTGCTCTTTAGTGTTTTCTTTTAAATTCTGAACAGAAATAAATATTGTTGGAGAAATTTTTTCCTTAGGAAAGCTATGAGTTCTTGGAATAGCTGATCCACGGGTAATCTGGAGATAAGCAAGTGCTTCGTCATCAATGTCATTCTTGATCATTAGTTCGTAAATAATATTTTCAATTGAGGCAAGTTCTGTAAAATTAATCCTGGTTTCTTTCAGACTTCTTTTTAATCTGTCAAGATGATCTTCGTATCTGAATAATTTTTTATTATATGTTCGGATTGATTCATAAACTCCATCAGCAAAGAGAAACCCTCGGTCGAATGGGGAGACTTTAATATCTGAAAGATTAAGAAAATGTCCGTTGAAGTAACAAATCATTGAAATTATTTAATTTATAGTTAACAATTTAACAATTTAACAATTTAGGACGTGAGATAAGGTTATTGGATAATTTGGATTTGTTGGAAAATTATCTCACGTCCTAAAGCAATTAAACGATTTATACACGAATGAACATCGAACAAATACGAGAATATTGCATTAAGAAAAACGGTGTCACTGAAGAGTTTCCTTTCGACGAAGAAACGCTTGTATTTAAAGTTATGGGAAAGATTTTTCTTCTGGCTTCATTAGAAAGCATCCCGCTGCAAATAAATCTTAAATGTGATCCTGAAAATGCTGTAGAGATTCGGGAAGAATATGAAGCTGTGCAGCCAGGGTATCATATGAATAAGAAACACTGGAACACAATTAGCATTGATGGATCCGTTCCCGCAAAAAAAATCTTTGAGTGGATTGATAATTCTTACAGGCTGGTTGTGGCAGGGCTAAAAAAATCTGACATCAAAAAGCTCAAATAATGATTAAAAAGATTCCCAAATAAATATTTTTTAATTGTAAGATTATTTATATTTCCAGCGGTTTTTTACTTAACTACTTAATTATCCTTAAACAAAATAAACGGAGGTCAAAATGAAAAATCTCTTATTAACCCTTGGATTATTCTTAATGGTGTCTGCGGTTGCTTTCAGCCAGTCTCAGGTTCTAAGTGGTATCTGGGGCGGCAATTCAGAAACTAAATACTATACTCTGCATGACAACCAGGGTGAAAGAAAATTCACAGTTGAAGTTAACTTCTTAAAGCCATTTGAAAACAAACCAGAGGTTGTTTGTGGTATTACAATGGTAGATGTAGACAAAAATACTGCGGTTAAATATGCAGTTAAACCAATTTCTGTATCGCGAGATGGGTTTACAGTTGAAGTTAAAACCTGGGGTGATACAAAGATAGTGAGTATTGGCGGTTTCTGGGTAGCTCACGCTGAAACCTCAACTGGTTCTGAATATTAATATTCTTTTATATGCTAAAAAATGCCGTTGTTTTGAAAATGAATAACGGCATTTTTGTTTTAAATCGAAAAGGCTTTTCCCGCTGATAGGGAAAAAATATATCTTTATTAATTCAGCTATAATGAATAATTTACAGTCAGCAATTAAAAAACATAAGTTTACTCAAAGATGATATATAAACTTTTTATTCTGGTTACACTTATCCTGTTCATTGTAAGTTGTAATACAAATCCGCCAACTTCACCTGATCTTACACCAACAGGAAATATTGTATTAAAATTAAAAGTTGATAATACATTAGCTGGTTCAGCAGGCAAGGTTGTATTGTTAGAAGATTTTGCCAATGTTAGTTGTAATCCCTGTGTAATCTCTAACAAGATAATTGAAGGTTTAACAGAAATAACTTATGGCAGAAGCAAATTAGTTGCGGTTAAGTTTCCAACCAATTTCCCGGCTCCGAATGATCTCTTTTATTTAGCTGCGAAAGAAATATGTGATGCAAGAATCAGTTACTATAATGTATTCTTTGCACCAACTACTGTGATAGATGGACTTCTCAAACCAATTTCTACAGATTCAAACAGTGTAAAAGCTGCTGTTGATTCAAGACTTTCAATAATCCCACGGTTTAATATTAATATTGGAGCTAGTCTCGAAGGAGATTATTCAGTCAATGTAGACGTAAAATTTATTGATACTTCATCCATAAATATGAGTGATTTAGTTATACACACAGTACTTACTGAAACTGATATTG
>Ga0209498_1001595_pt1 | contig 13876 bp, 13 predicted proteins | sample WalLakDeSediment_FD_184131 | JGI IMG/M metagenome (GOLD analysis project Ga0209498, IMG submission 184131) | Lake sediment microbial communities from Walker lake, Nevada to study Microbial Dark Matter (Phase II) - Walker Lake 11/02/13 Deep... | ecosystem: Environmental > Aquatic > Freshwater >...
GATCTCGGACCAGATGTTCGCCACCTCGTCGCCCAGGTGGTCGAGGCGATCCTCGCGATCCTCGCCGCGCGCCGCGGCCTCCTCGAGACCGGCGCGCAGCAGCTCGCCCTCCCCCTCCCCGACCTTGACCAGCCGACATGGCGCGTCACCCTTCAGGGCCGGGTGTCCCGTCTCGTTGAGGGCACCACCGCGAACGGCGCCACCGTGTACAAAGGATGGAACCAGCAGATCCACGCTGACCTGGTGGAGGCCCTCGCTACCGCCTACCGCAACGGCGAGTCTGTAGACGGCGCCATCACTCGTGTCGCCAACCTGCTGGGTGTCGACCCGACAAACCCGCAAGCCATCGGACACCGGGCGGAGCGCATCGCCCGCACCGAAACCATCGGCCTGTCGAACGAGGTAGCCCGGCAGCAGATGGCCGAGTCCGGCGTCGTCGCACAGAAGGAGTGGTATTCGATCGGGGACAGCAGGACCCGCGACAGCCACATCAGCCTCAACGGCACCCGCGTCCCGTTCGACGCCGAGTTCGACGTCAACGGCACACTGGCCGACGGCCCGCACGACTACCGCCTCCCCGCCGAAGAAGTCATCAACTGCCGGTGCCGCCTCATCCCCATCGTGAGCTGACCGGTGGCCCGCAAACGCGACAGAAGCGCACACAAGCTTACCAGCGACGAGCTGGCAAGCTGGCTTCACATCCGCCACCGCGGCGCGATGGGGACCGTACCTGACCGCAAGAAGGCTAACAGCAGGCGCGCCTGTCGCGACCGGCAGCTTTGGCAGCAACAGTAGAAGCAACGACAGCCACAGGAGGCACCCATGTCTGACCTTACCCTCGACGCGCTCGGCAGTGTCCAGAACCGTCTTGCCGACGCGCCCGAGCTGCGCGCCACCGTTGAGGTGGACGACGAGGGCCGCCAGATTTACACGGCGTTGGCGTACGACCTGTCGGAACCTGACCGGCACGGCACCACGATGACGCCCGGCAGCCTTGACGCAGACCTGGAGCGTGGCGTGCCGCTGATGCTGTGGCACGACCGCGAAAGCTTCCCGGTCGGCAAGGTCGTCTCGTGGGAGCACACGGAGCGTGGCCCTGTCGCCCGGTTCATCTTCGCAGACTACGACAAGGCACACTTGGCCCGCACCCTGGTCGACACCGGCTTCCTTCAGGCCGTCTCCGTCGGCTTCATCCCCAAAGAGGGGTTCGTTCGTGAGGCGGACGACGTGATCGTTTTCACCCGCTCAGAGCTGGTCGAGCTGTCGCTCACTGCGACGCCGTCCAGCCGCGGTGCCCTCATCGACCTGAAACGGTCGATCGACGACCTGGCCGGTTCCGCCGACGTCCCGTCTGACGAGACGCCCGCCGCCGACGTTGAGCCGGCCAACCCCGAGTCCACCGAAACGCACCACTCCGAACTGCTCGGAGACTGGGGCGGCGAGGACGCGCCCGCGTACGGGGCCGACGCTCCCGACGCCCGCAACCTTCCCGACGACGAGCAGCTGGCCCGCTGGCAGCGTGCACAGCGGATGCGGAACGCCTGACCGATGCCGTACTATGTCAGCGACAGCAACCCGGACTGTGGCGGCTGGGCCGTCGAAAAGCAGGACGGTGAGGTGATCGGCTGTCACGACACGAAGCAGGACGCGATCGACCAGATGGTGGCCGTGTCCCTGTCGGAAGGTATCGAGCCGGGCGGCGAACGTTACAAGAAAGACAAAGACAAGGACAAGAAGCGGCAGCTGCCGGACAACTACCGGCCTGCCACGTCCGCCGACGTGCCCGAGGGGCGCGCCTGCGGCAACTGCGTGTTCTTCAACGAGACAGACGTGGCCCCTGACGGTCGTGCACGCTGCGACAAGTGGGGCGAGTACGTCGACGGTGGCGCCTACTGCGACGCGTGGCAGCCACGGCAAGAAGCCCGCCAGGTGTCCCTCAACCTGCCCGCCTACATCCGCAACGCCGCCGAACAGGGGCTGCGCTGGCACGCCGACGGCAAGTCCGGGTCCGGCATCGTACCCCGCACCATCCGTGAAGCACGCGAAATGGCGAACGGCAACATCACCGAAGACAAGGTGATCCGCGTGTCCGCCTGGGCCGCCCGTCACAAGACAGACCTTGACGCGACCGGAGCGAAGCCAGGGCAGGACGGCTTCCCCACACCCGGCGCCGTCGCCCACTACCTGTGGGGCATCCCCACCGGCACACGTTACGCCGACGCAGTCGCCTGGTTCGACCGCAAGGCAGAACAGATCAAGGCCAACAGGACCAGCAACAGTAGGATCAGGATCCTTGACCTTGAGGGTCTTGCGCGAGCCTCCCGGAGCGCCGGGTGGACAGCGGTAGCGACCGCGCAAGCGCAACCAACCGCAACCCCCACAACCCCCGACATCCAGGAGGATGACAACCATGCGTGACAAGCTCATGGGTGAGCTCAACAAGCTGGCCGACCGCGCCGCCGACCTTCGGGACGGCGACAGCAACGTCGACGAGCTGATCGAGGTCACCGCCCGCATCAACGGCGTTCGCGCCGAACTCGCAGCGCTCGACGCCCGCGAGATCCCGACCGCCCCGGTGGCTGACGCCGTGGCGACCCCCCGTTCCTTCGGTGAGGCCGCTCTCGCGACCGGCTTCGTCGAGCGGGGCATCAACGGCGCCCCTGGCGTCATCAACCGCGACGTGTTCTCCGGCCCTGCGGCCGGCGGCCTCGACGTGGTCGTGCCGGACTTCACGCCGGGCATCGACGCGCAGCCGCGCAACGACGTCACGGTGCTGGACCTGATCCCGACCCTTCCGACCAGCTCGGAGAGCATCGTGTTCTACGTCCAGACGGGGTTCGTCAACGCATCCGCTGGCATCCCGCGGCGTGTCACCGTCAACGGCGACACGACCTACGGCTCCTACCAGCTGAGCGACGTCACCGTCGAGAAGAAGACCGTACCGGTTGTCAAGATCGGTCACGCCTTCCCCACCGACGAGGACAGCCTCTCCGACTCACCGGCACTTGCGGCCCTCCTGAACCGGGACGGGATCGACGGTGTTCGTCGTGAGCTCGAGGCGCAGCTGCTGGCTGCGTCCGACACGGCCAACGGCCTCTCCAGCCTGATCGTGACCGGCACCGGTCGCGCGCAGGTACAGGAGTACGCTGCGGGTGGTGACGGGCAGGACCTGATCGAGGCGATCCGTCAGGCGAAGACGAAGGCCGAGCTGGCTGCCCTCCGGGCGTCGTTCGTTCTTCTGACGCCTGAGGCGCGCGAGCGGGTCGAGCTGGCGAAGGATGAAGATGGCCGCTACCTGGGAGCTGGTCCGTTCGCGGGCATGAACGGCACCCTGTGGCAGCTGCCGATGGTCACGTCCTACTTCCTCCCCGAGGGTGTGGACGCGGTCGTCGGTTCGTTCGAGAAGGTGCGCCTCCGCGTGCGTCGTGGCATCGAGGTCCAGATGACCAACTCGCACGGTGAGGACTTCCTCAAGGACGCCATCAAGATCAAGGTGTCCGGGCGTTACGCGCTCGAGAACACCCGCCCGGAGGCGATGGTCGTAGTCGGCCAGGCCGAGGGTGACGACGAGGAGTGAGCTGACTCCTAGTTAGGCTCCCGTCGGCCGCGCGACGGGTAGGAGACCCCCAGGGAAGCCTGGGGGTTCTTCTATTGTGCCAGCAAAGGTGGCAGCACACCACAGGAGGCCCGCATGCTGCTGAGCAACACCCGCTACACGGAGATCACCGGTGAGTCGGCCCCGGCCAACTTCGAAAGCCTTCAGGGGCAGGTTGTGGCGCGCCTCGAGGGTGCCCTCAACCGTCTTTTGCCGTCGCAGGAGCGGACCGAACGTGTCGCCGCAGGCTTCGACGGTCTGGTGTACCCGAAGGCGACGCCGATCACGGACGTTGAGGGCGACCTGCCTTTCGACGAGATCGCCGTCCAGGTCGGCCGTCCGGACGGCTACGTGTTCGCCCGCGGCCCGTTCGGCACTCATGTGGACGTGTCCATCGGCGGCTACGCGTTCGGGGAGCTGACCTACACGGGCGGCTACACTGCCGCCACGCTGCCTGAGGGCCTCGCACAGGCGATCGCGTGGGGTGTGCACACCCTCGCAGCAGCGCAAGCCGGGAACGGCACAGGCGGCGCCACAGTGCCTCCTGGCGTGTCGTCCCTCTCCATCGCCGGTGAGTATTCGGTCAGCTTCACCGCCGGGCACACTGCCGGCGCTGACGGCTACCCGCTCCCGGACCGCTGGACGCACCTGGCCGACCTGGGTGGCCGTTGCGTCACCAACGCGCTCAGGTTCCGGCGGGTGCCCGCATGATCGGAAACCGTCCCATCACCGTCCTGCGCGCGTCCGAGTCTGGCGCACGTGACGCCGAAGGCCGACGGGTCGCCGGCGCGTTCCAGGTGATCGCAGTCGTCAAAGGCAACCTGTTCGACCGGTCGATGACGTACACGAACGACGACGGGCAGCTCATCACCGTGTTCGACGGTAAGGCGCTACTGCCTCCCGGCACTGACGTCCGCCCGCAAGACCTGCTCGAAGCTGACGGTGTCCGCTACCGGGTCGAGTCGGTAACGTTGCGGTACTCGCCGTTCGGTGCGGCCCACCACCGGTCCGTTCAGTGCGTCAGGGAGGACCGCGGAGATGAGTAAGCCAAAGGTCACCTACTACAAGAACGCCGAAAAGGCCCTGCTGACTGGCACGCAGATGCGCAGGAAGCTGGACGAGCTTGGCTTCACCATCGTAGGGCACGCTGTGCCGCACGTAGGTGTCGACACTGGCGCGCTCGTCAACAGCCTGGGCCACCGCATCGAGGAGAAGGACGGCACCCTTCAGGCGGTCCTGGGGTCCGGTGCCGGCGCAGGTGTTCAGCCGATCTGGTATGCGTCCGCACACATGGCCGGAGTCGCAGACCCGACCGTCAAGGCCCCGCAGCAGCGGCCCCGCCCGTCACGTCCGCACCCGACAAAGAAGGCGCCCACTCTGCCGTTCAAAAAGGCGCTGGACGAGCTTGGCATCAAATACACGGTTGCGCCGGGAGGGTTTGAAGCATGACACACGAACCCGTAGCGTTCACAGTCGCATGGCTTCGCACCGTGCTGTCGTCACAGCTGGTACCCACTGTCACGTCGATGCTTGACCCGCGCGACCCGCTGCCTGCCATCATCGTGCCACGACACACTGGCGGTCCGCTCAACGACCCCAGCGGCGTCGACACCGTCTACGACTGGACGATGACCGTGTACGTTCACGCAGGCCGCACCGGCCCAGGCAACGACCTGCCCGACAGTCAGACCGTGTGGGCGGTCGCGTCAGCAATCGTGAACGCATGCCGCGACAACGTTGACGCCAAGTTCCATGCTGACGGTGTCGAACTGGTCAACGCGGCCGTGATCACACTGTCACGCGGTCAGGACGAGAACGGCAACGGCCGTGCCACCATCACACTACAGCTACGCACCCGGGAGTGACCATGCCTCTGCCCACACGAAAAGTCGTCGGTCAGGCCGTCTACGGTGACAACACTGGCGCGTCCGGCCGTCTCCGCTTCTCTCCCGAGTTCCTCGTGGCGTATGACGGTGTCGTGGTGCTGCCCGGCCCGGTGACGGTCATCGCAGGCAACGGCGGGCACTTCGAGGTTGAGCTGGCCACCACCGACGCTGAGGGCTACTCGCCGGAAGGGTGGGTGTGGCAGGTGGAGGAGCTGTGGCCCGGTGGGCGACTGTTTTTCTTTCAGCTGCCGACAGGTGACGGGTCCCCGCTCGACTACACTGAGCTAATCCCGGCAGAGACGATCGCGGAGCCTTTCGCGCCCCACTTCCACCCGGAGCAGATCGGCCCGGAAGGTCCGCAAGGTCCGCAGGGTGTTCAGGGTCCGGTCGGCCCGGTGGCGCCAAGCTACTACGGGCAGATGGGGCGCATCACGTCCGCAACGGTTGACATCACCACCGCAGGCACCTACCAGCCGACCGGCCTGACCGGCACCCTCGACCCCATCAGCACCGGCATCGCCCTCGGTGCCGTCGACGGCATGGCGCTCCGCAACGTGTCCGGCGAGACCCTCCGCCTGCTGTTTTTCGGGTCCGCAGACGTTGAGGCCAGCAACAACAAGGTCCTCGGGCTGAAGCTCGCACTGAACGGCACCCCCGTAGACGAAACCGAGTGCCGGTCCGCCACCGCCTTCGGGTCAAGCTTCGCCAAGCTGGTCACCAGCTGGATCATCGAACTGGCCGACGGCGAAGAAGTGTCGATGCTCGTCACCAACTTCACCAACACCGGCAACATCACCATCGACCGTGCACGCCTAGTCGCCCACAACGTCTGACCAGACCAGCAACAGTAGAAGCAAGCCCGCTCAACCACGTCCCAGGAGGCACCACACATGAGCAGCGTCACCACCGGCCTGATCCAGGGGCCCGGCAAGATCTACATCGCCCCGGCCGGCACCACGCTCCCCGGGCAGTCCGAACTGACCGCACTCAAGGGCGGCTCGCTCGCCGGCTGGTCGTTCCTCGGCCGCACCACCGAGCCCGTCAGCATCACCGACGAGCCGCAGCTCGTTGAGGCCCGGTCACAGCAGACCTCACGCCTTCTCGACGTCGCCATCTCCGGATGGGAGACCAGCATCACCACGACGCTGCGCGACATCGACGAGGACACCGTCGCGGCGCTCCTTCACGGCGCAACCGCAGGCGACACCGTCTTCGCCGGCCTTCGTGGCGCCACGCAGAAGTTCGCGTTCGCCATCGTTGGACCGTGGGACGGTGGTGAGTGCCTCATCGTGGTCGAGCGTGGCGTCATCTCCAACGGCCTCGAGCTCCCGTTCAACAACGAGGAGTTCTCCACCGTCGAGTTCACCCTCCAGGTGCTCGAGGGCGACGAGATCGAGCAGGGCTACGAGATCTACATCATCGTAGGCGAGGTCAACGGCGACGAGTGAGGTTAAAGATGAGCGCGGCACTCAACTTCAACGGACCAGCACCAAAGCCCGTCACCCTCTGGCGTGACGTTGCGATCGGCTGGGAGCACGACATTGTCGATGGCGACGTCGTGTACCGTGAGGACGCAGACGGCAACCCGGTCCCAAAGGTCTACCGCATCCCTGGGGCGGTTACTGGTAAGGACCTGGTGGACCGTGCGGCCAAGCTTCCCCCGGAGCGTCTTGCGGCGCTTCAGGCTGGCGGCACCCCGGCACTGTTCGAGATCTCCGGAATGCTTGTCGGTGACGACGTCATCGAGCAGATCGGCACCGACCCGACCGTCCCGGCGTCCACCTTCTACCAGTTCATCGGCGCGCTAGTCGACGGGCTGGACGTGGCCGAGCTGACCGGGGCGTCCGACCCAAAAGCGTAGGCGCATCACCGTTCGACGCGGCAGCTGTGATGTGCTGGACCGCCTGCCTGTTCGTCTGGCATCGTCCGCTTGCTGTCGCAGACTTCCGCCGCGAATATCAGATAGCTGACCTGTCTAAGGTGTCGGCCGTCGAGTTCGCGCAGCTGGTCATCGGCCTGTCCCGCCGCTCTGAGGTGATGCGCAAGATCGGTGGCGACCCTGAGGAACAAATGATGGCCGCCATCTCTGGGGCGCGCCAGACGACACAACCTGGACAGCAGCAAAGGTGGCAGAAGCCCCGGCAGCCTGTCCCCACCGGTGAGCAGTACATCAAGTCCGCGCGGCGCCTTCATGGCAAAGTCCATGTCGTTAGGCGAGGAGAGACCACACGATGAGCACCCTCATGGAGGCGGTGGTCGGACTTCGCCCGGACTTGGACGGGTTCGAGAAGGAAGCCACCCGGGGCGTCGAGGGCGCGCTGTCAACCATTCAGGGCAAGGCTGACAAGTTCGGCAAGAACATGACAAAGTCGTTCACGCTCCCTATCGCTGCGGTGGGGACGGCTACGATCACGGCGGCCAACAGGTTCAACGAGGCGATGGCGAACGTCGCGGCGTTGGGCCTGCCTATTGAGCGGGTCCAAGAGCTCAAGACCGGCATTCAGGAGCTGTCGGTAGCCACAGCCAAATCGACCGACGACCTGGCCTCCGGTATGTACAACGTCGTGTCGGCGTTCGGGGACAGCAGCGACTCGATGGCCATCTTGGAGACGAACGCCCGGGCGGCAGTCGCCGGCCTCGCAAGCACCTCCGACGCCATCAACCTGACGTCTGCGGTCACCAAGTCTTACGGAGACGTGTCCGCCGAGGCGGTCGACCGGGTCGCCAACCTGGCGCTGAAGACTGTGGAGATGGGGCAGACCACGTTCCCCGAGCTGGCGGCGTCCATCGGTTCCGTCACCCCTCTGGCGAACGAGCTGGGAATCAGCCAGGAGCACCTGTTTGGTGTGATGGCTACCTTCACCGGTGTGACTGGCAACGCGGCCGCAGTCTCGACGCAGATGCGTGGCGCGATGCAAGCGCTGATGTCGCCAACGAAGGACATGTCCGCACTGTTTGAGGAGCTGGGGTACCAGAACGGCGAGGCCATGATTGAGGCGCTCGGTTTTCAAGGTTCGATGAAGGCTATCACGGATGCTGCGGCGGCAAGCGGAGCACCGCTGTCGAAGTACATGGGGTCCATCGAAGGGCAGACGCTTGCCCTGGCTGGGGCCGGCTCTTTGGCGGACACCTGGACCGAGAAGACCGGGGCGATGTCCGGTGAGCTTGACACGCTGAACTCGGCGTGGGACGCGCAGACGTCAGGGATCAACGCTACCGGGTTCCAGCTACAGCAGGCGCGTGCGGAAATGGCAGTCACCGCGCAGCAGATCGGTGACGCCCTCATGCCCGTCTTGGCTGACCTGCTGAAAGCGTTCCAGCCTGTGGTGGAAACCATCCGCGACCTGGTAGATCGGTTCAACAACCTGGACGAGGGCACACAGCAGACCATCTTCAAGATTGTCGGGGTCGTTGCCGCCCTCGGACCTGCGCTCATCATCTTCTCCAAGGTGGTCGGAGCAGTCAAGGGCATCATCACCGTGGTTAAGCTCCTCAACCTGGCCATGCTGATGAACCCCTGGGCGCTGGCTATCGCCGCTTTGGTCGCGTTCGGCGTCTGGATCTACAAAAACCGCGAGATAATTGGCGAGTACGTTCGCAAGATTGGCGAGTGGTTCTCTGGAATGGGGCAGAAGATTGGTGACGTCTTCCGAGGCATTGGAGACACCATTCGGCGCGTGTTTAGCGCCGCTGTCGATTTCGTCAAGGGCATGATCAACCGGCTGCTCGGCTACTGGGAAACCATCATCAACGGGCCCGCCACAGCAGCCAACGCCCTCATCCGAACGGCCAACCGTATCCCGGGCGTCAATGTGCCCGAGCTCCCCAAGATCTCGATCCCCCGCCTCGCCGAGGGTGGCGACATTATGCGGGCCGGCCGCGTCATGGTCGGTGAAGAGGGGCCGGAGTACCTGGACCTGCCGAGGGGCGCTCGCGTCACCCCGCTCGACAAGGGCGGCACCACCAACATCACAATGAACGTCACCGTTCAGGGCGGGTCGTTCGACGAGGACAAGCTGGCCCGTGCTCTCGACCGCATCGCCCGCGACGCCGCAGCGACCAGCACCTACCGGAGGCCACAGTGAACTTGAAGACGGTACGGCTGACCGGCCCACTTGGTGAGGTCATCACGTTGGGCGTCCTTGACAGTGGCGCCGGCTACACGCTGGACTCGACCCGCCTGGACGCCGCAGAACGCTCCCAGTTCGCCGCTGCGCTTCCTTTGGTCCCTGGCGGTGTGGTGGCGCCCGGGCGGCTGTCTTTCCGCTCTGTGCGCATCTCAGGGCTTCTTGTGGCGCCCACAGACATTGAGGTAGCCGGACTGGCCCGCCAACTGACGTTCCTGCTGCGTGACGCCGGCACCGACCCGGTCCTCATCAACTACACGCCGGAGCTGGACGAGCTGGAGCTGTCCGGGTTCCTGCGCGGTGCGGTCAGGTTCGAACCGGTTCAGGGCGGCCCGTGGATGTCGTACGACTTCGAGGTGGAGTGCCCCGACCCGGTTGCGCTTGGCGACCCGCAGGAGGAAGACATCGAGGCGGATCTGGTCAACCGTGGCACGGCACCAACGTGGCCTACCATCCGGGCGGTGCTGTCCGGGACGGTGACGTCGCTGCGTATCGGGTCGAACACGACGGGTGACTTCATCCAGTTGGACGGGCTGTCGGCTGTGACGGAGGTGGTGGTGACGTCACGGCCCGGGTTTGAGACGGTGGAGGTTGACGGGGTGGCGGCGCTTGACAAGCTGGCGTTCACGTCGACGTTCTTTCCGCTGCTGCCGGGCGGCAACGACTTGTATGTGACGGTGCTGGCGGGTGGGGGTAGTGCGACGGCCACGGTGGAGTGGCGGGACGGGTTCCTGCTATGACGTGGGGTGCGGGCACTGGTGGTGACGAGGTTTTCGACCTGACCGATGGTGAGGGCGTGACGTGGAGGTATCACGCGTTCAAAACTGTGGGGTCAGACACGTTCACAGTGACGGCGGCGGGCAACTTTGAGCACCTGATCGTTGCGGGCGGTGCGGGCGGCGGGCGTGGTGCGAACACAACTACCTCTCCCGGCATTTCCGGCGGTGGCGGTGGTGGCGCTGGTGGCGCGCTGATAGGCACGGTGAACCTAGAGCCCGATTCTTTCACCGTCGTTGTTGGCGCTGGCGGAGCCGGTGCTACCGCTACTAGCGCAAAGGGCGTGTCTGGCGGAAACTCGTCAGTGTTTTCACTGACTGCGCTTGGGGGAGGCGGCGCCGGTTCGTACACCACGTCACTTAGTGCCGGTGCTGCCAGCGGCGTAAGCGGCGGCTCTGGCGGCGGCGCTGGACGCGGAGGAACTAACTTTAGCGGTTCTGGAACCGCAGGCCAAGGTTTTGACGGTGGCAACGGTACCGGCGGCAACAACGGAAACGTTCAGCAGGGCGGCGGCGGCGGTGGCGCTGACGATTTTGGCGGGTGGGCAAACTACAAAGCAGGCGGTGGTGACGGCGGAAACGGGATCGAGTGGCCGCGCGGATCTGGTAACTACTACGCCGGCGGTGGCGGCGGCGCGGGAAGCGCAGCAGACTCGTTTGCGGGACGTTTTGGTGCTGGCGGTCTTGGAGGAGGCGGCAGGTCGTTCAGCGACGGTGTGACACCCGTGGCGGGAGCAGCAAACACGGGCGGTGGCGGTGGCGGTGGAAGCAGCGCAGCGGCAGCAGGCGGATCCGGCATTGTCATAATTCGTTACGCCATCGTTGGCGGACCTGTAACTCCTGATCCCAGGTTTGTGCGTGCTCGCGGCGGTCAAGTTTTTGACGAAGAAGAAAACGGCGTCACGTGGCGGTACCACAAGTTTACCCGGCACGCCAACAACACTTTCATCGTTGAAAACGCACCGGAGGACACGACCGTTGAGGTTTTGGTTGTTGGTGGTGGCGGTGGTGGCGCAAAGCGCAGGTTCGGCGGCGGCGGCGGTGGCGGTGCTGGCGGATTCGTGGCCGGAACCGAGACGCTTGTGCCGGGGACGTACACAGCGTTCGTCGGTCTTGGTGGTCGAGGCGGAACCAACAACGTTGGCGCTCCCGCACCTGCCGGCACAAACTCTTCGATTTTTTCGTTTGATGCGGTCGGCGGTGGCGGTGGTGGGGCTCCCGGGCAAGCCTTAGGCAGCGGTGATGGAGGCAGCGGCGGATCCGGCGGTGGTGCTGGGCGCGGAAGCAGAAGCCCAGGTTCAGGCACTATCAATCAAGGAAACAACGGCGGTTTGGGTGACGGCACCGGCAGTGTTGTCGCCGCGTCTCGCGGTGGTGGTGGCGGTGGCGCCACACAAGTAGGCGAAAACTCTATCACGACGGCGGGGCTTAGCCGAGGCGGTAACGGTGGCGACGGGGCAGAGTGGCCGTCTGGTTCCGACGAGTACTACGCCGGCGGTGGTGGCGCTGGAGGACAAACTTCAGACATTAGCGCCGGCAGAACAGCTGTTGGCGGACTAGGCGGCGGCGGTGACGCAGAAACAGCAACAGAAGGCCCGCAAGACGGTGCTCCGAACACTGGCGGTGGCGGCGGTGCGGGCGGCACTGTCGGCGGAAACGGCGCTAACGGTGTCGTTATTGTTCGCTACATTGTGCCAGACCTTGACCCGGTCCCCGCTACCGTAACGACCGGCACCGCAACCGAAATCACCAAGACGTCCGCAAAGCTTAGCGGCACCCTGGTAGACGACGGCGGCGAAACCGCAACGTTCGGCATCGCCGTAGGCCTAGCCGCAGACAGCGACACCGTGTTTTTCATTAGCGACCCGCTCGGAACAGAACCAGGAACGTACGACGTCACCGTCGACGGACTGACCGCCGGCACCACCTACTTCTTCCAGGCGTTCGCGCTCAGCACAGCCGGACCTGCGTTTGGCGACTGGGAACAGTTCACCACAGACGCGGGCGCACCACCGACCGTGTTCAACGCCGGCGTCAACTTCGGCGGCACCGCAGCAGAGTTCGCCGGGCTCGTCACCGACGAAGGCGAAAGCATCGTCACCGACCGCGGCATCGTGTACGGCCCCCTACCCAACCCCGTCATCGGTCAAGAAGACGTCGTCAAGCTCGAGTCAGGCTCAGGGCCGGGCGGCTTCACCGTCAACGTCACCGGCCTAGACCCGGAAACGACCTACAACTGGCGCGCCTACGCAACCAACCTTACAGCCGGCACCTCCTACGCCGACAGTGAAAGCTTCACCACACTGGTCGCACAGCCGCCCGCCGGACTTGACTTCGACATTCCAACCGTGCCAGAAGACACCATCTTCATGCTCGGGTCCCTCAGCTTCGACACCGACCCCGAGCAGACGTTCGCCTACACGTGGCAGATGTCGCCCCAAACCTCCGAACCGTTTACACCCGGCACCACCATCACCGTCATCGTCGACGGCAACGAAGCCGCGACCGTCGAACTGATCGGGCAAGACAACGTCGCCAAGACTGCGGCGCTGCTCATCCAGCCCAGACCCAACTGGTTCGGCACCGCCACATTCAGCTTCCGCGTCTCCAACGGCTTCGAGTTTTCAGACTGGGCGCAAGCGACGTTCACCGTCACGCCAGTGCCAGACCCGCCCGGCGCCGTCGTCGGCAACTTCCCCAACTTCGACGAAGACGACACGGCACAGTTTGACCTGACGTGGCCAGACGTTGACGACCTGCCCGCAGGCACCCTTGTCGCCGCAGACGGGTACTTCATCCAGATGCGCCCCACAGCGGGCGGCGCGTGGCGCTGGCTGACCGAAGGGTCACCGACCGCACGCCTCACCAACGTTGTCGTCCGCATCCTGAACTACTCGACGACCGAGCTGCGCGCCACCATGCGTGTCGAACCTGACGCGAACTACAACGGGCCGTACGGTGCGCAGGTGCGTGTCGCCAAGCAGCTGGAGGACGGCTCCTACCTGTTCGGACCGTCACGGAACCTGTCGGCTACTATCGCGTCAGTGCCAGACGCGCCGACACGTCCGCAGCCCAACAGGATGCCGACAGCCAAGGTGGGCCAGACGGTCCTGGGTACCTTCACCACCTTTGACCCGGACCTGGAAGACACCTCCTGGACGTTCGAGATCTCTGCGCCGGGCGCCGGCGTGTACGGCACCAGCCTAGTCATCCCGGGCGTAGGCAGCCTTGCTGTCGTTGACGAAGACTTGACTGACCAGCGCGCGCAGGTGCGCCTTAACCAGACCGACAAGTTTGTCGGTCCGCTGACGTACGCGCTGTGGAACTTTAACAGCAACAGCTTGACGGCAACGGTCTCGCTAGGAGCAACCGGCACCAGTATCGTCAACGGAAGCCTCAGCGCGTTGACTACCGGAGACCTTGGATACCTGACCGCCCCGGCGCTCATTACCAACCCTGCGTCAGGAGCGACTGACGCGACAACCGCCATCG
>Ga0209498_1001596_pt1 | contig 13875 bp, 12 predicted proteins | sample WalLakDeSediment_FD_184131 | JGI IMG/M metagenome (GOLD analysis project Ga0209498, IMG submission 184131) | Lake sediment microbial communities from Walker lake, Nevada to study Microbial Dark Matter (Phase II) - Walker Lake 11/02/13 Deep... | ecosystem: Environmental > Aquatic > Freshwater >...
GGCAAGATCATTTGTCATTCGGCAGCTCAGGGCGTAATCCTCCAGGGCCCGGGGAAGATGACCGGCCTGTTCCAACGCGTAACCGCGGTTGTTGTAAGCAAGAGCATAGTCGGGGTTGATGTTGACCGCCTTGTTGCAGTCGTTGATCGCTTCTTCCAAAAGGCCCTTATTGGCGTAAGCGCCGGCGCGGTTGGTGTAGGCCACCTCATTTTCGGGATCAAGCGCAAGGGCGGCTGTTGCAGTCTTGATTGCCCCGTCCCAATCGCGGTCTTCAAAGAGGCCTTTGCTTTCATTGACCAGTTCGGCCACCCTGATTTGGATTTCAAAGGTTTTCATCATTTCCACATCGCTTTCAGGATAGCCTTTCACGTTCCAGCCCTGGTTGCACCAGACGAAGTTTCCAAGGCCTTTCCAGACGCTGTCGCATCGCATCACAGAACCGTTCTGCAAGTAGAGATCTTTCAGGATGATGTCCTCTGCGCCGGCAAGAGGCGTCGGCATCATCATGATCACAAGCAAAAAGCATCCTTTTGCAGCTATTCTTTTCACATTCATCACAGCGCCTCCCTTTCTTTCAAACGATTCTCGGCCGATGCTTGGTTCATGAAATCCAATAAGTAGATTAAAGAATGCCTAATTTTAGCTAATTGATATTTGTTTGTCAATGTTGATGAACTCGTAAAAAGTCGGAAAGTGCCCTCTTTTGTCATTCCCGTGAAGACGGGAATCCAGGAATTTCAAGATGTTCTGGACTCCCGCCTGCGCGGGAGTGACGGTTCATCGAGCTTTTTACGAATGCATCAACATTGACGGCTTTGTAAGAAGCCAGAAAACGCCCTTTTTTGTCATTCCCGCGGAGGCGGGAATCTAGTCTTTTCGAACGTTTCTGGACTCCCGCCTTCGCGGGAGTGACGACTTCTGAGACTTTTTACGAATGCATCAACATTGACGGTCTCGTAAAAAGTCCCAGTCCGTCATTGCGAGGCGCAGAGCGCCCCTCCAGAGGCGGGCAAGCGTGGCAATCTCTTGGCTATTCGGACACTTCTGAGCCCGCCCTGGCGCGATATCCCGGGGAGAATCAGCGTCGCTGGCGACTCACAGGATTTCCTTCTTGGATTCAAAGGGTCATTTCCAGGTCTGGGCCAGGGATTGCCGCGCTTCGCTCGCAATGACAAATCGGCGGTTTTCGGACTTTTCATGAGACTCAACGCAGGATCAGCGGGGAAGATCGGTCGGGCTTGGGAATCTGCGCAAGGCTTCGGTCAACGAGGGCACTCAGAAGGGGGTTCACCTTGAGGATGGAGTCTTTTTGACCAATGCAGAGAGAAGCAGTCAAACAGATACGAGCGAGCGGTTCATCCCCGATTTTGAAAAACACATAAGCCGTTTCTTGCAGCCTCTCCCTTAGAATCCGCCGCTCTTTGTCATCAAAGATCTTCGCGATTCCTTGTTCTTTGATCTTCATGATGTGCTCCCGCCTCTGGGCCTCGGAAATGAAAATAGGACTCTCCTCGGCCCTTGTGATTTCCTCCATGAGGATTGCCAGTCTTTCCGGAGCCGCGGCCCATGAGAGCATCAGTTCATGGGAAAGAAGTCGTTGAACCTGGGTTTGCGTCAGCATGCCGGGAGTGATGCTGTCAAAGGCAATACAATCTGAGACTGGAGAGCGATCAAGGAGTTGGGTGTTTTGGAGCAACCAGGGCCTGAAATTCAGATATTCTCCGGCCGATTCGCCCGGGTTCTCTTTTTCCAGGCTGTAGGCATTTTCCAGGACGGTTGTAACATGGGCGAGGCTCGCTTCAACCATATGGGGAACTTTAGCAAATAACACTTCTTTGAGTTCCTTCATTTTCTTCCGGCTGTACCTGCCATAGAGAAACTCAAGGATGCCGTTCTCGTCACTGATCACGCCCATGGCGAGGTCCACTCCGGATGTGCGCTGAGGAATCACCATCAGAATCGGCCGGTTGCCGGCGCCGTCGATGGGGCCGATGTACGCCTCCGGCTCTTCTGTGGTCAAGGAAAAGGCGGGGCCTTGCGAGGGTTCCGGTTCGGCCACAGAAATGCCTCTTTGTTTGAGCTGGAAGCGCTTTTTCTTCACCGCCTTTTGCACGGCTTTTTGGGGAAAAGCTTTGCCTATCTCCGCCAGAAGTTCCGGAGTTCCGGGGGATTGAGGGGGGAGACTTTCAACGAGTCTTTCCGCCAGAGCGGGGCTTGGGGTGTGACCCACAAGTTTTGCAGGAGCCGACGTCTCAAGATCTTCGAGGAAACGGCTGAGCAGGCGCTGTTCTTCAGGGGAGAGGGGCAAAGAAGGGGGATGTTTTCCGGGCTTTTTCTTTTTGGTCAAGAATGGTCTCCATGCAATGGCAGTTATCCTCATTAACGTTCTCAGGGTAAAAAATCAAGTGGAAAACCTTAAGCAGATTCCCTTGACTTGGGTTGCGGCCGGCTTCTATATTGCTGAAGTTGACGGTCTCGTAAAAAGTCTCCTCAGTTGTCGCTCCCGCCTCCGCCTTCGCGGGGGTAAACTCCGGCGGGAGTCCAGAACCCCTTGAGAACACTGGATTCCCGCCTCCGCGGGAATGACAGAAAAAGGCATTTTCGGACTTTTTACGAGGTCATCAAAGTTGGAACATTTTAGATTTTTGAAAAGCTCAGAAGCATCAAGCACGGGGGTCCCTCTCAAAACAGAACATGGAAGAGATCACCCTTCACAAGGAATTGAATATACTGGCTCGAACGCTGGGCTATGACTTCACGAGGCCGGAGCTTTTGGCAGAAGCCCTCAGGCATGCCTCCTATGTGAATGAAGCGGGAGTTGTTGAAATAGGAGACAACGAAAGGCTTGAATTCCTCGGCGATGCGGTCCTGGGCCTCGCTGTAAGCGACATTCTCATGAATAGGTTTCTGGAGGCCAAGGAAGGCCAGCTTTCCAAATGGAGGGCCTCGGTGGTGAACGAAAGAGTGCTCTCCGAACTGGCGAGGGAACTGGACCTGGGCGCTTATCTCCTTTTAGGCAAGGGCGAGGAACTGTCAGGGGGAAGAGACAAGCCTTCGATCCTGGCCGATACTTTCGAGGCTTTGCTGGGGGCCGTGTATCTGGATGGGGGTTTTGCACCGGCCAAAGAAATCGTCGAAAAACTCCTGATCCATCACATTGAAGAGCTGGAAGGCATCGGGCAAGCCGAAGATTTCAAGAGTTTGCTCCAGGAGTTCACCCAGGAAACTTACAAAACCAGGCCTGATTATTTCCTGGTCGGAGATAGCGGCCCTGCCCATGACAAGACCTTCAAGGTGGCCCTCCAGATTCAAGGCAGAATCGTCGCAGAGGGGGAAGGAAAAAGCAAGAAGGAGGCGGAGCAAAGAGCGGCAAGGGAGGCTTATTCTTGTCTGGCCTCAGAACCGGAAGACCGTTGATCGTCCCTGTTTTTCTTCCTTTTCAGGGGTGCCCCCACCGCTGTGTCTATTGCGACCAGGAAAAAATCACGTCTCAGGCGGCAGGAACCATCCATCCCCTGACCGTAATCCATGTCCTTGAGCAGGCCGTTCGTTCTCCCCGTTTTGATTCATCAGAAAAGCATGAAGTGGCTTTCTACGGTGGAACGTTTACAAGGCTCCCCAAGGCTAAAATGCAGGAACTGCTGGAAGCCGTTGCCCCCTACCTCAAAGACGGGAGAGTGCACTCCATCCGGTTGTCTACCAGGCCGGACGGTTTGGACAAGGAAACGCTCTTGCTCCTGCAGCGTTGGGGGGTAAAAACCGTGGAATTGGGCGCCCAGTCCATGGATGACGAGGTTCTGAAGCTGAGTCAAAGAGGGCACTCGGCCGAAGATACGGTGCGCTCCGTCCACCTCCTTCGCGAACAAGGTCTCAGGGTCGGCATTCAGCTTATGCCGGGCCTGCCAGGAGATACGAAGGAAAAATTTCTTGCCGGTGTGGATCGGGTCATCGCGCTGGGGCCGGACATGGTAAGACTCTATCCGACCGTGGTCATCCAGGGGACCGAGTTGGCTCACTGGTACCGCAGCGGGGTTTATGAACCCTGGCGTCTCGACGAGGCTCTGGAGGTCTGCACCGTGAGCGTGCTTCGATTTGAAAGAAACGCAATCCCGGTAATTCGGATCGGCCTGATGGCATCGCCCTCTTTGTTGGCGCCGGGGCAAATCATGGCCGGACCCTGGCACGAAGCCTTCGGCCACATGGTGCGGTCTTCGGTTTACCACCGGAGGATCGAACCCTTTCTTCCCCGGTGGGGGGAAATGGGGGAGGTTCGTTTGAAGGTCCATCCAAGGGAGGTCCCATTGATGAGGGGATTCAAAAACAAGGGGATTCGGGATGTGGAGGTGAAAACCGGCGCTATCGTCCGAGACGTGCTCCCCGATGATTCCTTGTCTCCAGGACACATCAAAGTGGAAACACCATGAAATTTCTCTCCGGCTTCATTGCCCTTGCGGGTCCTCCCAATGTGGGCAAGTCCACACTCCTGAATCGTATCCTGGGCAGGAAAGTGGCCATTGTCACTCCCAAGCCCCAGACCACGCGAAATCGCGTCCTCGGCATCCTCCACGGAGACGGATTCCAGATGGTCTTCGTGGACACGCCCGGCATCCACAAGCCACAGACTCCCCTGCACAAGAGCATGGTCTCCTCGGCTCAAGCGGCGTTTAAGGAGGTGGACATCATGGCGGTCATCATCGAGATGCCAAGGCCGGACCCGCCTGAACTTCCTATGATTTTGGGCCACCTGAAAAGGTCGAAAAGGCCTTCCGTCCTCATCATCAACAAGATCGACAAGGGGCCGAAACAAAACCTCTTGCCCATCATCGATGACATGAGAATCCGGCACCCTTTCAAATCCATCATTCCTGTTTCGGCCCTGAACGGGGAGGGTGTGGATCGGTTGCTGAAAGAATTGACCACCCTGCTTCGCCCTGGGCCGGCTTTTTTCAACCCGGATACAACCACGGATCAGAGCGAGGCCTTTCTGGTTTCCGAGATCATCCGGGAGAAGATCTATCTCCGTACAAGGCAGGAACTTCCCTATTCGGCGGCGGTGACCGTGCCCCATATCGAAGAGATTCCGGAAAAAAAGCTGCTGAGCATTTCAGCAAGGATTCACGTGGAGACGGAATCGCAAAAGGGTATTCTCATCGGCAAGGGAGGGAATATGATCAAGGCCATAGGCCGGGAAGCCCGCAAAGAGCTGGAGGATTTTTTTGGGCTTCATGTTTACCTGGACCTCACGGTGCGGGTTGACAAGAATTGGAGCCGGGATCCGAAGGCGCTGAGGAGACTTGGCTATTAATGAAAAAAGCCGCAACCTTTCATTCGGTGTGGCTTTTTTCTTTAGGAGGAAAGAGTTTTATAATCTGTATGGCCTATAGACCTTGCAAAAGGCCTGCCAAAACCAAAGAAATCTGGGTCTTATTAAGCAACCTATTGTTTCCTTGATGTTTTTTGGACGGACCCCCCTTATGCTTTTCAAGGAGTTCTCTCCCTAAAGGTACAAGATTTTGTACCAAAAAATGCATTCCATCCAAGCATGTTCTGTAACAACCTGAAAAAACAAGTTATTTCAGGTACAAAATCCTGGCCCCTTCACAGAGTAATATTGTACTTCTTCATTTTGTGCTGAATAAGGCTTTTTGTGATCCCCAGCCTTTCGGCGGCGCGAGACTGCACGTTGCCGGCGTGCCCGAGGGCCCGACGGATCATTCTCTCTTCGATCTCTTCGAGAGTTGTTTGAAGGGGGGCATCCGGTGGAATGAATCCTTCCACGTCCAGCCCTTCCGGGTTTTGAGAGCATTCCGCCGGCAAGTCTTTCAGTTCGATCACCCCGCCGGAATTCAACACCACAGCCCTTTCGATGACGTTCTCGAGTTCTCTCACGTTTCCCGGCCAGGGATAGGCATAAAGCGCTTTCCATGCCTCGGGGCTCAGGGCGATCTTTTCCCTTCCTGATTCCTTGCCGTATTTCTCTATGAAGTGATTGACCAGAAGACGGATGTCTTCCATCCTTTCGCGAAGGGGAGGAACATCAAGGTGAATGACGTTGAGCCGGTAATAAAGGTCTTCACGAAACACCTCGTTGCTCACATCCTCCTTTAGATTGCGGTTGGAGGCGGAGAGGACGCGCACGTCTACCTTAATGGTCTTGGTGCCGCCCACCCTCTCAAATTCCATTTCCTGGAGCACCCTGAGAAGCTTCACCTGGAGGGGGGGCGGCATGTCTCCCACCTCATCGAGAAAGAGCGTGCCCCCGTCAGCCAGTTCGAAACGCCCCTTTTTCAAGGCGAAGGCCCCGGTGAAGGCCCCCTTCTCATGGCCGAAGAGCTCGCTTTCAAGGAGCGTCTCGGTCAGGGCGCCGCAGTTCACGGAGATGAAAGGCCGCTCTCTGCGGGGGCCTTCATAGTGGATGGCTTTGGCGATAAGCTCCTTTCCCGTTCCGGAGGGCCCGGTAATGAGCACGGAAGCTCTGGACTGGGCCACCTTGTCGACAAGATCATAGATCCGGAGCATGGGCCGGCTCTTGCCGATGATGTTTCTGTACCGGTGGCGTTCTGAAAGAGCCTCGCTGAGCCTTCGATTCTCTTTGACCAGGCGGTAGTTGTCCAGGGCCTTCTTGATGGTCAGCTTGAGCTCTTCATTCTGAAAGGGCTTGGTGATGTAATCATAGGCCTGTTTTTTCATGGCCTCGACCGCCATCTCAATGGTCCCGTAGGCGGTCATCATGATGACCGGAAGCTCAGGCTTGCGCTTCTTGCATTCCACCAGGAGATCCATGCCGCTCAGACCGGGCATCTTCATGTCCGTGAGGACCAGGTCCAGATCCGCCCCATCAATAAGGCGCAGGGCGTCTCCGGCGTTTTGCGCCGTTATCGTCTCGTACCCCTCGGCGCTCAGCAGAGTTTCCAGCACCAACAGATAATTCTTCTCGTCATCTACGATCAGGATGGTATCCACGCGATGGATTATCTCCCCTTCTTTTATGGAGCTTCACGTTGTTGTATCCCAGAAGTTTCTTGACAAAATCAAGCCTACCACCCCCTCCTAGCCTCCCCCATCAAGGGGGAGGAAATTATAGGCATTACAAATAGTTCCCCTCCCCAGGTGGGAGGGGGAAGGGGAGGGGGACCTTACAGGTTTGTGAAAACTTATTTAGGTGACACAACACTGCTAGTGTTGATGAAATCGTAAAAAGCCCTATGCCGTCATTGCAAGCCCAAATGGCGTGGCAGGGAGATTTTGACCTTGGTCCCCTTGCCCTCCGCACTTTCAATACGGATGGATCCGCCGTGACCCTCGATGATCTTCTTCACAATGGCCAGGCCAAGGCCGCTGCCTTTTTCTTTGGTCGTGAAAAAGGGATTAAAGATCCTGTTCATGTTTTCGAGATTGATGCCGGAACCCGAGTCTTCAATCTCAACGTAATAATTCTCCGACGCTTCCTGAACGGTCACGTCAATCCGGCCGCCCTCCTGAACCGCCTGATAGGCGTTGATCAGGATATTGAGGAAGGCGCGATAAAGAAGGCCGTAATCGGCCATAAAAGTCAAGGATCTCCCGTCGAGATTGTGATGGACAATCACGTCTCTTTTCTCGAGTTCGGGGCCCAGGAAGATGAGGTTCTTTTCCAGGACTTCTTTCAGGTCGCAGGCTTCCAGGTTGGGGACTTGAGGACGGGCAAAATCAAGAAACTCCGTGACAATTCGGTTGAGTCGCGTGGACTCCTCCGTGATGACCGACGAGAGCCTTTTTTGGGCGTCATCGGTATTGGGCATGCCGCCCAGAAACTCTGCGGTGCTGCGAATGATTCCCAGCGGGGTCTTAATTTCATGAGATACGGCCGCCACCATCTCTCCGAGTGCGGCCAGACGCTCCGCCTGATTCAACTGGGCTTCAAGGTCTCTTTGGGCTTTGGATCTCTCCTCGATCATTTTTTCCGCCTTATGGACGACGAGGAGCAGGGCCAGGAAGATAAGCCCCATGATCAGGATGGAAAGGCTGAAAATCAGGTACTGGAGTTTTACAATGTCCTGGTATTCCTCGCTGATATCCTGGATCAGCTCAAAAACGCCTCCCACATACCCGTGCCATGTATAGGGGTCAATACCCCTGAACGGGATGTAGGACCTGATTTTCCTCTCCCCTCCAAGAAGGTCGATGCCGAGGCCCCAGAGATCATAACGGCTTGAGGTGATGGAGGAGGCGCTTTCTCCGACCATGGCCTTCTTGTACCCCTCGCTTTCCAAGGCCTTTACGCCGAAGAGCTTCGGATCCGTGCTGTAAGCGACGACGCCTTTGGCAATGTCGTAAACGTTCACCACATCGACGTTGAAGCCGTGAATGGTGTTTCGCACCACCCGATCCATGAGTTCGTATTGTTGCTCATCGCTGAGCTTGATCATTCCGTATCGGTTGATCGCAGGGATGACGAAATTCTGAAACACCTGGTGGTTCAAGTTCTTGCCCACGAGCACGGCGGAGTTCTCGTAGCTCATGAGCAGGGTTTCCTTGGCTTGCTGGGAAATCACCATGGAGAAAGGGAAGGTCAAGATCACAATGACAATAAAGCTCGCCCAGGCAAAGAACTTGACCAGGCGAAACTTGCCCTCTCCCCTTGGGGGCGGATGATTCGGCATCATAGGTCGTGACACACTCAAAGCAGTTCTCGCCTTTTCCGGTTGACCTCCCGGAAGTTATGCAATCGATCGGGGTTGCAGATGTTCTTGGGACATGCGGCCAATGTCAACAATATTCCAATATTCCATCATTCCCATATTCCATTTGCGCAGCGATGCGGAGCTACGTTCAGTCTATACCGAGAATGCAACAACTTCAATATACACCGCTTATGGTGTAAGGTAAAGTGTCCCCTGCAGATACCGCCTGATTGACAGCGGGTCCTATGGGTTGTAAGAAAGAAAAGAGGAGGATGGCAAGTTGCACGATGGCTTTAAAGATCTACCCCACATGCTCTATGCCGACGCCAAAGGCCGGGTTTATGATCATCCTGAATATCGAATGGCCGGGTTTTCCCGCGACCGGCCGGTGGCGATCCAAAAGGAAGATCTCATCGCCATGCCTGAATTCAGCAAGCTCTTCTACATTCCTTTCAGTTCTCCCATAGGGCTCGACCCTGGAACGGGTCAATATCAAACGGTCAAAGAGGTCAGGAACCGGGGGTCCCGGATCCCATGCTTCGGTGTTGCGGCATTCCTGGAGCCCGGTCTTGTTCGGACCCTCCTTCCGGCCGTGGATTACCGGGCAAAAACCGATGCGTTGCCCATGTGGGCTTACACGGCTGTGGGATTCAAGGATGGGCGCTACTGGGTCCCTGCATTCAGGATCGAGTACAATCACAAATGGGACCCCCGCAATTACGACGACCGTAAGCTGCTGCCCGCTGTGAGGAAGTATAAAAAACAAGGAGTCGGAGGGCCGCTCCTGGATCATCTTGCAGGGTGCGCGATGGAGAATCACTGTTTTGCCGCCAAGAACCTTTTCTTTGGGCGATGGGAAGCGCCTCTGCCCGTGAGCCGGGGATGCAACGCAAATTGCCTTGGATGTCTTTCCCTGCAAAGCGCATCGTCCTGTGTCGCATCGCACCAGAGGATTTCCTTCAAACCGAGCAAAGAGGAGATCGTGGCCCTTGCCGTGCAGCACCTCGATCACGCGGAGGATGCCATTGTCAGTTTCGGCCAGGGCTGCGAAGGAGAGCCTTTGACCGAGCACAAGCTCATCGCCGAAAGCATCCGGGAGATCAGAAAGAGGACCGACCAGGGGACCATCAACCTCAATACCAACGGGAGTTGGCCGGAGAGGATCCGGCTTATCGCTGCAAAGGGTCTGGATTCCATCCGGATCAGCATCAACAGCGCCCGGCCGCCCCTTTACCGGGCTTATTATCGTCCCAAAAGCTATGACTTCGAGGACGTGGTAAGGTCCATCTCCTTGGCCGTAGAGCTCAAACTCTACACGATGATCAACTACCTTGTTTTTCCGGGTATCTCCGACCAGGAAGAGGAGATCGAGGCCCTCATTGCCCTGATTCGCAAAACAGGTCTCAATTTCGTACACCTGAAAAACCTCTGCATCGATCCCCTGCTCTATTTGAAGGCAATACCCTTCAAGGAAGCCGCGGGGTTGGGCATGAAAAACATGGTCTCGATCCTTGAGCAGGAGTTCCCGCAGCTTGAACTCGGTTACTTCAACCAGCCGGTAGCCAAGGTGTCCAAAGGGGACGGCACTCGGCGTGCGGAAAAGGACAAGGAAACCCAAGGTTGACGGCTTCGTAAAAAGTCCATCTGCGGCGTTGCGCTTCATCCTCGCCCTGTTGAATTCTCGCTTCGCGAGACGGCGTAGCCGATTCAACAGGGTAAATCACTGCGGCGTACTTCTATGTACGCCTCATTCCTCAAGATTCGCACGCCTTGCATCTGGAGCTTTTTACTGTGCCGTCCCAATGGACGACTTTTTACGAGTCCGTCAAGGTTGATGAACTCGTAAAAAGCCCCCCAGGTCGTCACTCCCGCGGAGGCGGGAGTCTAGAACATCTTGAAATTCCTGGATTCCCGTCTTCACGGGAATGACAGAAAAAGGCATTTTTTGACTTTTTACAAGATCATCAAGGTTGAGGTCGGTTTTTTCAAACGCCTAGGGAAAAGGACTGAAGGAGGGAAAGAGCGCTCTTGCCGGATCGAAGAAATCTCATTTACGGTCTTTTTTTCGCCTCCGGCGCCCTGGGGCTGATTTACGAAGTCTTGTGGCTGAAGGAGCTTCAACTTCTTTTTGGAAACTCGGCCTATGCCACGGCAACAACCCTTTCCGTCTTCTTCCTGGGCCTGGGCGCCGGCGGCTATTATTGGGGCCGTCGCTCGACGTCCGTTTCCAATTTGCTCCGAGCTTACGGCCTCCTCGAAATCGGGATTGGCGTTACAGCCGTTCTGTACTTCCTGCTGCTCGCCCTGTATCGCGCTCTTTATTCCCCCTTGTTTGAAGTATTTGGGAACACGACCCCCCTTTTCGTGCTGACCAAATTCGTCCTTTCTCTCACTATCCTCTTTCTTCCGGCTTTTCTCATGGGAGGCACCCTTCCCCTATTGAGCCAGCATTTCATCCGCAGGCCCGGGGAGCTTCCCACGCCCATGATCCTTGCCAACACCCTCATGCTCTATGCCGGCAACCTGAGGCAGTCGCAGGGTCTTTTTTCCGCCTTTGCCGTGAACACCGACGATCGTCCCAGGATAGAATTCTCTTCCCCTCAAAGCTATCAGTACCGAATGGCCGGCAAAGAAAAAGCACTGACCGAGCATGATCTGCTGGGGTTGCTTGAAGATGTTTTTCACGAGGCGCCGCCCGAGAAGGATCCTTATTTGAGAGAATTCGGTTCTGAAGTGAAAGGGTATGTTCGGGCCGGGTTGAATCTCTGCAGGATGAGCGTGTGGGCTAAAGACGATCGGGACGAAGCGAAAAAGCATTTGAATGCCGCATTGGAGAACCTGCCTCCTGAGTTCGGGCGGGCGGTCGAAGCCCGGGCCGGCGAGTGGTAGAAGGTTGCGAGTGACATGTCTCTTGGCTGTCTTGAGAATGGCCGTTTGCTTCCCCCTCCCCTATCCCCTCCCACGAGGGGAGGGAGAAGCAAAGCGATGACGAGGACCTTCCTCCTCCTTGTCGAAGATCCCGCCGCACTTTGGCGGATATGGGGGAGGCTTGCCCGCCTGAGGTGGGGGGGTGGGGGTGAAGGAAAGCGACCACGCAAGTTATCCAAGAAACACTACAACAGAAAGGGCAAGGGATCGTCATGGAGAGCATGGAAAGCATTCTGAAGAATTATCGATTCATGCCGGTGGATGAAGAAAACATGAAGGAACTGGGCGCCCTGCTGGTGCCATTTTCCGACGAGCTTGGAGAGGACTTCTACGGCTTCCTGATGGAGGATCCCCACACGGCGGCATACTTCCGGACAGAAGAGGCTGTTGAAAAAAGGAAGCGAACCATTAAGCACTGGTTCAAAGACCTTTTCACGGCCAAGTATGATCAGCGCCACCTCATGCGCCTGCAAAGGGTCGGCCAGGTTCACGTGAAGATCGGTCTCAACGGGCACTATGTCAATGCGTCCATGAGCTTCATTCGCGCCTACTGTCTCAGGCGCCTGGAGAGCGAAGTCGCTGATCCGGAAAGGCGGCAGGACCTCATTGAGACGCTCGACAAAATCCTGGATATCAACCTGGACGTGATGACGAGTTCCTACAGGGAAGCGGAACTCAAGAAGGTTTTTCTTTCCCATCGCCTGGAGTTCTGGCTGGTGAAGTGGGCGGAGCGGCTCATGCACGGGCTCAATCTGCTCTTGATGCTGGGCCTGGTGATCCTGGCGGCCGGGGTGGCCGGGCTGCTGGCGAGCGACATTCTCTATGCCTTGCGGGAAACCCTTGAGACCGGCGTGATCAAGGCCCTGGGCTCCTTGCTCATTCTTTGGATGATGATCGAGCTTCTTCACACTCAAGTCGAACACCTGAGGGGGGGAAGATTCCGCGTGCAGGTTTTTGTAGAACTGGCTTTGGTGGCGTTCATCCGGAAGCTCTTTGTTGCCGCCATTGACGAGAAAGAGGCCGTCACCTTCGCCCTCTTGATCGGCGGTCTTCTGGTTCTCGGGGTTATCTTTTACTTGCTCTCCAAAGTGGAACCCAGATCCAGGAGATAAGATGCGCTTTCTTTTTGTGGTTCAAGGAGAGGGACGGGGTCACATGACCCAGGCCATATCCCTGAGGCAGATGCTGGAGGGGCAAGGCCATCATGTCTGCGCGGTTTGCGTGGGCCGCGGCACCGAAGCAAGAGTGAGGAATTTCGTTCCTGGGTTGACAGCGGCGAGAAGATTTATCCCCAATTGTTTGCAGACCTGATCTCGTGATTCCCTGACCGGACGGGAAAAGAAAGAAAAGGCCGGACAGGATAACAGGATTCACAGGATCTCAAAACAAACGGTCTCCATCAATATTATACCGTCATTGCGAGGCGCAAAGCGCCCCTCCCGAGGCGGGCAAGCGCGGCAATCTCGTTTTTAAGCCGGCTCTTTAATTCGCGGTACAGACCGCTCCATCACGCTGCGCGGGGCTTGCTTTGCGATGGCGCTTCGACTTCGACGTCCATGGTCTTCTTGTCGAACCATCCCTGGAAAAGAACCAGTTCCGGATGCTCATCCAGGCTATGATAGTTCTTAACGCTGATCTTTTTCATGGAAGCGTCGTTGGCGTTGAAGACCCGCACATAAAAGACGTCTTTTTCTCCCTCCTTGGGGAGCACAACGCCTTGAAGCGCCCAAACCCAGTCCGGATCCTGCCCTTTGTCGACCACAAGATGCCTTCCCACCGGATAGGGAATGTCTTTTGGCTTGGGCAGCTTTTGCGGCGAACCTTCGCCTTTCTTCTCCCAGAATTTCCAGGACATGGCCCACCCTCCAAATAAAGTTTGAATTCCTGATCATCATGCAGCAATTCTTGTTCCAAACAGGGAATTGTCCTCCAAAGGGCCTGTGCGGCAATTCAAGGGGATTTGACATGCAACCTTTAATAGCAATCAAATCAAGAGGCCCCTGGCCTCCGGAATGGGTAGGGTTATGGTTCTCCGCGGACTTCTCTGATGCTTTGCTGAGGAAGGGCAAGCAAGATCTGGGAATAAGGAATTCTTTTTTGATAGGGTGAAAAATTATCGGAATCGTCGGCCGATCTCGTATTAGCAGTATAACAGCTTGATTCCTGTGGTTTTATACAAAAAAGAACCCAGCGTTCCGCATTGTCGGCAACTCCAGGAATGGGGTGTTCTCTTTTTCCTTCTTTTGTCCTCACCTTTGCTGCCGCGGCTGAACCCATTCCTAAT
>Ga0209498_1001597_pt1 | contig 13869 bp, 12 predicted proteins | sample WalLakDeSediment_FD_184131 | JGI IMG/M metagenome (GOLD analysis project Ga0209498, IMG submission 184131) | Lake sediment microbial communities from Walker lake, Nevada to study Microbial Dark Matter (Phase II) - Walker Lake 11/02/13 Deep... | ecosystem: Environmental > Aquatic > Freshwater >...
ACCCATCGCCCAGAGGGCTGGCCTCCTACTTCCACACGCGCCGCCCCCTGTGGGAGGCGAGCCCTCTCGGCGACCTGCAGCCCTGGGGAAAATGCCAACCCATCGCCCAGAGGGCTGGCCTCCTACTTCCACACGCGCCGCCCCCTGTGGGAGGCGAGCCCTCTCGGCGACCTGCAGCCGTGACAACGAGGAAGGATATTCGCCCCCCGTTTCCCAGCAAAACCTACCGACCTTCCATCAGCCAGGGCGCTTCCTCGCGCCGGCGCGCCTCATAGGCGCGGATCTCCTGCGCATGCTGAAGGGTCAGCGCGATGTCGTCCAGCCCTTCCAGAAGGCGATGCCGCCGGTATTCATCCAGATCGAAATGGAAGACCGGCCCGCCCGGGACCCGGACCTCCTTGGCCTGCAGGTCCACCTCGATCCGCAGTCCAGGTTCCTGCCCCACCCGCCGAAAGAGTTCGTCGACCTCCTCTTCCTTCAAAACAACCGGTAACAACCCATTCTTGAAGCTGTTGTTGAAAAATATGTCGGCGAACGAGGGGGCGATCACGGCCCGGAACCCGAAGTCGTCCAGCGCCCAAACGGCATGTTCGCGCGAGGAGCCGCAGCCGAAATTCTTCCGCGCCAGCAGAATCGTGGCCCGGTCGAAGGGACTCTGGTTCAGGACGAAGTCGGGGTTCTTCCGGCGCCGGGAGTTGTCCGCATCCGGTTCGCCCGGATCCAGGTAGCGCCAGTCGTCGAAGGCGTTGGGCCCGAACCCGGTCCGCTTGACCGACTTCAGGTACTGCTTCGGGATGATGGCGTCGGTGTCGACGTTCGCGCGATCCAGCGGCGCGGCGATGCCCTCGTGTACGGTGAAAGCCTGCACGCTTCAGCCCTCCAGTTCCGCGGGATCGATGAAGTGACCGGCCACGGCCGCGGCCGCCGCCAGCGCCGGACTGACCAGGTGCGTGCGCCCACCCTGCCCCTGGCGCCCCTCGAAGTTGCGGTTCGAGGTCGACGCGCAGCGCTCGCCCGGCTCCAGCCGGTCCGCGTTCATGGCCAGACACATCGAACAGCCCGGTTCGCGCCATTCGAAGCCCGCGTCGAGAAAGACCCGGTCCAGGCCCTCGGCCTCGGCCTGCTGTTTCACCAGACCGGATCCCGGGACCACCATCGCCAGCTGGATATTCTCCGCCTTGCGCCGTCCCCGCACCACCGCGGCGGCGGCACGCAGATCCTCGATACGGGAATTGGTGCACGAGCCGATGAAAACCTTGTCCGGACGGATGTCGCGGATGGCCATGCCGGCCGTAAGGCCCATGTACTTCAGCGCACTGCGCATGCCATCGGCGCGCACCGGGTCGGCCTCCTTCTCCGGATCCGGAACCTGACCGGTAATGCCGACCACCATCTCCGGCGAAGTTCCCCAGCTCACCTGGGGCTCGATCTCCGCCGCGTCCAGTTCCACGACCCGGTCGAACCGGGCATCCGGATCACTGACCAGATCGCGCCATGCCGCCGCGGCCCGCTCGAACATCTCGCCCGACGGCGACTGCGGCCGCCCGCGAACGTACTCGATCGTCTTTTCGTCGACGGCGACCATGCCCGCGCGGGCTCCGGCCTCGATCGCCATATTGCAGACGGTCATGCGTCCCTCGATCGACAGGCTGCGGATCGCGGAACCGCCGAATTCGATGGCGTACCCGTTGCCCCCGGCGGTGCCGATGCGGCCGATGATCGCAAGCACCACGTCCTTCGCGGTCACGCCCGGGCGCAGATCACCCTCGACCCGCACCAGCATGCTGCGGGACTTGCCCTGCCACAGGCACTGCGTCGCCAGCACGTGTTCGACCTCCGAGGTGCCGATGCCGAAGGCGAGCGCCCCCAGGGCGCCATGCGTAGAGGTATGGGAATCGCCGCAGACCACGGTCATGCCGGGCAGCGTCGCGCCCTGTTCGGGGCCGATCACGTGCACGATGCCCTGGCGCAGGTCCTGCATCGGGAAGAACCGGAGTCCGTAGGAGGCGACATTGCTCTCCAGGGTTTCAACCTGCACCCGCGATACCGGGTCCGCAATGCCGGCGGAACGGTTTTCGGTGGGCACGTTGTGATCGGGCACCGCCAGCACCGAATCCGCTCGCCAGGGCTTCCGGCCGGCCAGACGCAACCCCTCGAAGGCCTGCGGCGAAGTCACCTCGTGCACGAGGTGCCGGTCGATATACAGCAGTGCATTGCCGTCGTCCTGCTCGCGTACCGCGTGTGCCTGCCACAGCTTGTCGTACAGAGTCTGTCCGGTCATGAGTTCTCCTTCCCAGCACGATTCAGCGACGGCCGACAGCCGCCATCACCGCCATCCGGCACGCCGGCGCCGAGGATCACCCCTACGCCCCCACGCACCCCAAAGCCTACGGCAGATGACGCTGCGTTCTTCCGCCCTAATGCCCATGCCAACCCGGCACGGCGGAAAACGCCGCAGCCCGTCATCGGCCATGTCGAGATCAGGCGTTCCGTTCGGACCGCTCCGGCGTCCGCGAAAGCCATTGCCGCTGCGCTCTGCCGTGCTGCGCCTCGCCCGGAACAACGCAACGAGATACTTTCACGTTGCAGACATAACAGCAAGTCGGTTTTATTATCCTATGCATTCCCCGTGAGAATACTGATCGATGACAGCCCTCCGTCCGGAACACTTCAGCATCGAGACCCTGGCCGCGTTCGTGGCCGTGGTCGACTACGGCAGCTTCTCTGCGGCAGCCGAGCGGCTGCACCTGACCCAACCGGCAGTCACCAAGCGCATCCAGGCGCTGGAACAAACGCTGGGAGAGCCGCTGTTCGAGCGCCGGGGACGCCAGACGCGCCCCCTGGAAGCCGCCGCCATCGTCTTGCCGCAGGCCCGCGAGATCCTAGCCCGCCTCGCGGACATCGAGCGCAGCCTGCGCGATCGCGGCGACCGCATCGGGGGCATGCTCCGTCTCGCGACATCGCACCACATCGCGCTGCACCGACTGCCCCAGGCCCTGAGCGCGTGCCGCAGCCGCTACCCGGACATCGCCCTCGAATTCGTGTTTCTCGATTCCGAGGCGGGCGTCGAGGCGGTGGCACGGCGGCAGGTGGACCTGGCCCTGGCGACGCTGCCCGATCAACTCCCGGAGGGCCTGGAGGCCGGCGCCCTCTGGAGCGATCGACTCACCCTGATGCTGCACGAGGAACTGCTGGAAGGCGCTCCCGACCCAGCCTCCGCCGCGTGGCCGGGCTGGCTCCAAGCGCAGCCCGTGATCCTGCCGCCGGCCGGCAGCGCGACGCGGATCCGCATCGACCGTGCCCTGCACCGCATCGGGCTGCACCTAAAGGCACGACACGAGAGTCCGTATCTCGAGGTGATCCGGATGCTCACTCGTGCCGGGCTGGGCATCGGCGTGCTGCCACGCTCGCTCGGCGCGCCCGGGCTCGCCTGCCCCGACCTGCCCGGACTCGATATCACCCGCAGCCTCGGCTGGGTCCGGCATGGCGCCCGCCATCAGTCACGCGCCGAGAGCGCTTTCATTGCCCTGCTCCGGGAAACAGGCACAGGGCTGGAAGGGTGATCCAAGCCATTCACCCCCCCGGTTCACACAGAGCGAGGCCGATCGCCGTAAATGACCCGACCTTCCTGATCGACCCACTGGAAGATGCCCCCGGCAAAGGCGGCCGGCAACGCCGACACGCCCCCGAGCAACAGAGCCAAGGGCAGGACGAGACCCGGTCGCGGCATGTCGGCATTCCTCCGCGCAAGGCGGGGCGGCGGGCGCGGCCCAGCGGAAAGACTGGCGTCCCCGACAGGATTCGAACCTGTGACCTGCCCCTTAGGAGGGGGCCACTCTATCCAGCTGAGCTACGGGGACTCGGCTCCCAGTATAACCCGCACCCGTACCCGGCAAGGAAGGCCCCGGCCTCGCGGCACCCCCGAGCAATCGATCTCCGCGGCTCAGCCATCCTTACCCCCTCGCGGAAGGGTTATGCGGACGACCGGACCGGTTTCGCGAGAATGGCGGTCACAGAGCCCAACGGGAGCCCAAACTGGCGATGAACGCATGCCCACCCCAGCCGAAGCTGGCCACGATGCCTGAACGCGCTGCCCGATGAGCGAATCTCCGTTGGCCGGGCGAGCCGTGAGCCTGCTGCAGCCGTTGATCGGCATCCGGGGCCGTCACGCGGGGCAGACCCTGGAACTGGTCGAGGTCCTCGAGGACGGGCCCATGGTCGCTTTGCTGGACGCGAGCGCCTCACCGCGCATCCAGACCAATCAGTTCGGGGACCCGCTGACGCGCCAGTCCAGGATCCTGACGCTCCCCGTGTTCAGCGAGATCGAGGCGGATGCGCATCCGGTCCTCCGCTCGCTGCTGCCGGAAGCCGTCCTCGAAGAACTGCGCGCCTTGATCCATGCCCATCGTGACGAAGCGGACCCGCCACCATAGCAACCTGCCACGCCAGCACGCGGCAGAGGGCGAACGCCGTCATCTGCTTTTGCTTTCCTGATTACCCAAAGCTCCGCAGGGAATCCGCTCGTGCGCAACACCCCCTGCGCGGGCGTCCCTTGTGGGAGGCGAGCCCTCTCGGCGACCGAACGGCGGCAAACCTTCGCCCAGCGGCTGGCCTCCCACAGGGGCATCCCTTGAAACTGCGGCAAGCCGGCCACTTGTGGAGCTTTGGTGCTAATCAAGTCTGCCGTTGTGAGGCTGCTCGACGCGGTCGATCAGGGCTTCGAGTTCCTCCCACACATTCTGCAGAATTCGCGCCTGGGCGTCCGCGGAGGGATGAATGCCATCCTCGAGCATCATCTCGGGTTCCAGCGCGATACCCTCCAGCAGGAAGGGCACGAAGGCGAGATCCCGCTCGGCCGCGAGATCGGCGAAGACCGCCGCAAACCGCTCTGTGTAGACTGGCCCGTAGTTCGGCGGGATCTGGATGCCGGCAAGCAGCACCCTGGCTCCAGCCGACTCGCTGGCGTCGAGCATGGCCTCGAGATTCTCGCGCATCGCCCGCAGCGAAAGGCCCCGCAGGCCATCGTTGCCGCCGAGTTCGAGGATCACCAGGTCCGGCTGGAATTCCTCCAGCAGCGCAGGCAGCCGCGTCCGCCCGCCCGCCGTGGTCTCGCCGCCCACGGAGGCGTTGCGCACCCGCCAGGGCGCGTCGCGCTCGTCGAGGCGCTGTTCCAGCAACGAAACCCAGCCGGCATCGCCCGCAATGCCGTGCGCGGCACTGAGCGAATCGCCAAAAACCAGGATCCGGTGCGGATCCGGGGAATTACTGGCGCCCGAAACACTCCATAGCAACGCCAGAACCACTGCCATCAGGAAACGAAACATGGATGCATCCTCTAAACCCGTGCTGGAGACCACCGGCCTGGAAAAACGGATCGACGGACCCAGCGGCGCACTGGAGATCCTGCGCGGCATCAGCCTGTCGGTCCACCCTGGCGAGAGCGTCGCGATCCTCGGCGCCTCCGGTTCCGGGAAATCCACGCTGCTGGGACTCCTTGCAGGTCTGGACGCCCCGAGTGCCGGGGAAGTTCGCCTCCTGGGCGAGAATATCGGTGAACTGGACGAGGATGGGCGGGCCGCGCTGCGTGCCGGCCGCGTCGGTTTCGTGTTCCAGTCCTTCCAGCTCCTTCCGGCGCTGACGGCGCTGGAGAACGTGCTGTTGCCGCTGGAACTGAACCCGGCGCACGACGGCCTCTCCGGCCGCGAACTCACCGCCAGGGCCCGCGCCGCCCTCGACCAGGTCGGCCTGCAGGCGCGCGCTCGGCACTACCCGCACCAGCTTTCGGGCGGCGAGCAGCAGCGCGTGGCCGTCGCCCGCGCCATCGTCGACCGCCCTGCGGTGCTGTTCGCCGACGAGCCGACGGGCAACCTGGACGCCGAGACCGGCGCGCGCATCATCGACCTGCTGTTCGGCCTGGCCGGCGCAGACGATACCGGTCCGGCCGGCGGCGCCGCACTGCTCCTGGTGACCCACGATCCGGCCCTGGCCGAGCGCTGCGACCGCGTCGTGCACATCCGCGACGGGGTGCTCACGTGACGGCCGGCCGGTCGCGGGTACTCGTCTTCCTGCGCGACACCCTGCGCGAGTGGCGCAGCCCGGAACTCCGGGTGCTCGCGTCGGCGCTGGTCATCGCCGTGGCGGCCGTGGCGGCCGTGGGCTTCTTCACCGATCGCGTCGACCGCGGCATGACCCAGCAGGCGGCCACGCTGCTCGGCGGCGACGTCGCCGTGGTCTCCAACGCCCCGATCCCGGAACGCTGGCTCGACGCGGCCCGCCAGCGGGGCCTGAATGCAACCCGCAGCGCGACCCTGCCCAGCGTGCTGTTCACCCCGGACGATGACTCGCAGCTGGTCTCCGTGCGCGCGGTGGACCGCGACTGGCCGCTGCGCGGCGAGGTCCAGCTGGCCGGCGACCCGGATCCCGAAACCCGCCTGCAGGGTCCCGAGCCGGGCCAGGCCTGGGGCGACGGCGCGCTGCTCCAGTCGCTGGAACTGCGCCCGGGTGCCACGGTCGAGCTCGGGTACCTGGAACTGGCCCTGACGGCGCAACTCCTGGTCGAACCGGATCGCGGCAGCAACCTGTTCGACATCGCCCCGCGCCTGCTGATGCACTTCGAGGACCTGGAGGCAACCGGGCTGATCGGTCCGGGCAGCCGGGTCCGCTACCAGTTCCTCGCCGCCGGCGACCCCGGGGCCGTCGAGAGTCTGCGCACCTGGCTGGAAAGCGAGATGCAGCCCGGGCAGCGCCTGATCGATCTGGAGGACGCCAACCCGGAACTGCGCGAGGCGGTCAACCGCGCGCAGCGCTTCCTGGGCCTGGCCTCGCTGATGGCGGTGCTGCTTGCGGGCGCGGCGATTGCCGTCGCGGCGCACCACTATGCCAACCAGCGGGCCGATGGCGCCGCCGTGATGCGCGCGCTCGGTGCCAGTCGGCGCCGGGTGCTGCGGGTCTATTTCCTGCGCGTGCTGGCCATTGCCACGGTGGCCAGCGTGACCGGCCTCGCCCTGGGCTTCGCGGCCCAGTTCGTGCTCAGCAGCCTGCTGGGCGACTGGCTGGCGACGGATCTGCCGCCGCCCGGCTGGCGTCCGGTGGTCGCGGGTCTCGGCGTCGGCCTGATCACGGCCACCGGCTTCGCGCTGCCGGCGCTGCTGCGCATCGGCCAGGTCCCGCCGCTGCGGGTACTGCAGCGCAATCTCGGCCTGCCGCCGGTCTCGGTTTGGCTCTCAACAACGCTGGCGCTGGTGACCTTCGGCGCCCTGCTCTACTGGCAGTCGGCGGATCCCGGCCTCGCGGCCTGGGTGCTGCTCGGCACGGCGCTCGCCCTCGTGGTGCTCGGTGCGCTCGGCCTGCTGCTGATCGTCCTGCTGCGGCCCCTGCGCGACCGGGGCGGCATGGCGCTGCGCTTCGGCCTGGCGAATCTGTCGCGCCGGGGCGGACTGAGCGCGATCCAGATGGTGGCGTTCAGCATCGGCATCCTGGCGCTGCTGCTGCTCGCGATCGTCCGGGTGGACCTGCTCTCCGCATGGGAGCAGAACATCCCCGCGGACGCACCGAACCTCTTTTTCATCAACATCCAGCCGGGGCAGGAACAGGCTCTGGCCGACCGGGTCAGCGCTGCCGGGCTCGAACGCCCCGAGATGGAGCCGATGATCCGGGGTCGGCTCGTGGCGATCAACGACGAGCGCGTCACGGCCGCCGACTTCGACGACGACCGCGCCCGGCGCCTGCTCGAGCGCGAATTCAATCTGTCCTATGCCGACACGCCGCCGGCGCATAACCGCGTCGTCGCGGGCCGCTGGTTCGACCCGGAGGCCACGGAGGATGGCGAGTGGTCGCTCGAATCCGGGCTGATGGAACGCTTCGGCCTCAGCCTCGGCGACAGGCTGACCTTCAACATCGCGGGTGCCCCGATCGACGGCCGGATCACCAACGTCCGGGAGGTCGACTGGGACAGCTTCAAGGTCAACTTCTTCGTCATCGGTCCGCCCGCCCTGCTCGAGGATCAGCCGCAGACCTACATCACCGCCCTGTACCTGCCCGACGACCTCGAGCAGGAGAAGAACCGCTGGCTGCGCGAGTTCCCGGCGGTCACGGCCATCGACGTCGCAGCGCTGCTGGCGCAGGTGCGCAGCGTGATCGACCAGGCGACGCGCGCCGTGGAGTACGTGTTCCTGTTCACGCTGTTCGCCGGACTGACCGTGCTCTATGCCGCGGTCCAGGCCACCCGCGACGTTCGTCGCCGCGAGACCGCGCTGCTGCGCACGCTCGGTGCGCGCCGCCAGCAGATCCGCAACGGCCTGCTCGCCGAGTTCGGCACCCTGGGGCTGTTGTCAGGACTGCTCGCCGCGCTGATCGCCAGCGCGGTCGGGGGGGTGCTGGCCTGGCAGGTCTTCGGCTTCGAGTACACGGTGAATCCGATGACCTTCGTCTTCGGCGTCGTGGGCGGCACGCTGGGAATCGGCCTGGCCGGGTGGCTGGGCACGCGCCGGGTGCTGGATCAGGCCCCGCTGAAGGTGCTGCGCGGTCCCGAGTGACGCGGCCCGGTCTCCTGTCCCCAAGCTCCCGGATCATTTCCGGGGCCAGCCGGATATACTGAATCCATGCGCCACTCATTGCTGACCGACCAGAAGCTGCAGGGCCTGGAGCGCGAGGCGCTGTGCCGGCATTTCACCGGTTCGGACGTCCCCGATGCCCAGATCTCCGCCGCCATCGACTACGCCCTGGACTCGGTCGATGCCTCGGGCCTGCAGACGCACCCGCTGGATGTCGCGGAGATCCTGCGCCGGCTTAATGTCGACCGCCAGACCCTGATCGCCACCCTGCTCATCCCCGCGGTATTCGCCCATCGCCTTACGCACGAGCAGATGAGCCAGGAGTTCGGGGAGGTGATTACCCGGCTCACCGAGAACGTCAGCGAACTCGTGCGCCGCCGCTTCGAAATGCCCACACGGCGGCCTGAACAGTCCGAACGCCTGCGCCGCATGCTGCTGGCGATGGTCGACGATGTGCGCGCGGTACTGATCAAGCTCGCGTTCCGGCTGCAGAACCTGCGGCTCGCTTCGAAGAAGGCGGACCCGGACGCGAAGCTGCTGGCCCAGGAAACGCTGGATGTCATCGCACCGCTGGCCAACCGTCTCGGGATCGGCTCGCTGAAGTGGGAAATGGAAGACCTGTCGCTGCGCATCCTCGACCCCGACAGCTACCGCAGTATCGCCAACGGACTGGACGCCAACCGCCGTGCGCGCGAGGACTACATCGATGCCTTCACTCGCGACCTGGAGGCGGCCATCAAGGCGGAAGGGATCAAGAACGCCCGAGTCTCCGGACGCCCAAAACACATCTACAGCATCTGGCGCAAGATGCAGAAGAAGCGGCTGGCGCTGGAAGAGCTGACCGACCTGCGGGCGACCCGCGTGATCGTCGACGAGCTCTCCGCCTGCTACACCGTGCTCGGCATCGTGCACAACCGCTGGTCACACCTGTCGCGCGAGTTCGACGACTATATCGCCAACCCCAAGGACAACGGCTACCAGTCCCTGCACACTGCAGTGCTCGGCCCTGAGGGCAAGGTGGTCGAGGTGCAGATCCGCACCCGGGCAATGCATGAGTTCGCGGAACTCGGGGTAGCGGCGCACTGGCGCTACAAGGAGGGCGGCCGCGAGGACCAGGCGCTGAACCGGGCCATCGCCTCGCTCCGGCAGCTGCTGGAGTCGGAGGGCGACGATCAGAGCCTGCTCGAGGAATTCCAGAGCGAGGTGCTGCACCAGCGTGTGTTCGTGCTCACGCCCCAGGGCGAGGTACTCGACCTCCCGGCCGGTGCCACGCCACTGGATTTCGCCTATGGCGTGCATACCGAGGTCGGCCATCGCTGCCGGGGCGCCAAGGTCGACGGTCGCATCGTACCGCTGACCTACCGCCTGCGCTCGGGGCAGCGGGTCGAGATCCTGACCACGCGCCAGGGCGGCCCCAGCCGCGACTGGCTCAACCCCAGCCTGGGCTACCTGCGCACCACCCGCGCCCGCAACAAGGCCCGCGGCTGGTTCCGCCAGCAGAACCAGGAGGAACATCTCTCCTCCGGGCGCAACCTGCTGGACCGCGAATGCCAGCGCCTCGGCGTGAGCCAGGTGGATCACGACGATCTCGCCGCGAAGCTGGGCTACCGCCGCTCGGAGGACATGCTCATCGCACTCGGCGCGGGCGACCTGACCACCTCGCAGGTCGCGCAGAAGCTGCAGGTCGAGGCTGCGACCCCGATGCCGGTGCTGCGCGCGCGCAAGCGGCCGGTCAACGATGGCGCTCCCATCGGCGGTGGGGACATCCACATCCGCGGCGTTGGCGGCCTGCTGACAGCGCTGGCCAACTGCTGCAACCCAGTCCCGGGCGACGCCATCATCGGCTTCATCACCCGCGGCAAGGGGGTGTCGGTTCACCGCCGCGACTGCGTGAACATCCTGCGGCTGCCCGACGAGAAGCGTTCCCGGCTGATCTCGGTGAGCTGGGGCGAAGAGGCTCCGACGCAGGCGGTGGACATGATGCTGGAGGCCCAGGACCGCCCAGGCCTGCTGCGCGACATCAGCAACATCTTCGCGAATGCCAACGTGAACCTGCTCACGGTGCAGACCCGCACCGACCCGATCGACCGCACCGTGCACATGGACCTGACGGCGGAGGTCGAGAGCCTGAGCCAGCTCAGCGGCCTGTTCGACCGCATCCAGTCCCTGCCCAACGTCTACAGCGTGCGGCGCCGTTCCAGCGTGATGGCCCCGGGGGCCGGGAGCGCCGGAGCCGGCCCGGGGCGGTGACGCCCAACCGGCCCGGCGTTTGCGATCGGCTTCAGGAGGCGGATTCGCCCGACGCCCAGACCGTGGCCGGCCTGGCGCAGACGATGAAGTGCGGGTTCAGCAGGGTATCCGGGCGGGTGTTGTAGCGCAGCGGCTGCAGACCGGGGTATTCCAGCACCTGCCCCCCCGCCGCCTCGACCACGGCCTGCGCGGCCGCCGTATCCCACTCACTGGTGAGGCCCAGGCGCGGATAGAGATCGGCCGCGCCCTCCGCAACCAGGCAGAGCTTCAGGGAACTGCCCATGGCCACGAGCTCGGCATCCGGCAGACGCTCCAGAAAGACCTGGAAGGCCTCGGACTGATGCGAACGGCTCCCGACCACGCGCCAGCCCGCGGCTCCCTGCGGCACCGGCGCCACGGCGATCGGCTCGGGATCGGTGGTACCCGTCCGCTTCCAGGCGCCCTCCCCTGCCTGGCCCCAGTAGGTCACGTCCAGCGCCGGCGCATGAACCACCCCGAACACCGGCCGTCCATCCTCGATCAGCGCCACGTTCACCGTGAACTCGCCGTTCTTCTTGATGAACTCCTTGGTCCCGTCCAGCGGATCCACCAGCCAGTAACGCGTCCACTCCAGGCGCTCGCTGCCCTGGCTCTCGCCCGATTCCTCCGAGAGCACCGGTACCCCCGGCGTCAACCCGGCCAGTCCGGCCGCGAGCATCTGGTGCGCGGCGAGATCGGCCTCGGTCAGCGGGCTCTTGTCGGCCTTTTCCTCGACGCTGAAGTCGCGACGGTAGACGGCCATCACGGCATCGCCCGCGCTCCTGGCCAGGCGGATCACGTCGTTGGGATCGAACATGGGCATAAGTCTCTCGGCAGCAGATGGATTCGGGGATTGCGTTGGGGTGGGGATTATTGCATCCCTTCAGCTTCACGGGCAGGGCTCCGCGCCATCCCGAACGATGAAAGCACAAGCGCCTATGGAGTGCCGCGGCTTGCCGCCGCTTTGGACGTCGAGCCGTCCCCCACCGCCGCGCGCGACTCATCGATCGACGGCCGTTCCAAGGTGCCGAGGCCGGGACCGGGCTGCAGCAGCGGTTGCGGGGCGGGCTGTAGGTCCGACGCAGAGTGCGGCGGTTCGCGATCGAGCGAGATTCACCTTATCCTAGGAGCCTAAGTCCGACAAACTCCTGGGAAAGCTTTGAGCACTGTCCTTCTACAACCCCGGGGCACACTGGGGTAGCATTCCCGCAAAGGGTGGGCTCGTCGAATCAATGACGGTATCGGCTGGTTCAGCGCTTGGCTGGTGCGCGCGTCACGTCGGCACACGGACCGCATCATTCAACAAAACGGATCTGATCGAATGGGCTGGATACGCGGTCTCGAAATTCCCGAAGTCAAGCTGCTCTCACCCAGGAAGCACGGCGACCACCGCGGCTTCTTCTCCGAGACCTACCATCGGCGGGATTTGCTCGAGGCCGGCATCGACATCGATTTCGTGCAGGACAACCACGCGTTTTCGGCGCAGAAGGGGACGCTGCGCGGGCTCCACTTCCAGACGCCGCCGTTCGCGCAGCACAAGCTGGTGCGCGTGGTGCGGGGGGCGATCTTCGATGTTGCGGTGGATCTGCGGGTGGGCTCGCCGACCTTCGGGCGGCATGTCTCGGCGGTGATCTCGGCCGCGGCTTGGAACCAGATCCTGGTGCCGGCCGGGTTCGCGCACGGGCTGCTCACGCTGGAGCCGGATACCGAGGTGCTGTACAAGGTCTCGTCGCATTACTCGCCGGAGCACGATGAGGGCCTGCTGTGGGACGATCCGGCGCTGGGCATCGACTGGCCGCTGGAGGGGGTCGCGCCGTTGCTCTCGGACAAGGATCGCGCGCAGCCGCGGCTGGCGGAGCTGCCGGCGCATTTTCACTATGGTCAGGACTGACGGGGGCATCATGAAGGTGATCGTGACGGGCGGCGCGGGGTTCATCGGCTCGGCCGTGGTGCGGCTGCTGGTCGAGGAAATCGGCGTCGAGGTGGTGAACCTGGACGCGCTGACCTACGCCGGGAACCTGGACTCGGTGGCGTCCGTCGCCGACCGGCCGGGGTACCGCTTCGTGCGCGCGGACATCCGCGATGCCGCGGCGATGGCCGCGCTGTTCGCGTCGGAACAGCCGGACGCGATCATGCACCTGGCGGCGGAGAGCCACGTGGACCGCTCGATCGACGGCCCGGCGGACTTCATCGACACCAACATCAACGGCACGTACACGCTGCTGGAGGCGGCCCGGGGGTACTGGAACAAGCTGCCGCCGCCGCGCCGGGAGGCCTTCCGCTTCCACCATGTGTCCACCGACGAGGTGTACGGCTCGCTCGGCCCCGAGGGGCTGTTCACGGAGACCACGCCGTATGCCCCGAACTCGCCCTACTCCGCCTCCAAGGCCGCGTCGGATCACCTGGTGCGCGGCTGGCACCACACCTACGGGCTGCCGGTGGTCACGACCAACTGTTCCAACAACTACGGCCCCTGCCAGTTCCCGGAAAAGTTGATTCCGCTGATCATCCTGAACGGGCTCGAGGGCAAGCCGCTGCCGGTGTACGGCAACGGCGCGAACGTGCGCGACTGGCTGTACGTCGAGGACCACGCCCGCGCGCTGTGGACCGCGCTGACGAAGGGCACGCCGGGCGAGGTGTACAACATCGGCGGCGAGGCCGAGCGCACGAACCTGGAAGTGGTGCACGCGGTCTGCGAACTGTTGGATGAGCTGGTCCCCGCCGCGGCTCCGCGCCGGGAGCTGATTACGTATGTCACCGACCGGCCGGGGCACGATGCCCGCTACGCGATGGACATCGCGAAGATCCGCCGCGAGCTGCAGTGGGAGCCGCGCGACACCTTCGAAAGCGGGTTGCGCAAGACGGTGCAGTGGTACCTGGACAACCGGCCCTGGTGGGAGGCCGTGCGCTCCGGCCGCTACGCCGGCGAACGCCTCGGCCTAGGCCCCGCCGCCGCGTAGGAGCGGCCTCCGGCCGCGATCACTCCGAGGGAAGGGCCCATCGCGGCCGGAGGCCGCTCCTACGCGGCGGGGTTGGGGTAGGAGCGGCC
>Ga0209498_1001599_pt1 | contig 13865 bp, 9 predicted proteins | sample WalLakDeSediment_FD_184131 | JGI IMG/M metagenome (GOLD analysis project Ga0209498, IMG submission 184131) | Lake sediment microbial communities from Walker lake, Nevada to study Microbial Dark Matter (Phase II) - Walker Lake 11/02/13 Deep... | ecosystem: Environmental > Aquatic > Freshwater >...
AGAACTCATCACTCAGAACTCATCACTCAGAACTCATCACTCAGAACTCATCACTCAGAACTCATCACTCAGAACTCATCACTCAGAACTCATCACTCAGAACTCATCACTCCCGATACTTCCCCAGCACCTCCTGCGCTGCAGCATACGGGCTGATCTTGCCCGCAAGTATTTTGGCTTTGAGGACGGGAAGAGCGGCCGACACTTCGGGGTGGTGATAAAACTGTTGCCGGATGACCTCTTCGACCGAATCCTGGAAGGCTTGCAGCGCCTGTTCGCGCCGGTGCTGGTCGAAGTAACCCAAAGCTTTTGTATGTTGCTGGTATTGCATGATCATCTCCCAGATATCGGCGATGCCTTTCCCTTCGGTTGAAGATGCTGTCACCACGTCGGGACTCCATCCCGAGAGGGGTGGCGGAAAGAGATGAAGGGCGTTTTTGAACTCCCGCTGCGCGAGCTCGGCCCGGGCGATATTATCGCCGTCGGCCTTGTTGATGACGATGGCATCGGCCATTTCCATGATGCCGCGTTTGATGCCCTGCAGCTCGTCGCCTGCGCCGGCGATCATCAGCAGCAGGAAAAAATCGACCATGGAGTGGACGGCTGTTTCGGACTGCCCCACTCCGACCGTTTCGACGATGATCACGTCGAACCCCGCCGCTTCGCAAAGGATGATCGATTCGCGTGTATTGCGGGCCACGCCTCCCAGGGTCCCGGAAGAGGAGGAGGGCCGGATGAAGGCTTTCGGGTCGTTGGCCAGCTCCTCCATCCTGGTCTTGTCGCCCAGGATGCTCCCCTTTGTCCGCTGACTGCTCGGGTCGATGGCCAGCACGGCGATCTTATGGTTCAGGCGGGTAAGCAGCTTACCGAAAGCTTCGATGAAAGTGCTCTTGCCGGCGCCCGGCACACCGGTGATGCCAATCCGCACCGACCGCCCTGAATAGGGAACACAGCCCGCAATGATCTGACGGGCAGTCTCCTGATGGCGTGGAAGGGAACTCTCCACCAGGGTGATGGCCTGGCTCAGCAAGGTCCTGTTCCCTGAAAGGATCCCTTTTACATACTCCTCTGCCGGGCGTTTCCCCGATCCCTTACCACTGAGCTTCTTCGCAGCCTCCGGATTCACCGAAGAAGGCTGCTCAATGCCCGCCTGTACCCGCAAGGCCGACTCATCGTGATGTTCTTTTTTAACCATCATTCAAAATTAAGAGATTTTCCGCCCGGTCGAGATATGTTTTCCGTTTTTTTATAACTTTGCAGCCCTCATTTTGTAACTCTCCGTAGCTCAGTTGGCAGAGCATCCCGATCTCTGATCGGGAGGGTCCCAGGAGCAAGGAGATTAAGACATATACTCTCTCCGTAGCTCAGTTGGCAGAGCAGCTGACTCTTAATCAGCGGGTCCCAGGTTCGAGCCCTGGCGGGGAGACACTATTATTGCCATGAATGATCAACCCGAACCAAAACAAAAAGTAGTCAGGCAATTTTTCCTGACGAACCTGGCGCTCCGGAATAAAAATTCGGTTTACCTTCTCATCTTTATCTTCTTCGGATTTGGGATTTATTCATATAATTCCATGCCCAAAGAACTTTTCCCCGATATTGTCATTCCTACCGTGATGGTGCAGACGATATATCCGGGGAACCCGCCTCTCGACATGGAAAACCTGGTCACCCGACCCATCGAAAAAGAGCTGGAGGTGATCAAAGGGGTAAAAGAGATCTCCAGTACCTCTTCGCAGGATGTATCGGCCATTTTCGTGGAATTCAACACGGATGTGGATATCAAACAGGCCGTCCTTGATGTGAAAGACGCGGTGGATAAAGCCAAAAGCGAACTCCCGGACGATCTTCCCCAGGACCCCATGGTCATGGACATCGATTTTTCCGAATTTCCCATCATCTATATCAATCTTTCGGGCGATTACAGCATCACCGAGTTGAAAAAGTATGCCGAATATCTTGAAGATGAGATCGAAACCTTTCCTGAAATCTCAAAAGTCGATATCATCGGCCTGAATGAACGGGAGATCAGCATCAATGTCGATCCCTTCCGGATGGAGCAGCTTGAGATCAGTTTCGATGACCTGGAGAATGCAGTGGGTTATGAGAATCTTTCCATGGCGGCCGGCCAGATCAAAGAGGGGCGTTACCGGCGCTCGGTCAGGATCATCGGCGAATTTCAGGATGCGCGTGAGATCGGCGATGTGATTGTCAAGCATGAAAAAGGACATATCGTTCACCTGAAAGACATTGCTGCCGTTGTCGACGGGTTTGAAGAGCCCAAAGCTTTTGCTCGTCTGAACCGGCAACCGGTGGTATCACTGCACGTGATCAAAAAGGGAGGTGAAAACCTGCTGTCGGCCACCGACAAAATATTTTCGCTGCTCGATCAATCCCGGGAAAACGGATCCCTGCCACAGGGATTGCATATCACCCTCACCAACGACCAGTCGGACCTCATCCGGAAACAATTGAGTAACTTGGAAAACAGTATGATACTGGGGGTCATCCTGGTCGTCTTCGTACTGTTTCTTTTCCTGGGGACGCGCAATGCCATGTTCGTGGGCTTTGCTATCCCCTTATCTATGTTCATCTCTTTCTTTGTCCTTAACCTGCTGGGTTACAAGCTGAACATGATCCTGCTCTTCTCTCTGATCCTGGCCCTGGGGATGCTGGTCGACAATGCCATTGTGGTCGTGGAGAATATTTACCGATATCTTGACCGGGGTTATACAAAGATGGAGGCCAGCCGGCTGGCGACCGGTGAAATTGCCCGGGCGATCATCTCCTCCACAGCCACCACCCTGGCTGCCTTTTTCCCGCTCCTTTTCTGGGACAGCCTGATGGGAGAATTCATGAAACTATTGCCACTGACGCTCATCGTGGTATTATCGGCCTCCCTGTTTGTAGCCCTGGCCATCACCCCTACCCTCACCTCTACCTTCATGCGGGCCGGCGAGCAGTTGCCCAAACCCAAAACCAGGCGGACACTCATCATCGCCATGAGTTTGATAACTCTTTCCGCAGTTTTATACATCTCCGGAAAAAATACCCCGGGAACCATCCTGCTGATCTTCGGTTTTATCGGAATATGCCATCTCCTGTTTCTTTTTAAGATAGCCAGGTGGTTCAAAGATGTGTTTCTCCCCTGGCTGGAAAGCCTCTACCTGAAAACGATGCAATACGTCATGGCAGGCCTAAAGCCATTTCTCGTTATTGCAGGAACATTGCTGTTGCTGGTATTCACGCTTTTCCTGCTGGCGGTGCGTCAACCGAAAATCGTCTTCTTCCCTTCCATGGATCCCCAGTATATCAATATTCTTGCTACCCTGCCGGTAAGTACAGATATTGAGATAACCAATGATTTCATGCAAAAAATGGAAGATGATGTATACAGGGTTTTGGAGCCTTATGAAAACATTGTCAAATCTGTTCTGACAACCGTTGGAAGCGGCGCCAGGGGTGAGAACGAGTTTTTGGATATCTCTGAAACCCCCCACCGCGGAATGATCACCGTCACTTTTGTCGACTATGAACTGCGAGACAATGTCAATACAATGGATGTCATGCGGGAGATGACAGATCAACTGATCGGTAAGTATCCGGGGGTCCTGGTTTCTGTCGAACAACAGAGCGCGGGCCCACCGGTAGGTAAGCCGATCAATATCGAGGTGACCGGGATGGATTTCGATATGTTGCTTGCCCAGGTGGATCGTTTGATCCAAACGATCGAAACTGCCGGGATTGATGGGATTGAAGGCTTGAATATCGATCTTGACCTGGGGAAACCGGAAGCCATCGTGCATATCGACCGTGACCGGGCCAGGCGGTATGGATTATCGACCGGGCAGATTTCAGCGACCATCCGGACAGCACTGTTCGGCAAAGAGGTCAGCAAACTGAAAGACGGCGAAGATGAATATCCCATTCAGTTGCGATTAGATGAGCAATACCGCCATAACATGGCCAACTTGCTGAACCTGCGGATCACTTTCCGTGACCAGGCCAGCGGAAAGATACAGCAGGTGCCGATCTCTGCCGTAGCCGATGTCAGCTACGGCAGTACTTATGAGTCGGTCAAGCGAAAAAATCTCACCCGCATGGTAACCATTTATTCCAATGTGATGAAAGGTTACAATGCCACCGATATAAACAATCAGCTGAAAGACCTGCTCGCCAGTGAAACTATGCCACCGGGATACAATTATAAATTCACCGGCGAACAACAGGAACAGGAGGAGTCGATGGCCTTCCTGGTCAGGGCGTTGTTCATTGCCATGTCATTGATCCTGATCATCATGGTCAGCCAGTTCAACTCCATCGTCAAACCATTCATCATAATGCTCAGTGTGCTGTTCTCGACCATCGGGGTTTTTGGCGGCATTTCAACCTTCCGAATGGACTTTGTGGTCATTATGACCGGAATCGGTTTGGTATCACTGGCAGGGATTGTCGTGAATAATGCCATCGTGCTGATCGATTACATCGATCTGCTGAAACGGCGTAAACGCCTGGAGCTGGGTATGGAAGAGGGCGCCATTCTCCCGCGCGACATTGCCACGGAATGCGTGATAGAAGGTGGCAGAACACGCCTTCGCCCTGTCCTGCTCACGGCCGTCACAACGATCCTTGGACTTCTGCCGCTGGCTTCCGGCCTGAATATCGACTTTATCTCATTCTTTGAAACCTTTAACCCAAAGATCTACTTCGGCGGAGATAATGTCGCCTTCTGGGGGCCTATATCCTGGACAATCATTTTTGGCCTGACATTTTCAACTTTCCTGACACTGGTGGTAGTCCCTGCCCTCTACCATGTCCTCGCAATGGGCAAAGTTTATCTGCACAGGTTCCGGTAAAATGAATTGATTCAATTTACTTTCCTGATTTACAACATGCTGTCCCATATGTTCAATTGTGATCCGGAATAATTTACGATCACATGCAACCATTTGAAAACATTTCTTGTCTTCCTCATACATTTACAGGTCTTATTGTACCTGTGTTATGGTATTTATATCAGTTCTTTGACATCCGGTTTTTCCGGTTCAGGAAAAATTTATACTGGTTCTTCATAAAAGAAAAAAAAATCTTTCGTATGTTTGTATCAGATATAAAAGGTGAATTCAATACATGGTTCCCATGATCCTGAACTGGTAAGGGGCTTAAGTTTATAGATGTACACCGAAAAGGAACTGATCGATAGGTGCCTGGAGAACGATCCGAAAGCCCAGGAATACCTGTACAAGCGTTACTCATGCCGAATGTATGGAGTATGCCTGCGGTTTGCCCGGAACACGCTTGAAGCAGATGACATCCTCCAGGAAGGCTTCATCAAAGTTTTTTCCTACCTGAAAGATTTCCGGTTTGAAGGTTCGCTCGAAGGATGGATCAGGAAGATCATCGTCAATACAGCCATTAATTATTACAAAAGCAAGCAGAACGAGTGGAACGAAACCAGCATCGATAAGTTTGCTTCCAATCAGGCTGTAGCAGAAGATATCCTGGATAAGATATCGGTAGGTGACCTTTTACAGTTGATCAGGGAATTGCCGGAAGGTTACCGGCTGGTATTTAACCTGCATGTGATGGAAGGATATAATCACCAGGAAATAGCCAAAATACTTAATATTTCGGAAAACACCTCCAAGTCCCAGCTGTCGAGAGCGCGTACGGCCCTTCAGCAAAGACTGGTGCAAAGAAAACCTGAATAATATGGCGGATCAATTTGATACATTTGATAAGATCGTCCGGCAGAAGTTTGAAAACTTCGGGCCCGAGCCGCCTGCACATGTATGGGAAGGCATCAGGACCCGCATCGCCGGTAATCCGCCGGCAAGTGGGGGGCCCGGTTTTGTCATGCCACTGATCATCGCCGTTTCCGTGCTGATCTTCATGAGCGGGCTGTTGTATCATTATCTCGGAAACAATCCTTCCGCCAATATCCTTGTCACTGAAGCAAAAGGGCAGTTCCTGCATGCTCCCGGTACCATTTCAAACAACCCTGACTCCCCGACTCCCCATGCCCCTGTACAGAATATCTCCGGTACACCAGAGCAAAACCCTACCGTTCAAAGCGGAAAAACCACTGCCGGGAGCCTTCATGTAGCAGAAATCCCTGTCAGGGCACCGTTCCAGATAGATGCCCCGGCCGGAAAATCAAATCCCGGTGTGCAAAATCCAGCCCATGGCCCGGACCAAAACCCGACAGCCCCGGTAAGGACCGGTCTTTGGAATGACGGACTGCGCCGCAAGCTATCATCCGGTGATATCAGCTATGCCGATGCTGTCAGTTATAACCTGTCGCTTCGCGATATCAAAAAACTGCACGGATTCAGGGACTATGCCAGGAATAACCGCGCCAGCTGGTCGCTGGGCCTGTATTTCCACCCTGAAGTGACATCCTACAAAGAAAATGACCTGGAAAACACTATCAGCTATGGATTGTCGGTGTTGCCCCAGGTAAACCTGAACCGGTTCTTTATCCAGAGCGGAATCAACCTCCGGTCAACCTATGACAAGGGGGATTATGCCATCGATTACAACAGGTTCCTGGGGACCTACGAGCATGTGTACCTGATCACTTTCGATTCGACGGAAAACGGCATTATCCCAACCTACCACACCCAAACAACAGAGGTTCATGATACCATCGATCACTATTCGATTTCTGAAACCCGAGTGAATTACACATACCTGGAAATCCCGGTTCTGTTTGGATACCGCCATAGCTTCGGCAAGATTTCCCTGTTCGCCAAAGCAGGCCCGGCCGCATCTTTTATGATTGTTAAAAAATTGCCTGAAGCGATTGATCCGGAAGAAAACGCAAGAATTATCAACGTGGATTACCAGGTCCCGGTAAGATCAACCATCAACTGGCAGTTACAAGTGGGAGCGGGACTTGAATACCAGCTCTCTGACAGGCTTGGTTTCAGCCTGGAACCTACGTTCCGGTTTGCCCTTGATCCGGAATATGATCTGCCTGCCAATGCCGGTGCGAGATCAATCACCTATGGTGTGAGGGCAGGACTGAAATATAATTTCTAAGTGCAAAGATCATGAAAAAGACATGGAAAATATTCAGAAGGAAGCCGCCGCCGCCAGTGGGCCTGGCCCGCCCTGCCCTGCTGGCTTTGTTTAGCTTCATGATCCTTGGGGCTTTTTCCCAGTTCAACTCATACCAGAATTATATCCATATTTCAGGGCAGCTCACCAATGCCCAGACGGGCGCCCCCATCCCGGGCCATAATATTTATATCATTTCCGATTCTCTTACCAATAACGGCTTCAACTACTATGCCGCCACCAAAACCGATGTGAATGGATTTTACAGAGACACCATCGTGACAACCTCCACAGACGGCATCATCAATATACACCTGTATGACCTGACCAATACCCTGATCTCCCTTGATCGCTATTACCGGTTTGTCTGGGAAGATAAGTTTCTGATCTTTGCCGACTTTTCCTTTTTCGATCCCAATACAATCAGTGAATTTCAGGCGAATTTCAAGACCATGCCCGATCCCGTTGAGGATAACCCGTTGAAAGTGATCTTCAGGGATCAGTCCATTGGCTCACAGATCAAATCATGGGAGTGGGATTTCGGGGACGGTAACTTCTCCGAGATACAAGACCCGGAACATACCTATGAAGAGCCGGGTATTTATATGGTCACCCTCACCATCAGTGCACTCCCAGCCGAATATGAATATTTCCTGAAAAGCACCATCGTGAAGCAGGTCCAGGTAGGTGTCGGAAATTATTACCACCTGGGCGGGCATGTCTTTGCCAACTATTTCCCGATTGATTACGGGCAGGCTTACCTGTATGCTTACGACGCCAATAACCAGCTCATCCCATTGGATACCACTTCCATCGACACCCTGGGCTACTATTACTTCTATGCCCTTCCCCCGGGTAATTATGTTACCAAAGCCAGGCTGCAGGCTATATCCGAAATGTACGGACAGTTCATGCCCACATATATCGGGGATGTATACGCATGGGACCAGGCCGAAGTCATCCATTTGCAGAAGCATGAATGGAATGCCCGTATTACTATGTTACCATCTGTTGGGCTGACTTCCGGCGAAGGCAAGATCATCGGTCAGATCGTTTATGATACCAATCTGCTGGCCGAGGCGGTCATCCCTGCCGGAAATATCGAAATCCTATTGCTCGACGACCGGGGTTATCACCTGATCTGCGGATTATCAGACATTGAGGGATATTTTATTTTCTCCAATATCGCTTACGGCACCTACCAGCTTTATCCCGATGTTACCGGCGTTCCAACCACCCCCATGTTTGTGACGATTTCCGAAGAAAAACCGCTGGCCAGTGACATCAGCCTGGTTATTCTGCCGGGAGGCATCACCTTCTCCATCTATGAACCGGAATCTGCCTTTATCGAAAATGCATTCCTTCTATACCCCAATCCGGTGAGAGAGCAGGCCTCGGTATCCATCAATATGAAAACAACATCCCGGATCACCCTGATGGTTATGGATCTGCTGGGAAAAGCCGTTCACCGGGAAGATCACATCCTGTCAGAAGGCGCCCGTCGTATCACGATTCCTGTCCAGCAATTACCGGCGGGATGTTACCAGGTGGTCATCATCCCGGAGGACAAGATGATTGTTTCTGGTAAATTCTTGAAAATTAACTAAATACGGGAAATTATATCTTCCTGACATTTTTTTCTGCAGACGCCGGGCAACTTTTTAGAATTCCCGGCGTCTGATTTATTGAAGGTACCTGGAATGAATTCCGACGAACAAATCATCGCAGGATGCCTGGAAGGTAAACGGAAGGCTTTCAATTTGCTTTTCAGGAAACATGCACCGGTCATGCTGGGGGTATGCATGCGGTATTGCAAGAACCGCATCGATGCCGAAGATGTTATGCAGGATGGTTTCATCAAGGTCTTCACCCAGATCAGCAAATTCCGTAAAGAGGGCTCTTTCGAAGGCTGGATCAAACGGATCATGATCAACGCTGCCATCGACAACTACCAGTCAAACCTGAAACATGCATTCCATGCCGATGTCAGTGAATTGGAAGAAGCGATCAGCATAGGAGATGATGAAGACCTGGAAAACGATATCCCTGACCATCTCAACATCGGTAAAGAAACACTGATGCAAATGATCCAGGCACTGCCCGATGGCTACCGGGTCGTCTTTAACCTCTATGCCATTGAAAATTTCAGCCATAAGGAGATCGCCTCCATTCTCGGCATCTCGGAAAATACTTCAAAGACACAGCTTCTGAAAGCCAGGAAAGCGCTGCGAAAAAAAATAGAAGAAACCATTCGATATCAATATATTAACAGGGTTGCTATATGAACACGAAGAATAAAATCGATGATCTTTTCAAAGAGGCGATGGCCGGTTACAGGATCGAGCCATCCTTCAGCCTGTGGCGAAGGATAGAAAGGCGTTTCTTCCCGCCATCGAAGTTCAGCCCGTCGGGTCTGATCACATCCATCTTCCTGCTCATCATCGCGGGATCGATGCCCTGGATACTCATCCCCGCCAATAAATATGAGGACAAGGAACCCAACATCCCGGCAGAAAACGCCCGCCGTGGTTACATGATCAAACCAGCCACCCTGACTCAATCACTTTCCGATCAAACGAATACGAAGCAGATCGCACAGGTCTTCTCAGTGGAACCGGTCATTTATGAAGCATCCCCCGCCTCTGCCTCTTCCCTTACGGATGCTGCTGATACGAAAGATCTTTACCTTGCATCAGCGAACGACCCAGCCGACGACCCGTCCATCCTGCCGCTGATCAGCGCCATGAATGACCAGAAGACAATACGGGAAAAGAAAAACACTGAGCCTGTCGACAAATATACCCCGGAATGGATTCACCGGATGACCTCCCGCAAGACCGGATTGATGAATACAACCGTGACCAGCGAAGATTTGCCGGCACACCGTGAAAACCATATTACTTCCACCTTCTCCCCTTATTACGAAAGATCGTATTTCAAGGCCACGGAATTCTCTTTTGGCGCCAGTTTCATCCCAACAGTCGTTTTCTACGACCCCAATCCTTCGAACCAGATGCTGGGAGGCGAAGCCATTGTCAGGATTGACATGTCAGGCTTCCGTATCAGCAGCGGTATCGGGTATAGCCGGATGCAGGATATCGGATCGTACAGGATCGACTATAAATCATACGACAGTGTGGGGTATTTCCTGGATGTCGTCTCTTTTTCGGTTGATCCGAAAAACCCGGATAATATCGTTCTGCTGCTCAGAGAAGAGGCCATCTATGATTCCGTGCCGCACTATACAATCACGGAAAAGAATAACAGCTATTCTTACATTGATATTCCCGTTTCATTGGGATATACATTCCTTAACAAGGGAAGGATTTCCCTTACGGTACAGGCCGGGATGAAGTTTTCCTGGCTCATAAACAAGAATGAACCAGTGGTTGATTTCAGTGTATCAAACGGGGAACTGATCGGTATCGAACGCCAGGTCCCGGCCAGAGCCGGCACCAACTGGAGATTCACCGCAGGTCTTGACATGGGATATCTGCTGACAGACAGGCTGAGCCTTCATCTCGAACCCGTTTTTGAACAATATATCAGTCCGGTGTATGTGAAACAGACCGGATATAAACCACGCAAACCTATCGTGACCGGGATGAAAGCCGGTATCTTCTTCAAATTATAAAGGAATTTGTCATGAAAACGTTGAAATTGCTACCGATAATCTTATGGCTGCTAATGTTGCCCTTTATCATTCAAGCACAGGATCCTGGTTATGTAAATGGTTTTTTGAAGGATTCTGCTTGCCAGGCAGCTTTCACTGTCGAGCTGGATTCATTGACAACAAAGCCTTACCGCTATACTTTCAGAGATGTTTCAACCGGTGAGGTGGATCATTGGCTGTGGGATTTTGGCGATGGTTATGAATCTTCAGAACAACATCCCACTCATCAGTTTGATGAACCGGGCACCTACACGGTGTGCCTGACCGTTTCACATCAGAATAACCCGGATACCTGTCATGATCAGATATGCCAGGACATTTCTACCCGCGAATATTTCAGCCTTGGCGGACTGGTTTACGCGGGCGATTATCCCCTGAACAACCCCGTGCATTCCGGTGATACGGCCATAGCCTATCTTTACAGGACTATCGGAGAGCAGCTGCTTTTTATGGATGAACAGATTTTTTATGACTTTGGCTATTACGGCTTCGGGTTCCTTTTACCCGGCTCTTATGTTGTTAAAATCGTCCTCCAGACAAATTCATCCCTGTTTAACTCCTATTTCCCGACCTATTCAGGTGACGTGATCAGATGGCAGCACACCTCCGCCTTCACACTTTCCAATGAAGATATTTACTCCGCGGAGATCCATCTGGTTCCCGTCAGCTTTATAATGTCGGGTACAGGAATCATCAGGGGACAGGTTAAATTTGTCCAGGGCCAGGATGCCTCGATGATGACGGATACCCGTACAACTGTCATCCTCTTTGATCATACACAAACACCCTTGCGCTTTGCCATCCCCGATGCACAAGGTGATTTTGAATTCACCGGCCTGCCTTTCGGCACCTATTTCCTCAGCGCCGATGCAACCGGTAAACCTTCCACCCTGGTAACCGTTACGCTTTCAACAGGCAGTCCTGTGGCTGATAATATCAACCTCACCGTTTTTGGCCCCAATGTGCAGGGCATCCCCAACGATTTTCCCGAAGGGATCACTGTAGCGCCACTCTATCCCAACCCGGTCAGGGATATCCTGAACCTGTCGGTCAATGCATCGGTTCACATGACTGCAGATGTAAGGATCACAGATATGGCCGGCAGGGAATTTTATCATCACACTGTTAAAATCATGCCCGGTAAAAACCATCTGAACATACCTGTGAATGACCTGCCGAAAGGCTTTTACCTGCTGAAACTGCAACCACAGGATTCTTATAAGCCTTTCTCCGGTAAATTCATCAAATAGGACGGGGCATCTCCCGTTTTCTTCATTACCTTTGATCCTTCAACGGGAAACAAATATCCCTCCCGGAACATTGAATTATGAAGAGACCTTTTCTGTTTTTTTCCTTTGTTATGGTATTTTTCATTACGGTATCGCATGGCCAATGGCGACCGGATGAAATGGAAGTCAGGGTAAATATTGCCTCGCCTGAGCTGGCACAACAGCTATATGAACTGCAACTCAACGGGGATATTTACCACCATGCGGGATATGCGCTGCTGTATGTCACCCCTGCAGAGCTGGCAGTATTACAAGCCAGGAATATCGGCTACGAAATCCTCAAGGAAGACCTCAACGACTATTACAGGAATTTCTGGCGGGAGCGCGACCAGTATCACTCCTATGAGGAGATCATCCAGGAAATGAACCTGCTGACAATAGCCTATCCTTCGATATGTAAAAAGATCAGTTACGGATCATCGGTGGAGGGCCGGGAACTGGTAACATTGAAAATCAGCGATAATGTCGATGATGATGAATATGAACCCGAGGTGATGTTTGACGGGGGTATTCACGGGGATGAGATAGGCGGCCCCGAGAACCTTATCCGCTTTGCGAAGTTCCTTTGCCAGAGTTATGGTGTCGATCCGTATGTGACCACGCTGATCGACACCCGGGAGATATGGCTCTATATCATGGTAAACCCCGACGGGCGTGTCCATATGTCCAGATACAACAACAATGGAGTCGATCTGAACCGCGACTTCGGTTATATGTGGAGGGGTGAAGGATCCAGCACGGGGTATTATTCCCAGATTGAATCGAAAGCATTGAGAAACTGCATGTATGAGAACCAGTTCGTGGTGCATACCTCCTATCACAGTGGCACGGTGTTTCTGTCGTATCCGTGGAGTTATCGTCCCGATTTCTGTCCTGACCAACCGCATATTCATGCCATGGGAATGGTATATGCCAATTCATCCGGTTACACCAACCTGACGGTGCAACAGGGATACTATGGGATGTACCCCATCAACGGCAGCACCAAAGACTCCTATTACGGCATTATGGGATCGGTGGGATGGTCGATGGAACTTTCCATGAATAAGCAGCCGCCCCCGACGCAGATCCAGTATTATTACGAGATCAACGAACCGGCCATGCTGGCCATGATCGAACACGCCGGCTACGGTATCCGCGGCCTGGTTACCGATGCTGTTACGGGGGAACCGGTTCAGGCCGCCATTTATGTTGATGATTCCTATCCCTCATACAACGATCCTCTGGTCGGGGATTTTCATAAATACCTGGTGCCCGGCTCTTACAACGTGACAGCGGTTGCCAACGGCTACCAATCCTACACCCAAACTGCAACCGTAACAGCAAACACTGCCACCACCGTCAATTTTTCATTACAACCGGGAGGAGGGCATTATGCATACAGGGTGCCGGCCTGCTATATCCCCAATAACAATTTTGATGATGAAGGCACCACTTATTTTGCCCTGGGAGCCCCAGACGACACGAGATATTCTCTGGGGAAGGCCGGCTGGATCATCCTGGACATGGGGAAAACCATACTCGATGGCCCCGGCCATGAAATCAAAGTATTTGAAGACGACAGCGACCCGGAGGGCTATTCCTGTTACGCCAGCATGTCGATGGACGGCCCCTGGACCTTCCTGGGAAATGGTAATGGCACCTCCACCTTTAACTTCACCCCTGCCGGTTTGTCCCAGGCCAGGTTTATCCGGATCATCGATGACGGCGACGGTCCATCCACAGGCGACAATGCCGGTTTCGACCTGGATGCTGTGGAAGCGCTGGAACAGCCCCCTGTAATTTACCTGGTAATGAGTGGCCATATCGACGACCCGCAGGGTAACGGCAATAACCGGATC
>Ga0209498_1001600_pt1 | contig 13863 bp, 7 predicted proteins | sample WalLakDeSediment_FD_184131 | JGI IMG/M metagenome (GOLD analysis project Ga0209498, IMG submission 184131) | Lake sediment microbial communities from Walker lake, Nevada to study Microbial Dark Matter (Phase II) - Walker Lake 11/02/13 Deep... | ecosystem: Environmental > Aquatic > Freshwater >...
CTGACCTCGAGCACGCTCGTCGCCGCGCTGAGCGTGGCGTCGGCGTGCTCGGTCGCCGGCCCACCAAGCACCGACACCACGCCGAGCGCCGCGCTCGAGCCCGAATTATTCCGCGCCCCCGACCACGCCCCCGACCGCTCGCCTGAGCCCGCCGCGGCCCCGGCCAAGGCCCCGGTCCTCGACTTGACCTTCGTGGGTGACGTGGTCTTGGGCCGCTACTTGGCTGACGAATCGTTCGCCGAGATGCACGCCCCGGCGAACGATCCGTTCATCGCGGTCCGCTCGCTGCTCGCCGCCGCGGTCGTCGTGGGTAACCTCGAGAGCCCGGTGATGGTCACGCTCCCGAGCCGCTCGCCGAGCCGCCACAAGCACCGCTTCGCGGGCTCGGCCGCGCACGTCGGGCAGCTCGCTCGCGCCGGCTTTACGGTCATGTCCCTGGCCAACAATCATTACTTCGATCTGGGCGTCGCCGGGCAGCTCGAATCACCGCAGGTGCTGGCTGACGCCGGGCTCCTCGCGATTGGCGCGTCGCGCCTCGAACCACCGCTCATCCGGGTCGAGACCCTCGAGGTCCACGGCTGGCGGGTCGGCTTCATCGCCTTTGCGACGCGGCAAAACAGCGTCGGCGCGACAGCCGGCCCGACGCTCCCGCTGCTGTCGTTGAGCGAGCTCGACCGCGCGGTCCTGCCGGTCGTCAGCGAGGCCCGCGGGTCTCACGATCTGCTCATCGTCGCGGTCCACTGGGGCGACGAGTACGTCGACGAGCCCGGCCCGTCGCGCCGCCTGGCCGCCCACCGGCTGCTCGAGGGCGGCGTCGATTTGGTCGTCGGCCACCACCCCCACGTGCTCCAGGCGATCGAGCGTCACCGCAGCGGGGATCAGCCCGAGCGCGACGGGCTGATCGCCTACTCGCTCGGCAATTTTTTGTTTCCGCGGGGTGACCACCCGCCCGGGCTGTCCGGCGTGCTGCGGGTCCGCTACCGCGAGGTCGAGGGCCAGCGGCCGTGCCTCGAGCAAGCCCGACTCCACCCCATCGTCATCGCGCGCACGCCAGCTTGGCACCCGGAGCCCGCGACCGGCTGGGCGGCGGAGAAGGTCCGCAGCCGGGTCGTCCCGCTGGCGCGAGCGACCGGCACACGATGGGTCCGCGAGGGCGAAGCCGACGACCCGGCCCGCGGCGAGGATCTGCTCGTGACCGGGCTCCGGCGCTGCCCCGAATCCGAATCCGAATCCACGGCGGCGGATGTGACGACCATCCCACCGCGCTAGCCCGGCGCTCGAGTCGAGTATGCTGTCGGGCCGTGTCGACCGCTTCGATCTCTGCCCTCCGCCCGCTCGCGCTCGCGCTCGCGGGTATTAGCTTCGCCGGGCTCCTGGCCTGCTCCGGCCCTGCCCCGCAGACCGCGAGCCCGGCCGCGTCCGCAGCTTTGACGCCGCCGATCGCGAAGGTCGTCCCGCACATCCTCGAGGCCCACGGCCACACCCGCGTCGACGATTACTATTGGCTGCGCGAGCGCGACGACCCCGAGGTGCTCGCCTACCTCGAGGCCGAGAACGCCTACACCGCGGCGATGACCGCCGACGCGGGCCCGCTCCGAGCCGAGCTGCTCGCCGAGCTGACCGGGCGGATCAAGCAGGACGACCAGAGCGTCGCTTATCGCGAGCGCGACTATGACTATTACTCGCGCTTCGCCGCCGGCGCCGATTATCCGGTCTACCTCCGCAAGGCCGCCGACCACGCCGAGCAGGTGGTCCTCGACGCCCAAGCCCTCGCCGACGAGCACGACTATTTCGAGGTCGGGGACTGGGCCCTGAGCCAAAACCAGCAGCTCCTCGCCTACAGCAGCGACACCCTCGGCCGCCGGTTTTATACGATCCATTTCAAGGACCTGCGCACCGGCGAGCTGCTGCCCGACACGATCCCCGCGGTCACCGGCGAGCTGGTCTGGGCCAACGACGACCGCACCCTATTTTATAGCAAGCAGGATCCCAAGACCCTGCGCGCCCATCAGATCTACCGCCACACCCTCGGCCAGGATCCGGCCGCGGACCTGCTGGTCTACGCGGAGCCCGACGAGACCTTCGCCGTCGACTTACACAAGACCCGCTCACGCAAGTTCGTGGTCATCGAGTCGAGCCAGACCGTCAGCGACGAGGTCCGGCTGATCGACGCCGACGCCCCCGAGTCGCCGGCGCGCCTGGTCCAGGCCCGCGAGCGCGGGCTCGAGTACCAGGTCGATCACATCGGCGACCGGCTGATCATCCGCAGCAACCTCGACGCGCCCAATTTTCGCCTGCTCGAAGCGCCGCTCGACCAGCCCGGTAAGCAGCATTGGCGCGAGCTCGTCGGCCACCGCGACGACGTGTTGATCGAGGACTTCGAGCTGTTTCGTGAGCACCTCGTGGTCGTCGAGCGCCGCGCCGGGCTGCTCGAGCTCGAGGTCCGCCGGTGGGACGGTGGCGAGCCCCACACCGTCGCGTTCCCCGATCCGGCCTACGTCGCCTACCCCCGCGACAACGTCGAGCTCGACACCGCGACCTTGCGCTACGTCTACGCGTCAATGACCACGCCCGCGACGGTCTACGACTACGACCTCGACGCCCGCACGCAACTCATGCGCAAGCAGACCGAGGTGCTCGGCGGCTTCGACCCGGCTAATTACGTCAGCGAGCGGCGCTGGGCGCCTGCCCGCGACGGCGTCGAGGTCCCGATCTCGCTGGTCTATCGCAAGCACGCTGGGGCCGACGAGGGTCGCTCGGGTCCGCGTCCGCTGCTGCTCTACGCCTATGGATCCTACGGCTCGAGCATCGACCCCAGCTTTAGCGCGGCGCGCTTGAGCCTGCTCGACCGCGGCTTCATCTTTGCGATCGCCCACGTCCGCGGCGGCGAGGAGCTCGGCCGCAGCTGGTACGAGCAGGGCAAGCTGTTCGCCAAGCAGACCAGCTTCACGGACTTCATCGACTCCGCCGAATTTTTACGCGAGCAAGGCTACGCCGATCCCGATCGGCTGTTCGCCGCGGGCGGCAGCGCCGGCGGCCTGCTGATCGGCGCGGTCATCAACATGCGCCCGGACCTGTTCACCGGGGCGATCGCCGCGGTGCCCTTCGTCGACGTCGTGACCACCATGCTCGACGATTCGATCCCGCTGACCACCAGCGAATACGATGAATGGGGCGATCCCAACCGCAAGGCCGATTACGACTACATGCTCGCGTATTCGCCCTACGACAACGTCGTCGCCCAGGCCTACCCGGCGCTGCTCGTGACCACCGGCCTCCACGACTCGCAGGTGCAGTACTGGGAGCCGGCCAAGTGGGTCGCCAAGCTGCGCGCGCTCAAGACCGACCAAAACCCGCTGCTCTTGCGCGTCGACATGAGCGCCGGACACGGGGGCCAAGCCGGGCGGCTCGACAGCCTCGAGCAGGTCGCGTTCGAGTATGCCTTCGTGTTGACGCTCGCGGGCTACACAAGCCCAGGGGTCTATAATCAGCGATGATTCGACGTCGAGAGCGTTGCGCGTAGCGGTTTTTGAGACACTGCGCCGTCCCGGCGCGCTTGGCTCCGAGGGTTCGAGTGGGGTACATAACTGCGATGCTGCACCGACCCCGCTTCGCTCCGCTCCTCGTTTCACTGATCCTAGCGGCGAGCGCCTGTGCGAGCGAGCCCACGCCCGCGCAGGACGACGCCGCCGGGACCGAGGCCGGCGAGCAGACCGAGACCGAGGCCGAGGCCGGCGCCGACACGGACACCGAGACCGAGACCGGGGACGAGACCGGGGACGAGACCGGCGAGGTCGAAGATCCCATGCTCGAGGCCGAGGACTTCGGGTGCATCCTCGAGTGGCCCAAGGTTCGGCGGTTTCGGGTGACCAACGTGCTCGGCGATCTCGACGCGACCTTGGCTGTCGCGGAGTCCCCCGAGGGGGGCACCTATCCGGTCGGCAGCTTGATTCAGCTAGTCCCCATGGAGGCGATGCTCAAGCGCGCGCCCGGGTTTGCGCCGCAGTCGAACGACTGGGAATTTTTCTCGCTCTCGGTCGACGCCGAGGGCACGGAGATCCTCGCGCGCGGGGCCGATGAGGTCGTCAACGCGTTTGGGGGCAATTGCTTTGACTGCCACAGCAAGGCGGAGCCGCAGTGGGATCTGATCTGCGAGCAAGACCACGGCTGCGATCCCCTGCCGCTGACGGCCGAGCAGTTCGAGGCCCTGCAAAACAGCGATCCGCGCTGCCCCTGACCTGAGCTCTAGCAGCGGGCGGGATCAAGTCGCGGCCGCCGACGACTGCGCCGCCCTTGCGCGGCGTCGGCGGCGGCGTCGGGGTCGGGGCGCGTGCGCGCAGGTGATCGACCCGGCCAGGCTTTGCTATGGTCCGGCCCGCCCATGAACATCGCCCACCCGCAGCCCAAGACCCTCGCCGCGCTCGCGCCATTCGAGCTCGACGCCACGCTGCTCTTGACGCTCTTGTTCATCCCGCAGACCCGTGAAGATTGGCTGAGTTGGCTGATCGAGTCTGGCATCGAGGGGCCCGGCAAGAAGCCGCTGGTGGCCAAGCAGGTGCTGGCGCTGAGCGAGCGGCTCGAGGGCCTGGGGCTGGTCGTGAACCAGATTGGCTACGGCGTGACCCGAATCGCGTACAAGCGCGTGGTCCCGGGGCTCGTGCTCAGCTGGGCCCACGAGCGGGGCCGCCTGCTGCCCCTGTGGCAGGCGTTTCAACGGACGGCCGACTACGTGCGCTCGGCCAGCAGCAGCAAGACGCGGATCCTGTTTCATAGCCTCGATTTTCCGTTGACCATGCTCGTCGCCAAGCTGCGGGTCTCGCTGGCCGTCGAGGACGGGCCGGGGATCGAGGACGCGGCGCTCAAGCTCCAGCGTTGGTGTGATTTCCGGGGTGAGTACCCCGAGCTGCTCCGCGACGCGCTCGGCGACGATCCGCCCCCGCGCTGGGTCGAGCAGCTCCCCACCCCTGCGCTCGAGGTCTATCTGCAAGCCGTGATCGGCGTGAGCGCGACGACGCTCGGGCCGATCCCCGCCTTGCTTTCGACGTGGGCGGGGCGCTGCGACAATCCGCGGCTCGAGCTGGCGGCGGTCCGGGTGTTGGCGTTGAGCTCGGCCCACGCCACCGCGGACCCCATCGCGGCCCTGGGCAAGCTGCCCAAGTGGGGCCCGGAGACCCTCGCGCTGCTGCGCGCCTTCGATGCCGGCGATTACCCCAAGGCTGCGGAGATCGGCGACGAGGTCGTCGCGTCCATGAAGCAGCGCAAATACAAGCAGCTCGGCGACATCGAGGGGATCATCCACGCGCTCGCGCGGATCGTCTCCATGGAACGAGACCCCGCTCGGGCCGCGGCGCTGCGCACCAGCCTCGACGACGCGCACGCGGCCAAGGCCGGACGGCCGGACATCTACGAGTCTCTCGCGGCCTTCGTCCACGCGGCCCAGACCCCGGGCAAATCCGATCGCCCGCCGGTTCGCTTGCAGATCCCGTCGCCCGGCGGCGGCTCGTGGCTGCAGCTCCTCGTGCATTGCTTGTGCACCCATTGGCTCGGCTTCTCCGTCACCGAACACCTCGCCAAGGTCCAGCCGGCGGTCGCCGCTTGGCAAGCGCGCGCCGAGGCCCACGGCTATGTCGGCCTCGCCCGCGAGTTCGCTGGAGTGCTCGCCCTATTCGAGGGACGCGAGCCCCCGAGCCCGAGCCTCGCGGCGGCCTACAAGCGCCGCGAGCCCTGGGAGATGATCCTCGAGACCCTCGAATCGTCGGTCAAGCTCGTGCAGGTCGACGCCGAGGCCGAGGCTCGGGACGGCGGCTTTCGTGAGCACGTGATTTGGGAGGTCGCGCTCGCCCGCGGCGTCGCCGATGTTCGGCCCAAGCTGATCACCAGCGCGCGGAGCACCAAGGGCAAGGCCGCCTCGCCTGCGACCCTGCTCAGCAGCAAGGCCGAATGTCTGACCGACGCCGATCGGCGGGTGCTCGCAACCATGCAAGACGATCGGTTTGGCTGGCAGGTATACCAGCAAGACGCTCGCCATCGCCCGGGCCTCGCCAGCTTGGCCGCGCTCATCGACCACCCTCGCGTACGCCAGACCAACGGGCACCCGCTGCGGATCACCCGGGGCCAGCCGATCATCCGCTCCAAGACCACCAATGGCACGACGACCCTGACCCTCGATCCGGCCGAGCTCGCAACCACGGCCATCTACCAGCGGGAGCGAGACCCCGAGCACATCGAGGTGTTCGAGCAAGACGCCAAGCTCCAGTCAATCTATAATTTATTCGGCCAAGCCGGCGAGATCTCGATCCCCAGCAGCGGGCGCGAGCGCCTGCTCGACAGCCTCGCCGGGCTCGCGACCTGCACGTCCTTGCACATCGAGGGCGAGCGCAGCGTGACGGGCCGCAAGGTCAGCGCCGATCCGCGGATCAGCTTGCAGCTCGAATGGAATGGCGCGGTCTTGATCGTCGCCGCCAAGGTCGCCCCGCTCGGGCCCGCAGGTCCGCACTTCGTGCCCGGCGACGGGCCCGTCAAGCTAGTCGCGCGAATCGAGCGAGAGATGCTCGCGTGCACCCGCGATCCAGCCGCGGAGCAGCTCGCGTTCGAGGCCATGCTCGAGCGGTGTCCGGTGCTCGCCAGCCAGGCCGAGGACGAGGGCCGCTGGGACATTCACGAGCTCGACACGGCGCTCGAGGTGTTGCTCGAGCTCCACGCCGTCGGCGACGCGATCAGCTTGACCTGGCCGCTCGGGCGCAAGCTCGGCGTCCCGCGCGAGGTCGGCAGCAACGAGCTGCGCGTGGCCGTGAAGTCGCAAAAGGACTGGCTTCAGGTCAACGTCGAGCTCGACACCGACGAGGGCCAGGTGCTCGGGTTCAAGGAGCTGATCGCCAGCCGGCGCGGGGCTGGGCGGTTCATCGCGCTCGGCGACGATCGATTCTTGGCGCTGACCAGCGACCTGCGCAAGCGCATTGATTCGCTCGAGAACCTCGGCGCCGTCAAGCAAGCCAAGCTCGAGGTCCACCCGGTCTCGTTGCCCTTGATTGAAGAGATCCTCGGGGGCCCCAAACAGTTTCGCGCCGACAAGAAGGCCCGGGCCCGGCTCGCGGCGCTGCAAGAGATCGCAACGACCACCCCGCGGGTCCCCCGGGGCTTTCAGGCCAGCCTGCGCGACTATCAAACCGAGGGCTTCCGCTGGATGGCGCGGCTGGCCGAGGCCGGGCTTGGCGCCGTGCTCGCCGATGACATGGGCCTGGGTAAGACCATTCAGGCCTTGGCGCTGCTGTGCCAACGCAGCAAGATTGGTCCGGCGCTGGTCGTCGCGCCGACCTCGGTGGTCGGCAATTGGCTGAGCGAGACCGAGCGCTTCGCCCCGCGCTTGCGCTGTCACGTGCTCGCGAGCAGCGACGATCGGGCCGGGCTGCTCGCGTCGATGCGCGCCGGTGATCTGGTGCTGTGCAGCTATGGCTTGCTGATCAGCGAGGCCGAGGCCCTCGCCTCACTAAAATTATCGACGGTGGTATTCGACGAGGCCCACGCCTTGAAGAACTCGCGCTCGCGCCGGGCGAAGGCGGCGTTTACTCTGTCCGCTGGTTTTCGCCTGGCCTTGACCGGCACGCCGATCGAGAATCACCTAGGCGAGCTGTGGAGCATCTTTCAAGCGACGATCCCCGGGCTGCTCGCGACCGAGAAGCGATTTGAGGAGCGGTTCTCCAGGCCGATCAGCCAAGGTCAGCGCGAGCGCTCCCGCCAGCTGCGCGCGATGGTCCGCCCGTTCATGCTGCGCAGGACCAAAGCCCAGGTCCTCGACGAGCTCCCGCCGCGGACCGAGGTGACGATTCGGGTCACGCCGACCCCCGCCGAAAAGGCGTTTTACGAGGCCCTGCGGCGCGACGCGATCGAGCAGACCAAGGGCGCCGAGGGTCAAGGCGGCAAGTCGCGCCTGCGGATCCTCGCTGAGATCACCCGCTTGCGGCAGGCGGCCGTGGATCCGCGGCTCATCGACCCCGAGCACGGCCCCGCCGGGGCCAAGATCGAGACACTGATCCGGCGCCTCGTCGACCTGCGCGACGAGGGTCACCGGGCCCTGGTGTTCACGCAATTCCTCGGCAGCATGACCACCATCCACCAGCGCCTCGACGAGCAGGGCATCCGCTACCTCGGGTTTGATGGATCGACCCCGGCCAAGCAGCGGACCAAGGTCGTCGAGGCGTTCCAAGCCGGCGAGGCCGACGTATTCGTCATGAGCCTCAAAGCTGGCGGGGTTGGGATCAATTTGACCGGCGCAGACTATGTGATCCATTTGGATCCCTGGTGGAATCCAGCCGTGGAGGATCAAGCCACCGGCCGCGCCCACCGAATTGGCCAGCAGCGGCCCGTGACGGTCTATCGCCTGGTGACGGTGGGGACCATCGAAGAGCAGATCTTGGAGCTGCATGCGAGCAAGCGCGACCTGGCCGACGACCTGCTCGCGGGGCTCGACAGCGCGAAGAAGCTGGACCTCGACGAGCTCCGCGCGCTGCTGCGTGGGGCTTAGCAGCCCGCCCCGCTATCCAAACAACGCCGGCGCCAGCAGCCGCGCGAACACGGTCGGCAGCAGCTGCATCCCCAGCATATAGGCCACGCGCACGATCGTCGACACCCACGGGGTCCGGCACACGCCGACGACCATCCAGCTCATGTACACCACCGGCAGCACCGTAAACAGGACCACAGCCGCGACCCCCACGTGGGCCACGAGCGGCGTCAGCAAGCCTTGGAACAGGGCGACCTGGCCGAACGCGAACAGCACCAGGACGTAGTGCTCGATCCACCGCAGCTGCCGGCCGCCCCCGAGCACGCCCCAGCGCGGCGGCCCGGAGAACAGCTTGAACACGCACAGCGCGAACAAGGGCAAGACCGCGAAGGTGAACAGCTGGCCCCAACGCAGGGTGAACTGCATGATCCGGCCGGCGAGCGGGTCGCTGGGGATCCCGTGCAGAGCCAAGAGCGCCTCGTTGACGGCGATCGCGAATACGAAGGTTGCGATCGCGAACTTGAACGGGTTGACGTACCCCGCTCGCCGGCCCACCAGGTAGTAGCGACCCACGCGCCCGGGCTCGGCGCTGAGGTCGCCGACCGTCCGCAGGACCTGGGTGTCGAGGTTTTGCAGCCGCTCGAGCGCGTCCGCAGCCAACCAGCGCAGCTCGAGCCGCTCGTAGTGGTGGGCCTCGCCGCAGGCCGAGCAGTACGGTCCGTACAGGCGCTCGGCGCAGCTCCGGCAGTGACTCGTCGCCGCCGCGTGGGTCCCGCTCTTGGACATGGCGCGACGCTACCACTGTGCGACCATCCCCGCGATGCGCCGGCTCGTGTCCCTCGCCATCTTGCTGCTGCCCGCGTGCGACCCCGCTAGCCCCGGCAGCTTCCCGCCCGAGGATCCCGCGCTCGTCGGCGAGAACGAGGGCGCCGGCGATCCCTACGGCGGCCGGTTCCCGTTCGCCGAGGCCGTCGCGGGGCTCCCCGAGGCCGGGCAGCTCGGCGTGACCTTCGCGACCGACGAAGGCGAGGTCCGCTGCCGCCTGCTCGCGACCGCGGCCCCGCTCGCCGTCGCCAACTTCATCGGCCTCGCCCGCGGGCTCCGGCCGTTCCTCGATCCCGCGAGCGGCACCTGGGTCACGCGCCCCTACTACGACGGCCTGACCTTCCACCGCGCCCAAGCGCGGCAGTTCGTCCAAGCCGGCCGCCTCGGCCGCCTCGGCCGCCTCGGCGAGGCGACCGCGGCCGCGCCCACCACCCTCGGCTTCCGCCTGCAAGACGAGCGCTCGATCGGCACGCTGTTCGACAAGCCCGGCGTGCTCGCCCTCGCCAACAGCGGCGAGCCCCACTCGAGCGCCGCCGAGTTCTTCATCACCACCGAGGTCCTGCGCGAGCTCGACGGGCACTACACGATCATCGGCCGCTGCGAAGACAAGCTGGTCGTCCGCGCGCTCGAGGCCCGCGTGCTCGGGGGCGACGCGCCGGTGATCGAGCGGGTGACGATCACCCGCGAATGACTCGCTGGTCTGGCGGGCAGTCGGGGTCGGGCTCGCGTCCGTCGGGGAGATCGACGACCACACCGTAGTAGCGTGTGGCGAGGTCGGCGTTGCCGAGGGCGGAGTGAAGGTCGCCGAGCTTGTGCGAGGCGATCGCGAGGTCGCGCTGGAGGTCGGCGCGATCGGGCTCGCGCTGGGCGAGGGTCTGGGCGAGCGCGAGGGCCTCTTCGAGGTAGGCGAGGGCGCGATGGATGTCGCCGCGGGCGCGGTGGATGTCGCCGAGCTTGTGCAAAACGACGGAGAGGTCGCGCTGGAGGTCGGCGCGGTCGGGCTCGCGCTTGGCGAGGGTCTGGGCGAGCGCGAGGGCTTCTTCGAGGTAGCAGCTGGCGCGGTGGAGGTCGCCGCGGGCGAGCTGAAGGTCGCCGTGCTTGCGCAAGGAGACGGAGATGTCGCGCTGGAGGTCGGCGCGGCCGGGCTCGCGCTTGGCGAGGGCCTGAACGAGGGCGAGGGCCTCTTCGAAGTAGCGCTTGGCGAGTTCGGCGTCGCCGAGATCGAGGTGGAGGTCGCCGAGCCTGCTGAGGAAGACGCACAGGTCGCGCTGGAGGTCGGCGCGGCTGGGCTCACGTTTGGCGAGGGTTTGGGCGATCAGACGGCCTTCTTCAAAGTAGCGCGTGGCGAGTTCGCCATCGCCGAGGACGAAGTGGATGTTGCCGAGCCTGTGGAAAGCGACGGTGAGATTACGCTGGAGGTCGGCGCGGTCGGGCTCGCGACCGACGAGCTCGCGCAAACTGGCGAGGGCGTCCTCGAAGCAGCGCAGCGCGTCGTCGCTCTTGCCAAGCAAGACATCGACGTCGCCCCAGGCAATCCACGCCGCAGCCAGCGAAGCACCCCCACCGCCCTGCTTCGCTCGCTCGACCCACTGCGCTGCGACGGTCGATGCCTCGTTGGTGTGACCGAGCGCGAGCAACCATTGGACGAGTGTAGCCGCGTCGTCATCCTCCCGCCGTTGCCAGCGAAGCAGCGCGAGCGCCATCGCAACATCGGTGAACCCGCGCTCGACCAAGGCGTCGACTAGCGCCCGGCTCGGCGTCCCCTCGCCCAGCTCGCGCAGCTTTGCCAGCAGCTCTTCGAGCTCGGCGTCGGTCTCGCTGACAAGGCCCCGCGCAGGCCCAGCGTCCAGTTGCCCAGCCCGCGCCGCGTCGATCCGCGCAGGATCGAGGTCCAACCACGCGGCGAGCAAGGCCGGGTGCGGACAGCCGGCCTCGCGCAAGCGCTTGGCCGCCTCGTCCCAATCTGCCAAGCGAGCGTCCAACACCTGCGCGCCCGCGATCGCCACCTTCGGATCGCAAGCCACCCAGGCCAGCGCCCGCCCAGCGTGGGCGAGCGCCATGCGTACGCGCCAAACATCGCGCTCACTTTGGACACCGGTCACCACCGGCAACCCCGGCCGGGCCAGCGCCGCGTGCATCGTCGCGTGATCCCCCGCTGCGTCGAGCTCGATGACCTCCTGCTCCCAGCCCGCCGCGTGCAAGGTCTCGCTGAGCAGCGGCCCTCGCCACACGAGCTCGCCCCCAGCGTCCAAGCCCGCGCGCATGCCCTCGACTACGAAGCTGGCCAAGGTGGCCGGCGGCACCTCGATCACGCGCACCAACCAGCTGACAAAGTCCACGGCCTCCCGCGCGAGCGTGGCGGCGGTCTCGCCGTCGGCCCACAGCACCAGGCGCAGCTCACGATCGGCGATGATCGGCCGATACAGGTTGAGCCAGGTCGAGTCCTCGGCCCGGACCCGCAAGAGCACCCGGCTGCCACGCTCGACCGTTGCGAGCTCCGGCGCGGTCATGCACACGCGCATGATATTGCGATCGTCTTTGGCCCAAGGCGGCGCCGCTGAGAGCACGCGAACCACCGGCCCGAGCCACACGGGGCTGGCCTCGCGCAGGAGCACGAGCATCGCGCCGCTGGAGCGATCGAGGGCCCGCGCTAGCTTGCCGAGCCAGGCGCCGGCTTCAACAGCGACAAGGTCAGCAGCGGGTGCGGATAATACCATGGGTTCTCGTTGGGGTAGGGTAGGAGCCGTTGCTGGCGCAGCAACTCGAAGGCCATGGTGTCCGACGGCAAGCCGTGGGTGGGATCATCCATGACCCGTTTGGCGACCAGCTCGCGGAAGAACGCCACGCCGGGACCGTGCTCCGCGGGCGCCTGTTGGTCGAGCACGGGCACGTTGCACAGCTCGACGGGACGAAAGTCGCGGACGTTTTGCCAGCGCCAGACCCGGGCCCGCGGAGCGCCTCGAGCGAGCGTTCAAACGCCTTGAGCTCGGGGCCCCACTTCTGCCCAAAGCGGTCCTGACCGGCCCGCACGACGACCAACCCCATCAGACCGATCAGCTCCCAAGGCTCGAGCCGGTCGAGCGCGCTGGGGTCACCGACGGTCTGCTCGAAGTGGCTCCACAGATCGACGTACACGACTAGCCGCGCGCGAGCCAAGCCAGCGGCGAGGTGATACAGCTCCGAGGTCTTGCCGTTGCCGACGGTGCCCGCGACGATGTAGCGCGAGTACTGCCCATCGGTCCCGTGACCGCCTCGGCGCAGGCGCTTGTGCAGGCGGTGCATGGAGTCGTAGTCCCGGGGCCGCTGGGCGAACAGGGCGGGATCCTGCGCGGGACGAGCGGGATCGAAGATCCCTTCGATCCGCCGCCAGAACGGGCGCCAGTCGGTTTGGGGGTCGCTCATGCGCCCGGGATGATAGCGCGTGCGACCGCGGCGCCCCTACTACGACGGCAAAGGAGTGGGGTCGCCTGATATATGCAGCATCACTGCGCGACCAAGACCAAGCTCGTGCGCGCCGGCAGCTCCACGCTCGGCCCGGCGACGACCGCCCCGGTCAGGAGATCCTGAAAGCTCCCGCCCGGCAGCCCGCTCGCGGTCCGGTTGCCGTCCGCGCGGTTGAGCGCGACATAGACCGTGTTGCCGCCGCCGCTCACCGAATAGACCATGGTGTCGGCGTCGGCCGAGAGCGTGGTCCGAGACCCGCGGCGGGTCGCCGGCTGCTCGGCCCGGATCGCGTTTAGGGTCATGACGTGATCGAGCAGGAATTCCTGGCCGGCGCTGTAGCCGTCCCACTGCATGAACCGGCGGTTGTCGGGGTCGCCGGCGCCGGGCATGCCGACCTCGTCGCCGTAATAGATCAGCGGCGCGCCGGGGATCGTCAGGATCACCGTGAACCCGAGGGCCATGCGCTCGAACGGGGCCATGTTGCCGGGGAGCGGGATGTTGCCCCAGGCGAGGTCCTTGCCGTCGGTCCACTCGCTGTTCCACACGGGGTTGTCCTCGGCGAGGTGGATGACCCGGGGGATGTCATGATTGCCGATCCAGGTGCTCATGATCGCGGCACCGTAATAATTGTCGTTGGAGTCCATGAACCCGGCGAGCTCGGACATGCTGCCGTTGCGCATGAGCAGCTTGTTGACGATCTCCATGCGCAACGGGAAGTCAAACTGGCCGTCGAGCATGTTGGGGTTGACGTAGTACTTGATGAGGTCGCGGTCGCCGGTGAAGGTCTCGCCGACCATATAAAAGTGCTCGCCGGTCACGGTCTCGACCTCGGCGCTGACCCGGGCCCGGAGGTCGATCAGCCACTGATCTTCGATGTGCTTGACCGCGTCGAGGCGGAAGCCGTCGGCGTTGGTGTCGGCGATCCACTCGAGCGCGTTGCTCACGGAGAAGTCGCGGGCGCCGGCGTCGGTGAAGTTGAAGTCTGGCAGGTAGGGCGTAAACCAGCAGCGCCGGCCGTCGGCGCCGTCCCAGCCGCAGCCACCACCGCACACGCAGTCGCCGCCTTGGCCGTTGTCGTTGGGCCAAAACCACTG
>Ga0209498_1001601_pt1 | contig 13863 bp, 9 predicted proteins | sample WalLakDeSediment_FD_184131 | JGI IMG/M metagenome (GOLD analysis project Ga0209498, IMG submission 184131) | Lake sediment microbial communities from Walker lake, Nevada to study Microbial Dark Matter (Phase II) - Walker Lake 11/02/13 Deep... | ecosystem: Environmental > Aquatic > Freshwater >...
GGTTAGTGAAAAGTGAGAAGTGAAAAGTGAAAAGTGACCGCTCACTTCCCACTTCTTAACTCCCGATCTGGAGGAACGATGTTCAAGAAAATTCTGGTACCGCTGGATGGCTCCGAGTTAGCCGAGCGCGCCCTGAACCCGGCGATGGCGATTGCCGAGATGATGGCCAGTGAGGTGGCGCTGCTTTGCGTGCCGGAGTTTGAAAAAGTTGTTCTGGGTGAACCGGCTGTCTACGGCCGTGACGTCAAGGACAACAGCTATAATCATCTCTCTTACCGTCAGGCTGAGGAATATCTCAACCACATTTGCCAAAGCCGGCGCCTCCCCGGCGTCACCATGCGGCCAGAGCTGATCGACAGCGAGGATGTCGCCGGCGCGATTGTGGACACGGCCGCCGTTCAGAACATCGATCTCATTGTCATGTCCACTCATGGCTACACCGGCTTTACCCGCTGGGTGCTGGGCAGCATAACCGAGCGCGTCAGCCGTCATGCCCATTGCCCGGTTCTGGTTGTGCGCAGTGGTGGCCCCACCCAACGGCTGCTGGTGCCGCTGGACGGCTCAGAGCTGGCCGAACAAGCGCTCGAGCCGGCACTGGCCTTGACCCAGGCGCTCAACGGGCAGCTCTTCTTGCTGCGCGTTGAATCATGGACCGAGGTAGATCCGGCCACAGCCCACCAACTCAATCGGGTCGAGCGTGGTTTGGGAGAGCGGCTATATGCCAGCTTTGAAGACGAGGCCGAGGCCTATCTTGAAGCCGTGGTCAGTAAGTGGGGGGTGCCGAAAATGCCCATACGTAGAGCCGTAACCACCGGTCAGGCTGCCCCGGAAATCATCCAATTCGCCCAGGATCGGCAGATTGACCTGATCGTCATGGCCACCCACGGCCGTAGCGGATTAAGCCGGTGGGTTTACGGCAGTGTCACCGAAAAAGTATTGCGGGGCAGCGAACGAAATCTGTTGATCGTGCGGCCCAGTTCGTGATCCGGGACCTTGCTCAGAGACCTCGCTCAGAGGCTTTGTCCTGATCGCTGCCGTCATCGGTTGGCGATCACGATCAAAGGCAGGTAGAGGATCGCGGTTGGGAGGAGTGAAGTCATGTTCAAACGTATTTTAATCCCCCTGGATGGTTCTGAATTAGCCGAGCGGTCATTGCCGGTGGCCCTGCAAATTGCCCAGGCGCAGGCCAGCGAGCTGATTATCATGCGCGTCCCCCTGGCCGAAAAAATGATGACCTCCTATCCGGCTGAGTACAGCCTGCTCTGGCCAGAGCAATCGCTGCAGCTTTCCCAGAAAATGAGCGCCGACTATCTGCAGCAGATGCTGGCCCAGCATGAGTCAACTGGTATTCCAATGCGGGCTATGGTTGTGAATGGGGATGTGGCTGGCGGCATCGTCGATACAGCCGCTGAAGAGGAAGCCGATCTCATTGTCATGACCACCCATGGCTACTCCGGCTTGACCCGCTGGGTGTTGGGCAGTATTACCGAGCGGGTGCTGCGGGAGGCCCACTGCCCGGTACTGGCCATACGGGATGGACAGCCACTGAAGCATCTGCTGATCACCCTGGATGGCTCATACCTGGCCGAAGCAGCTCTGGCGCCCGGTTTTAGCCTGGCGCAGGCGCTCAAAAGCCGGGTGACCTTACTGCAGGTTGTGCCAGAGAAAGGGCTGCTGGATTGGGGCCAGATTGAAAAATTGGATGCCAAGAAAGAGTCGGAGATACACGCCGAAGTAATTGACAATGCCTACCTACATCTAGAGGAGCTTGTTAACCAGCATGCGCCGCGCGGCTTGGCAGTCAAAGTCGAAGTTGCCTCCGGTAGTCCAGCAGCTACAATATTGGACTACATTGAGCGGCACCAGGCCGACGTCGCGGTGATGGCCACCCACGGCCGTACCGGGCTGCGGCGCTGGGTCTACGGCAGTATCACCGAAAAAGTGATGCGTGGCGCGACCTGCTCCATGCTCATTGTCCGGCCGCATTTCCAAGAGTGACGCACGGCAAAAGACGAACGACGAACCCCTTTGGTCGTTTGTCGTTTGTCGTTCGTCCTTTATGCAAAAGGAGTTTTTGACTAATGGCTAAACGACAAAGACCAAAGCCTGGCCGTTCCTCGCAGAGCGGCCGGCAAACCAACTGGGTTGTTATTGGTGGCGTAGTGGGCGCAGGTTTCTTAATCCTGATCGCTTTACTGATTCTGGCCACGCGCGAAACGACGCCGCAGGGTTTGGCGGAATACTGCCTGAACAACCCTGATAACTGTATTATCGAAGGCGCCGCCAACGCCCCAGTCACCGTGGTAGAGATCTCTGACTACAACTGCGTTCACTGCCGAAATTTCAACGTTAGCACCTCCCTGGCCTTGCACGAAGAATTCGTCGACGCCGGGCAAGTGCGTTGGATTACTTTGCCGTTTGCCTTACGGTCTACCACTGTGCCCCCGGCCACAGCAGCAATGTGCGCCGCCGATCAGGGGCTGGAGCAGTTCAAGGAGACGAACCTGGGCCTGTTTGGCTTGCAGCAGGCCGCCGGTGGCTTCTCCCGCGACAATATCATGGCCGTGGCCACGGCCGCCGGTTTGGATATGGCCAGCTTCACCAGCTGCTTTGATAGCGGTCAATATACCAGCACCGTAGAGGCCAATATCCGCGAGGCGAACCTGGCCGGCGTGAATGCCACACCCAGCTTCTTTGTCAATGGCATCAAGCTGGAAGGCAACCAGCCCATCGAATCCTTCCGCCAGCGCATCAACAGCGCCCTGGCGAGCAACTAACCATGCGTCTCCCGGAAGCGTGGCAGCTGCGCCTCATTCAACTGTTGGCCGTGCCGGGCATTGCCCTGGCTCATTACCTGCTTCTCTTCCACCAGGGGAAGCTGTTCTTAACCTGCGAACCGGGAATCTGGGACTGCGGTCTGGTCAGCGCACCTGACGCACCCTATGCCAGTATCGGCCCGGTGCCGGTCGCCTTCATCGGCCTGGCCGGTTACGTGGCCATCTTCCTGGTCATCTGGCTGCGCGCCTGGCTACCCAAGCTGGACGACTATATGCCGGAATTGATGCTCGGTTTAACCGGGCTGGCTTTTCTATTTTCACTGGGGCTGACTGCCCTGGAAGCGTTTGTCATTCACGCTTTCTGTCAATACTGCGTGGTGTCGGCCGTCATCGTCACCCTGATGTTCGGCCTATCCATCAGCTATTTGAAAGCTGTTAGCCGTTAGCCGTTAGCTTTTAGCTAATCGCTAACAGCTAATTGCTAATCGCTAACAGCTAATCACTTTAAGGACCCACTATGAACATTGGCATACCCAAAGAGCGCCGCCCCTCTGAATACCGGGTGGGGCTATCGCCGACCGGGGTTAAGCTGTTAACCGAGGCCGGCCATACCTGTTATGTCGAAAGCAAAGCCGGCCTGGGCGCCGGCTTTAGCGATGACAATTACCTTTATGCCGGCGCGCATATTGTCTATTCTGGTGAAGAAGCCTATGGTCGGGCCGACCTTGTCCTGAAAGCCGTTCGACCCCTGACAGAGGAGCTGAGCTGGCTGGTGCCGGGCCAGGTTTTGATGGGCTTTCTACACCTTCCGGCGGCGAAACCGGACAAAGTCGAAGCGCTGCTGGAGAAGCGAATCAGCGCCATTGCTTACGAGCAAATTCAGCGCCCAGACGGCAGCCTGCCTGTTCTTAAGCCCCTGAGCCAGATTGGGGGGCAGATGGCGGCTCAGATTGTGGCCCGGCTGCTGCAAAATAACGGCGGCGGCAACGGCGTCCTGCTCGGCGGCGTGCCCGGCGTGCCGCCAGCCGAAGTCGTCATCATTGGCGCCGGCGTGGTCGGTGAAAATGCGGCCCGCGCTTTCCTGGGCAAAGGCGCCCACGTTACCATCCTGGATCGTGACTTAAACCGCTTGCAAGAGTTGGCCCGGCTGTTGCCTTCCTCCGGTGTGGTTACCCTGGTTTCCCACCCTTTCAACATTGAGCGGGCTTGTGGCTATGCGGATGCTGTCATTGGCGCCGTCATGGTACCGGGCGAAAGAGCGCCGATTGTTCTGCCGCGCACCGTCGTGCAGAAAATGCGTCCAGGAGCAGTGTTGCTCGATTTGAGCATTGACGAAGGGGGGTGTGCCGAAACATCCCGTCCTACCAGCCACGAAAATCCTACCTATATGGCCGAAGGGGTTGTTCACTGCTGTATCCCAAACCTGCCCGGTGTTGTGGCCCGCACGGCCACCCACGCCTTCTTAAACGCGGCCTGGCCCTATATCCAGCTGATCACCAGTCAAGGTATTGAGTCTGCCCTGGCGACAGATCCTGATTTGGAGCAGGGGCTGGTAACCTACCAGGGACAGCTTCGTCACTTGAACCCCGTCTATTATCCCAGCAACAACGGAGACTAAGATGAGCTGGTCAAATATTTATCAGAAACGTATTGCCACGGCCGCTGAAGCGGCCGCCCGGATTCAATCGGGCCAGCGCGTCTTCATGACCGGCAACTGCGCTGTACCGCAAGAAGTATTAGGGGCTCTGGTCGCCCGCGCGCCCGAGTTGGAGAATGTAGAAATCGTACAGGTGTTGACGATCGGCGACGCTGAATATGTGAAGCCGGGCATGGAGGAACACCTGCGGGTCAACACTCTGTTTGTGAGCGACAATGTGCGCGCGGCCGTCAACAGTGGCCGGGCTGATTTCACACCCTGCCATTTGTCCAAAATCCCCCTCCTCTTTTCTTCTGGCGTGCTGCCTCTGGATGTGGCGCTCATTCACGTTTCACCACCAGACGAGCATGGTTTTTGCTCTTATGGCGTCGAGGTGGGCGTCACCAAAACGGCCGCCCAAAGCGCCAGACTGGTCATTGCCGAAGTCAACCCCCAGATGCCCCGTACCCTGGGCGATTCCTTCATCCACGTCAGCAAAATCGATATTGCCGTACCGGTCGATTACCCCCTGCCAGAAATCAGCATGGGTGAGCCGACCGAGCTGAGCATGCAAATTGGCGCCCACGTAGCAGATTTGATCGAGGATGGCTCCACCATGCAGATGGGCATCGGCGCCATTCCCGATGGTGTCCTCCATTTCCTGCGCGAGAAGAAGGATTTGGGCATTCACACCGAGCTCTTCTCTGATGGGGTGATTGACCTTTACGAAGCTGGCGTCATCACCAACGACAAGAAAACGCTGCATCGGGGCAAGATGATCGCCGGTTTCCTGCTGGGCAGCCAGCGGCTGTATGATTTCATCAACAACAACCCGGTGGTGGAACTGCACCCCACCGAATATGTCAACGATCCATTCCACATCAGCCAGAACTACAAAATGGTGGCCATTAACTCAGCCATCGAGGTGGATTTGACCGGTCAAGTCTGTGCCGACAGCATTGGCCCGCGCCTTTACTCGGGCACCGGCGGGCAGCTAGACTTCATCCGTGGCGCCGCTCGCTCTCCGGGTGGTAAGCCGATCATTGCCCTGCCGTCAGGGACGGTGACCCGTTCAGGACAACGGTTCAGCCGGATTGTGACTATGCTAAAGCAGGGCGCCGGGGTGGTGACAACGCGCAACGACGTCCATTATGTGGTGACGGAGTTCGGCGTGGCCAACCTCTATGGCAAAACCATCCGCCAGCGGGCTCAGGCCTTGATCAATATTGCCCATCCTGACTTTCGCGATGAGCTAACCCGCGCCGCCAGGGAGCTGAATTACCTGTAGGCGGCTGTGCCGCCGTCCAGGTGCCAGGCACTTCACGAACCAGCTTTTTCGCCGACCAGTTCTGGGAGGAAGTGCCTGGCACCTTTAGAGCAAAACCACCCCTCACCCTCTTTTTTGCCGCTTGAGTAGATAGCCGGCCTGGTTTATACTTTGCTCAGACGTTAGAGGATGGGCTTGTATTACCGGCTGCCGGGCAGCGTTAGCCAAAAAGTGGATGATGGTGAAGACGGAAAGGGAATCGAGTAAGTTTCAATCTTGGGGGACATTGACACGGGGCGTGGTGGTGGCAATCGCCTTGTTTGTCCTGGCGACTGTGCTTTACCTGGTTCGTGCCGCCATTGGCCCCTTGATTGTGGCCACCCTGCTGGCTTACATCTTAAATCCGGCTGTGGTCTGGATAGCCCAATATGGCCGGCTGTCCCGGAAGACGGCCGTTGTTCCCGTTTATCTCCTTTTCCTCGTTGTCCTGATCACCCTGCCTATCATTCTGGTACCCATCTTAGTCAGACAAGGGCAGGGGCTGGCTGTAGAATTGGCCAACTTTGAACTACAAACAATTCCCCTGGTTGTTACCTTGGAGCAGTTGTTTGGTTTCGATTTTACCCCGCTGGCCAATCCCCTGAGCCAGATCCAGCAGGGCTTGCTCGGCCTCTTCCGCCCGGAGCTGGCCATCAACCTGCTGCAGGCCGTTTTGAGAAATCTGGCCTGGATAGCCGTCATGCTGGTCACCATTTTCTACTTGCTGCGCGACTGGAGTGGGCTGCGCGACTGGTTGATCAGCATTGCCCCGGAAGAAGCCCAGCCGGAGATCTGGCGCATCTACCGGGAAATCAAGGTGGTCTGGCAATCTTACCTGCGCGGCCAGCTGCTGCTGATGTTCCTGGTAGGGGTTAGCAGCGCCATTGGCGGGGCCATTATCGGGCTGCCGGGAGCGCTGCTGCTGGGTCTGCTGGCCGGGCTGCTGGACGTCATTCCTTCGGTCGGGCCGGTGGTAGCCATGGTAGTGGCGATTTTTATCGCCGGCATTGAGGGATCAACCTATTTGCCGGTATCCAATATCTGGTTTATGGTGATTGTGGCGGCCGTCTACAACGTCATTCAGGTTGTGGAAAACATCTGGTGGCGGCCGCGGGTGATGGCCCACAGCCTGAAAATTCACCCGGGCCTCGTTTTTCTGGCCGTCATCGCGGCGCTCGTATTTGTGGGGCCGGTAGCGGCGCTGATTGTCGTGCCTACCATTGGCTCGATCAGCATTATCGGCCGAACGGTCAGCCGGGGTTTAAGGGACGCACCCGACAGATCGTCGCCCTAAACACCGCTTGATGACATTTGTCACCTTAAAAAGGTGCCATTCGCACTTGACCGCACTCCCCCTTTCTAACGATCATTAACATAAGCCAATTTTGTCATCCGGCAGCATCACAACGTGCCAGCTGAGCGTGCCGTCATCACAGCAACTTAACAATCAAGAGGCGAGGTCAACAACCTCGCCTCTTGCGTTTATAAAAAGGTGGTGTGCATATGAAAAAATTCTCCGTCAATGTCCCCGCTATGTTTGGGGATCACCATGTTATTGCCGTACGTGCTCTCCTGCTCAAACTGCCCGGCGTACAGGATGTCTATGCCAGCAGCAGTTTTCATCTTGCCGAAGTCGAATACGACCCCGGCCAAATCACCCCCGCCGAAATCGAATCTACATTAGCCGAAGCCGGTTACCTGGATGAGCTGCCCTTGCCCACTGAAACCAGTGTCCCAGCTAACGAAAAACGAAATGGCCAGGCTGCCTTTTTCCGCCACACGGCCGCCTATACCCAAACCGGCCATACCGTCAGCTTTGCCCAAAAGCTGCCCCCAACGGGCCGGCCTTTGTGGCCCTGCCCCGGGATGGGGGTGGTGGAAAGTGAACAGTGACCGGTGAACAGTAATCGGTAATCAGCAATCAGTGAACAGTAATCAGTAATCAGTAATCAGTGAACAGTAATCAGTAATCAGTGAACAGTGATTGGTAAGTGAGGGGTGAACTGATTACTGGTGATTGCCCCGTGAAAACAGAGGTGAATGATGGCAAAAAAAAGACGTGAAATTAGCGAGTACAGTATAGACCCGGCGGCGCAGCAGATGCTGATCCGGGCCAGTGAAATTGGTGTGGACACCGCCTTCACCCGGGCCGACGATATGGCCGCCTGCAATATTGGCAGCGCCGGGATGTGCTGCAAGATCTGCGGCATGGGGCCCTGCCGGCTAACGAAAGAAGGGCAGGTAGGTGTCTGTGGTGCAACCATAGACACTATCCAGGCGCGCAACCTGATCCGGGCCATTGCCGCCGGTTCGGCCGCCCATTCCGACCACGGCCGTGATATGGCCTTCATCCTCAAAGCGACAGCCAACGGCGAAGCGGAAGGGTACATGGTGCGCGACGTGGCCAAGCTGCACAGCGTGGCTGCCCATTACAACATTCCCGTCGACGGCCGTTCCCCTAACGAAATCGCCAACGATCTGGCCGACCTGTACATTGCCCAGTTTGGGCAGCAAAAAGGTGAGCTGGCCCTGCTCAAGCGGGCGCCGGCTAAACGGCAGAAGATATGGCAAGATACAGGCGTCGTGCCCCGCGGCGTCGACCGCGAAGTGGTCGAGGCGCTGCACCGCACCCACATGGGTGACGATCAGGACCCGGAACACATCATGCAGCACGCCGTGCGTACGGCCCTGGCTGACGGCTGGGGAGGTAGTTTAATCGCCACCGACATCTCCGACATTCTCTTTGGTACGCCAGCGCCGATTTTGGGGCAGGCCAACCTGGGCGTGTTGAAGGATGATATGGTTAACGTGGTGGTGCATGGTCACGAACCCACCCTCAGCGAGATGATTGTGGCCGCCTCGCAGGCGCCAGACATCATCGAATACGCGAAGAAAGCGGGGGCGAAGGGCGTCAACCTCTCCGGCATCTGCTGCACGGCCAACGAGATTTTGATGCGCCAGGGCATTCCCGCTGCCGGCAACTTCCTGCATCAGGAGCTGTCCATTCTCACCGGCGCGGTGGAAGCGATGGTGGTGGATGTGCAGTGCATTATGCAGGCGCTGGTCGGGCTGGCCGAAAATTTTCATACCAAGATCATCACCACCTCACCGAAGGTTAAAATCAAGGGCGCCACCCATATCCAGTTTGACGACCGCAAGGCGCTGACCATTGCCAAGGAGATTTTGCGCACGGCTATTGATAATTACCAGAATCGTGGCCAGACCCAGATTCCGCAGGATCGCGAGAACTTAATCCCCGGCTTTTCCCACGAATACATCAACTACATGCTGGGCGGCAGCTACCGGGCTTCCTTCCGGCCGTTGAATGATGCGATTATGAACGGCCGTATCCGGGGTGTGGCGGCTATCGTCGGCTGCAACAACCCGCGCACGCGCCAGGATTACCTGCACACCTACGTCACCCGCGCACTGCTGAAGGAAGACGTGCTGGTGGTGGAAACGGGTTGCGGCGCCATTGCCAGCGCCAAGCTGGGGCTGCTGCTGGGCGAAGCGGGGCTGGATCAGGTTGGCCCCGGGCTGCGCGAGATTTGCGAAGCGGTAGGCATCCCGCCGGTGCTGCACATGGGCTCTTGTGTAGACAATACCCGCATCCTCACCGTGCTGACCCAAATGGTAGCCGATGGCGGTCTGGGTGATGACATTGATCAGGTTCCGGCCGTCGGCCTGGCGCCGGAATGGATGAGCGAAAAGGCACTCTCCATCGGCACTTACTGCGTCGCTTCCGGCGCTTACGTTATTTTTGGCGGCTCCTCACCGGTCAGCGGCATGCCGGACAAGGTGTCTGACAGCAGCCTGGTAGCCGAGTTCATCAGCTCCGGCTGGGAAAAGCTGTATGGCGGCAAGCTGGAATTTATCCCCGACCCGGACGAGATGATTGCCAAAACCCTGGCGCACATTGACAAAAAGCGCGCCGACCTGGGCCTGCCCGCTTACGATTCCACCCGCTTTGGTCAAAGCGGCGATGCGCGGATGCGGGAACTGGAAGAACTCCCCGTGTGGCAGCAGCGTGAGGCGCTGTATGGGGTGGAAGTTGGGTAGTCATTTAGTCTGGTAGTCACGTAGTCCAGTAGTCCGCCTGTCGCCAAGACCACAAGACTACAAGACTATTTGACTATATGACTACAAGACTAACTACGGAGGAAATTATGTCTCGATACATTGCGACAAGGGCGATACGCGGGGCGAATGCGCTGGTGATGGAAGCAGAAGTCATGCTGGGTAAGGCGCTGCGCGAGAAGGGGGCAGAAACGGCCGTATCCTTCCCCAACACCGCCTATTACCTGCCCCTGATCTATGGCATGACGGGGGAAAAAGTAGAGACGCTGGGAGACTTGCGCCCGGCGCTGGCCCACGCCCAAGAGCTGCTGCACCCCGTGCCATCAAAGAAGCATTGGACCCCCTACCTGGGCGAAACGCTGGACAGCGGCATGGCCACCCTCATTGCCGCGGAGATTATTGAGGCGGTGCGCTTTGTCTATGACTTGCAGCCAGAACCCATGCCCGGCTTTGAGCTGGCAGGCGGCACCTCTTATGGCGGCAACGGCAATGGCGCCGTAGGCCATCTGAACGGCCCAATTGACGACATTCAGCTGCGCACGTGGGGCATTCAGCTGGTAGACGGCCGTATGGCCGGGTTTGCGGCTATTGTCGGCTGCGCCAAGTCCAACGAGGTGGCCGTGAAGCTGGTGCGCGAGCTGCAAAAGCGCAACATCCTCACCTTTTTGTCGGGCAACGTCAACGGCCGTTCCATCATCCACCAGCTCCACGAAGAAGGGGTCGACCTCGGCTACGACACCTACACCGTCCCCTTCGGCACCGACACCCTCAGCGCCATTTACGCCCTGGGTTTTGCCACCCGCTCCGCCCTCACTTTTGGCGGCCTCAAGGCGGGCCAGGCGCGGGATATTTTGCTCTACAACCGGGAGCGGGTCTTTGCCTTCGTCCTGGCCCTGGGCGAAGTAGACGACCTGAAATACGCCGCCGCCGCCGGAGCCATCAACTTCGGCTTCCCCGTCATCGCCGACACCGTCATCCCCGAAATTTTGCCCACCGGCGTCACCCAATACGAGCACGTTGTCTCCATGCCCTGGAAGGAAATTGAGGGTGTAGACGACATGGAACGGGCTGAGCGGCTGGTGCAAAAGTGCATCGAGATTCGCGGTGTCAAGATCAAGCTGGCCAACGTGCCCGTGCCCGTGCCTTATGGCTCCGCCTTTGAGGGGGAAGTGGTGCGCAAAAACGACATGCGCGTGGAGTTCGGCGGCAAAAATTCCCGCTGCTTCGAGTATCTGCGCATGGCCGACATGGACAAAGTAACCGACGGCAAAATTGAGGTGATAGGGCCTGACTTCAGCGACATCCCGGACAAGGGGGCGATGGATTTGGGCATTGTCGTCGATGTGGCCGGGCGGCAGATGCAGAAAGATTTCGAGCCGGTACTAGAGCGGCAAATCCATTACTTCATCAACGGCGCGTCCGGCATCCAGCACATTGGCCAGCGGGATATTGCCTGGATTCGTGTTGCCAACAGCGCCACCGACAAAGGCTTTGATCTGGAACACTTTGGCAAGATTTTGCACGCCCGCTTCCACGCCGACTTTGGTGCCATTGTGGACAAGGTGCAGGTCACCATTTACACCGAACCGGCCCAGATGAATGCCTGGCTGGAGAAGGCGCGGGAGGCGTATAACTTCCGCAATCAGCGGCTGGCCGATTTGACCGACACGGCCGTGAACGAATTCTACTCCTGCACCCTCTGCCAGAGCTTTGCCCCCGACCACGTTTGCATTGTCAGCCCGGAGCGGCTGGGGCTGTGCGGGGCGTACAACTGGCTGGACTGCAAAGCCAGCTTCAGCATCAACCCCACCGGCCCCAACCAGCCTATCAAGCTGGGCAAGCTGCTGGACGAAAAGACCGGCTACTGGAGCGGCACGCTGGATTACGCCAAAGTGGGGTCCCACGGAGCCATCGAAGAAGTCTCCATGTACTCCATCATGGAAAATCCGATGACGGCCTGTCTGGCAGCCGATGTTGACGTGATTGCCGATGGGCGTGTTCAGCAAATCGCCGCGGTGGTGGCCGCGGCAGCCAATGGAGACAAAGCTGCGAACCTGCTCACCGTTGCGGAAACGCAGCGAACGGCAAACAGCAGTCTGCTTGGAGTGCACAAAAACCCCGCCCCATCCCAACTCATTCGCCTGCAAACCAAATCTGGCACAGCGCTGACCCTGACGCCCAACCATGAGGTGGCCGTAGACCGCTGGGGGCAAAACGGGCACGGCCCCTGGGTACGCGCTGATCAACTCCAGGTTGGTGACCGTGTCTATGCATTGAAGCGACTGCGGCTGGATGGTACAGCCCCCCTGGTGGTAGATCTGCTGCCAGATGATTGCCGCATTGCTGATAAGGCCTTATTGGCAGAACTAAATGAAGCGGTGAAAGCGGCGCATGGTTCGCTGGCCCAAGGCTATCGCACATCAGGCACAGATATGACGCCTGACCCACGCACAAATTCGCTACCGTTGGCGGTGGTGCGTCGTTTGGTCACCGGGTTGGGCATGAATTGGGACGCCTGGAAGCAGCGCATCACGGCCGTTGCCCCGCCATCCGGCCACCCGCAACTGGCCTTGCCAATACTCAAGCCCGATTTCTTTTACCTGCTGGGGCTTCTGGCAGCGGACGGCTCTTTGCAACGGTACGGCCGCTACCAATGTCGCGTCAATTTCACCAACAACAACGAAACGCTGCTGCACACCTTTGCCACGCTTTACCGCCAAATTTTCCCCACCGCCAGCCTGGGCGAACGGCAAAAAGAGGGGGGTGGCGTGATAGACGGCCGTGCCATAACGACAACGACCCCGTCCACCGACCTCTACAGCAATAACTTCCTCTTGGGCATCCTGGCCGATGCGCTAGGCGTGCGCCGCGCCGGCGATCCCACTTGGGACTTGTCGCGCCTCGTCTCGTTGCCCGAACCCCACATTGCCGCGTTCCTGGCCGGCATATTTGATGGCGACGGGTCGGTGCGTCTGCGGCAGTACAATGACCAATGGCCAGTTGGCGAAGGCTACCTGAGCCATCAAGGCGAAACAACTGCCCGTCACCTACAGCTGTTACTCAAACGGCTGGGCATTCTCAGCCAGGTGCGGCAAGACCGTGCCGTATACAAAGTGGAAATGCACGGCGCCAACCTGCGCCAGTTTGCCACGCAAATTCCGTCCCGCCATCCCCGCAAGCGAGAAACCCTCACCCAAATCGCAGCCCTGAGTTCCGATGGCATTGACAAAACCCAAGAACAGGTGCTGCCCTACCAGGTGGGTAAGTTACTGGCCAATCTACCGGAAAGTCAGGCTGTGCTGCCGAAATCTACGCTCTTCTATTACAAAACCGGCCGTTCGCGCCCAACCATAGACAACGCGCGTCGCGTCATGACCGAAGCGCCGGAAACGGCCGTTCTTCTGGCCCCCTACCTGGAAAGCGATACCTTCCTGGACACCATCACCGCGATACAACCCATTGACAATGCAGGCGAAAACCGCCCCCATACTCACGTCTATAACCTCAGCCTGCTCGACATCAACAGCTACCTGGCAAACGGCATCCACGTCAAGAATTGTGGCTGCTTTGAGTGCATTGTCATGTACATTCCCGAGGTAGAAGGGGTGATGGTGGTCAGCCGGGAAGATGTTGGCATGACCCCGGCGGGTATGAAATTCAGCACCCTGGCCGGCATGGCCGGCGGCGGCGTGCAGACCCCCGGCGTCATGGGCGTGGGCAAATATTACCTACTCAGCCCTAAGTTCATCTCCGCTGATGGTGGCTTTAAACGTATTGTCTGGCTGAGCCGCAACCTGAAAGAGAGCATGGCGGCGGAGTTACGCGCTGTGGCCGAACGCGAGGGTATCCCCGATCTGATTGACCGCATTGCCGACAGCAGCACGGTGACCGCCATCGAAGAGCTGGAAGCCTGGGTTAAGGAGAAGAACCATCCCGTACTGGAAATGGGGTCAATGGTTCCAGCCGCCCGCGAAAGGGCCGTGCCAGAAGTGGATCAGGATGAAGATGTCATGATGCAGACCACGGCCGTTGTCGAAGCCGCCCTGCCAAGAGAATTAACCGCAAAA
>Ga0209498_1001602_pt1 | contig 13841 bp, 11 predicted proteins | sample WalLakDeSediment_FD_184131 | JGI IMG/M metagenome (GOLD analysis project Ga0209498, IMG submission 184131) | Lake sediment microbial communities from Walker lake, Nevada to study Microbial Dark Matter (Phase II) - Walker Lake 11/02/13 Deep... | ecosystem: Environmental > Aquatic > Freshwater >...
CTGAATGACCGCCCCAAGCTACAAAACTCAATGCACATGGACCGAAATCCCGGTCTCCCCCTGACCCTATTCGCCTTGAGCCGTGCGCCCTGTGCCTTGAGCCTGTGCTTTATCACTCCATGCTTTCCGTTCTACCAACGATAGTGGGCGAAAGCCTTGTTGGCTTCGGCCATCCGGTGCGTGTCTTCTCTTTTCTTGACCGCCGCACCCCTCCCGGCCGCCGCATCCAACAACTCACCGGCCAGTTTGGATGCCATACTCTTCTCGCCTCGCGCCTTGGCAAAGGAAATGATCCACCGGAAGGCAAGGGCTTGCCCCCTGGACGCCCTCACTTCCGTGGGGACCTGATAGGTGGAGCCCCCCACCCGCCTCGATCTCACCTCCACGACGGGTTTGACGTTGGCAACGGCCTTCTGAAAAACAGGAAGCGGATCTTCCTTGCTCTTCTGTTTGATCAGATCAAAGGCCCCGTAAAGAATCGCTTGGGCCGTGCTCTTTTTGCCTTTTCTCAGGAGACAGCTCACGAATTTGGCAACCAGGACGCTGTTGTTTCTTGGATCGGAAGCAATCTCTCGTCTGACGATAACCCTTTTCCTCGGCATAAAACTCCCCTTCAGATTCCCTTGGGTTTCTTGGCGCCGTACTTGGACCGACCCTGCCGGCGATCATCCACGCCCGAGGTATCCATGGTTCCCCGGATGATGTGATACCTGACTCCGGGCAGGTCCTTCACACGGCCCCCGCGAATCAGGACCACCGAGTGCTCCTGCAGGTTATGGCCGACTCCGGGGATGTACGAGGTCACTTCGATCCCGTTGGTGAGTCTCACCCTGGCTACTTTCCTCAACGCGGAATTGGGCTTTTTAGGCGTGGTGGTGTAAACCCTGACACACACGCCTCTCTTCTGGGGGGAGCCCTGCAATGCCGGCGTTTTGTTCTTTTTCTTCGACTCTTCCCGCTGCCTTCGAATGAGCTGGTTGATCGTTGGCATAAACCTTTCCTCGATCGTTTTATCGGTTTCTGCGCTCCGGCTTACAACCGAAGCGAAATAGAATCTAAAAATTTTTTTTTATATTCCATAGCTTACCCGATGTCAAGAAAATAATAGGCGGTAATCAAACATTTTCTTCGCCCAGTTGAATATCCAGGTTCCTGTAGGAGGGCAACCCAGTCCCTGCAGGAATCAACCTTCCCATGATCACGTTTTCCTTGAGCCCCTTGAGGTAATCCACCTTTCCTGCCACCGCTGCATCGGAAAGCACCTTGGTTGTCTCCTGGAAGGAAGCGGCGGAGATGAAGCTCTCCGTACTCAGCGAGGCTTTGGTAATGCCCAGGAGAAGAGGTTCCGCCGTAGCCGGCTTGGCCCCGGTTTCAATGATCTTATCGTTCTCCTCTTCAAAGCGCCAACGCTCCACATGCTCACCCAGAAGGAAGTTGGAGTCTCCCACTTCCGTGACGCTCACCTGTCGCAGCATCTGTCTGACGATGACTTCAATGTGCTTGTCGTTGATGCTCACACCCTGAAGGCGGTAGACTTCCTGCACCTCGTCCACCAGATACTTGGCCAGGGCCTTGATGCCTCTGATCCTCAAGATGTCGTGGGGATTGGCCGATCCATCCATGAGCGGCTCTCCGGCTCTCACGTAGTCGCCTTCGAGGACGCTCACGTGTTTGCCCTTTGGGATGAGATACTCCAGGGGCTCGCCGATTTCCGGGGTAATCATGACCTTTCGTCTTCCCTTCGTGTACTGGCCGAAAGAAACGGTTCCGTCAATCTCGCTCAAAATGGCGTTCTCTTTTGGTTTCCGGACCTCGAAAAGCTCGGCGACCCTGGGAAGCCCGCCGGTGATGTCCTTGGTCTTGGTCGTTTCCCGGGGGATTTTCGCAAGGACCGTTCCCGGCGACACGGCCTCCCCTTCATTCACCATAATGATCGCGCCGATCGGCAAATGGTACCGGGCAACGCCCTTGGCCGATCCCGGAATGAGCGCGGTGCCGCCCTCGATGTCTTTGACGGAAATCCTCGGCCGTGCATCCAGTTCCCGGGATTCCACGATCACCCGGCTGATTTTCCCGGTCACCTTGTCTCGCTTCTCCTGCATGGTGACGCCGTCCAGAATATCGCCGTACTTGACCACCCCGGGCACTTCCGTCAAGATGGGGATGTTGAACGGGTCCCATTCAGCCAGGGTCTGGTGGGGCTGAATCTCCTCTCCGTCACGGGCCTTGAGGACCGCGCCGTAAATGATGGGGTACCGTTCAACCTCTCTTCCCCCCTTGCCCAAAATCGCGATTTCACCGTTGCGATTCATCACCACAAAATGACCTTCCAGGTTCCGGATGGTTTTCAGGTGCTGGAAAGAGACGGTCCCTCCGTTCCTGGACTCCACGGTGGTCTGCTCCACCCTTTTGCTCGCCGTGCCTCCGATGTGGAAGGTCCTCATGGTTAACTGGGTTCCAGGCTCCCCGATGGATTGGGCGGCAATGATGCCGATGGCCTCTCCAATGTTCACCTCGTGGCCGTGGGCCAGGTCCCTGCCGTAGCATTTCTTGCAGACCCCCCGTTTCGCCTGGCAGGTCAAAACAGACCGGATCCGCACTTTTTCCAAACCTGCAGCCTGGATCTTTCCGACCCGCTCTTCGTTGATTTCATCGTTGGCCCGGACAAGGAGCTCTCCTGTGACGGGATCGTAGATGTCCTCCAGGGACACCCTGCCCAAAACCCGGTCACCGACCCGTTGGATGATCTCCCCCCCCTCAATCAGGGCGGAGGCGAAAATGCCGTCCACGGTTTCGCAGTCCTCCTCGGTGATGACCGTGTCTTGCGCGACATCCACCAGTCTTCGGGTCAAGTAGCCGGAATTGGCCGTTTTGAGTGCCGTATCCGCCAGCCCTTTTCGTGCGCCGTGGGTGGAGATGAAGTATTGCAAGACCGTGAGACCTTCCCGGAAATTGGAAGTGATGGGCGTTTCAATGATCTCGCCCGAGGGCTTGGCCATCAACCCTCTCATGCCGGCCAACTGCCTCATCTGATCTTTGCTTCCCCTGGCGCCTGAGTCCGACATCATGAAGATGGGGTTGAAGCTGGTGGCCTTCACAGCCTCCCCGCCTCGGCCCTTGATTTCCTCCACGGCCATCTCGCGCATCATTTCCGAGGCGATCGTCTCCGTGGCCTGAGCCCAGATATCCACCACTTTATTGTACTTTTCCCCGTCGGTGATGAGGCCCGTCTTGTATTGATCGTCGATCCTCTTCACTTCCTTTTCCGCCTTCTCGATAATGGCCGTCTTTCGGGATGGAACGGTCATGTCTTTCATGGAAATGGAGATTCCCGAAAGGGTCGCATAACTGTACCCGATATCCTTGAGCCTGTCCGAGAGGATGACCGTGGCCTTGATTCCAAGCCGACGGTAGGACTCGTTGATGAGAATTCGCAGCTCCTTTTTGTTCATCACCCGGTTGAGATAGGAGAAGGGGAGCTTCTCCGGCAGGATTTCATAGAGGATCACCCTTCCGGTGGTCGTCTCCTCCATTTTGCCGTCGATCCTCACCTTGATGGCGGCATGAAGATCCAGTTCTCCGGCATCGTGGGCCATTCTTACTTCCTCGGAGTTGGAAAAGACCTTGCCTTCTCCCTTGCTCAGGGGCCTGTCTCGCGTCAAATAGTAGATGCCCAGCACGATGTCCTGACTGGGGACGATGATGGGGTCCCCGTTGGCCGGGGACAGGATATTGTTGGTCGACATCATCAGAACCCTGGCCTCGATTTGCGCTTCGATGGACAGGGGCACATGGACCGCCATCTGGTCCCCGTCAAAATCCGCATTGAAAGCCGTGCAGACCAAGGGGTGGAGCTGGATCGCTTTGCCCTCGATCAGGATCGGCTCAAAGGCCTGGATGCCCAGACGGTGGAGGGTCGGGGCCCGGTTCAGCAGGATGCAGTACTCTCGCACCACCTCATCCAGAGCATCCCAGACTTCCGGCGTCTCCCTTTCCACCATTTTCTTCGCAGACTTGATGGTTGTGGCAAACCCCTTTTCATCCAGCTTGTTGTAGATGAAAGGCTTGAAAAGCTCTAAGGCCATCTTCTTGGGAAGACCGCACTGATGCAGGCGAAGGTCGGGACCCACCACGATGACCGATCGGCCCGAGTAGTCCACCCTTTTGCCCAAGAGGTTCTGCCGGAACCGACCCTGCTTCCCCTTGAGCATGTCGCTCAGAGACTTGAAGGGTCGCTTGTTGGCGCCGGTCACCACTTTTCCCCGGCGGCCGTTGTCAAAAAGCACGTCCACCGCTTCCTGGAGCATCCTTTTTTCGTTTCGCACAATGATGTCGGGCGCATTGAGTTCCAGGAGCCTCTTGAGCCGGTTATTCCTGTTGATCACCCTCCTGTAAAGGTCATTAAGGTCCGAGGTGGCGAAGCGCCCGCCGTCCAGCGGCACCAACGGCCTAAGGTCCGGAGGCAGGACCGGGATGGCATTCAGGATGACCCACTCGGGCCGATTCTTGGATTCCTTGAAAGCATCGATCACCTTGAGGCGTTTGGCGAGCTTTTTCCTTTTTGCATCGGAGCGGGTGTCCAGCATATCGGCCCTGAGAGCCGCAGAGAGTTCTTCCAGGTCCAGTTCCCGCAGCATGGCTTGAATGGCCTCTGCACCGATCCCCACCTGAAACCTTTGGCCGTACTCCTCTCTGGCCCGCAGCAGCTGCTCATCGGTGAGGAGCATGCCCTTTTGCAGGGGTGTGTCCTTGGGATCGATGACAATGTAGTTTTCAAAGTAGAGCACCCGCTCCAAATCCTTGAGCGTGAGGTCCACGAGGTTTCCGATCTTGGAGGGAAGGCACTTCAAGAACCAGATGTGGGCCACCGGGGAGGCCAGTTCGATATGACCCATTCTTTCCCGCCGCACCTTGGATTGAATGACTTCTACGCCGCACTTCTCACAGACAATGCCGCGGTGCTTCATTCTCTTGTACTTCCCGCAATTGCACTCATAGTCCTTGATAGGGCCGAAAATCTTGGAACAAAAAAGACCGTCTCTCTCCGGCTTGAAGGTTCTGTAGTTGATGGTCTCAGGTTTTTTCACCTCGCCATGAGACCGCTCCCTGATTTTCTCGGGCGAGGCCAGGGAGATCTTTACCGCATTGTAGCTGGAGGGATCCTTGGGCTTTGCAAAAAAATTGTACAGCTCTTCCACGCTATTCTCCTTTTTGTCTGTGGCGGATGCTTGACGCTCAATTCTTCCGCCACGATAGACATCCCTTTTAGTCCTGGGTGTCTTCAAAGAGCTGGACATCCAGCCCCAGGGCCAACAGTTCCTTCAGCAAGACCTTGAAGGACTCCGGGAGCCCGGCTTCCAGGATGTTGTTTCCCTTGACGATTCTCTCATACATCCGGGTTCTACCGGCCACGTCATCCGACTTCACGGTCAGGAATTCCTGGAGCGAGTAAGCAGCACCGTAGGCTTCCATGGCCCAGACTTCCATCTCTCCAAGCCTTTGACCGCCGAATTGCGCTTTTCCTCCAAGAGGCTGCTGGGTCACAAGCGAGTAAGGGCCGATGGAGCGAGCATGCAACTTGTCATCCACCAGGTGATGCAGCTTCATGACGTAGAGCATCCCGACGGTGACTTCTTGATCAAAGGGCAAACCGGTCCGGCCGTCATACAATACGGCTTGTCCGGTCACAGGAAGGCCGGCCTTGGCCAGGCACTTTTTGATCTCCTCCTCCTTGGCGCCGTCAAAAACCGGGGAAGCCATGTGCACACCCTCTTTCATCATGCCGGCCTTGGCGAGGATTTCCGTATCCTCCATATCTTTGAAAATGGCCTTGTACTCTTCGGGCGAGAAAATATCCGCCAGCTTTTTCCTGACGGCGCCCACATTTCTGATCGAGTCAAGGATTTCCGCCACCTGCCTGCCCAACTGGCGAGACGCCCATCCCAGGTGGGTTTCCAGGACCTGACCCACGTTCATCCTGGAGGGCACGCCGAGGGGGTTCAAGATAATGTCAACCGGGGTTCCGTCGCTGAAGTAGGGCATGTCCTCCACGGGAAGGATCCTGGAAAGGACACCTTTGTTGCCGTGGCGGCCCGCCATTTTGTCGCCCACCGCCAGCTTCCGCTTGACCGCCACGTAGACCTTGACCATTTTGATCACACCCGGCGCCAGTTCATCTCCCTGGCTGAGTCGCTCCTGGCGCTCATCGAAGTGGGACTTGATCTGGGAGACTCTGTGGGCGTAGCGTTGAACAATCTCCTCCATGCTCTCGATCTCATCCATGGAGGCTTTCACGTCCGCGCCGGACCAGGCTTCCACAGGGATCTTGGCGATCTCTTCCTCGCCGATCACTTTGCGGGTGCTGCACAAAAGCTTGCCCGCCTTCTTGTCCCGGAGGTTGGTTTTGAGTTTCTTGTCCAGGAGAATTTCCCGAAGCTTGGCCCTGGCGCTTCTTTCAATGATTTGGATTTGATCCTTCCTGTCCTTTTCCAGCCTGGCCTTCTCTTCCCGTTCGATGGAGAGGCTTCGCGGGTCTTTTTCCACGCCCCGTCTGGAAAAGACCTTGGTGTCGATGACAATGCCTTCGACCCCGGGCGGGACTCTCAGGGAGCTGTCCTTCACATCGCCCGCCTTGTCTCCGAAAATGGCCCTGAGCAGCTTTTCCTCCGGAGAAAGCTGGGTCTCTCCCTTGGGCGTGATCTTCCCCGCCAGGATGTCCCCGGGCCGTGCGTAGGCGCCGATCTTGATGATCCCGCTTTCGTCCAGGTACTTGAGCGCCTCTTCCCCCACGTTGGGAATATCCCGGGTGATCTCCTCCTTGCCCAGTTTGGTGTCCCTGGAGACCACTTCGAACTCTTCGATGTGGATTGAGGTGTACACATCTTCCTTGACCGCACGCTCGCTGACGATAATGGAATCCTCAAAATTGTACCCACCCCAGGACATGAACGCCACCATGACGTTTCGCCCCAGGGCCAGTTCGCCCATCTCCGTGGCCGGACCGTCTGCGATGATTTGGCCTTTATTCACCCTGTCGCCCTTGCGAACAATAGGCTTCTGATTGTAGCAGGTATTCTGGTTGGACTTCTGGTACTTGATGAGCTTGTGGATTTCCGCTTCGTCTCCCTCCTCGGGAACTCCCGTGGACCGAATAACGATTCTGGATGCATCCACATCCTCCACCACGCCGTCTCTCCTGGCTATGACGGATACCCCCGAATCTCGCGCCACCACGCTTTCAACGCCCGTGCCGATGATCGGGGCCCTGGCGTTCAACAGGGGAACGGCTTGACGCTGCATGTTGGATCCCATCAGGGCACGGTTGGCGTCGTCGTGCTCCAGAAAAGGAATCAGCGAGGCCGACACGCTCACGAGCTGGTCGGGCGAGACGTCCATGTACTTCACCGCCTGCACGGGAACCTTGCTCGCTTCTCCTGCGATGCGCACAGCCGCCTCTTCCCGGACAAAATTCCCTTTTTTGTCCAGAGGAGCGTTTGCCTGGGCAATGGGGAACTCCTTCTCGTCCAGGGCGGAAAGAAACTGAATGTTCTTGCTCACGGTTCCATTGTCCGCTTCCCGGTAGGGTGTCTCAATAAAACCGAACTCATTGACTCTCGCATAGGTGCTCAGAGAGACAATAAGGCCGATGTTGGGCCCTTCAGGCGTCTCAATGGGGCAGATGCGTCCGTAATGGGTCGGATGGACGTCCCTGACTTCAAAGCCCGCCCTTTCTCTGGTCAGGCCTCCGGGACCAAGGGCGCTCAATCGCCGCTTGTGGGTGATTTCGGAAAGCGGATTGGTCTGATCCATGAATTGGGACAACTGGCTTGTTCCGAAAAACTCCTTCACCACGGCCGAAACCGGCTTGGAGTTGATCAGATCATGAGGCATGAGGGTTTCAACCTCCTGGAGGCTCATCCTTTCCTTGATCGCTCTCTCCATTCTCACGAGCCCTATCCGGTACTGGTTCTCAAGGAGTTCGCCGATAGCCCTCACCCTTCGATTCCCCAGGTTGTCGATGTCATCCACCATGGCTTCCGAGCTCTTCAAGCGGATCAATTCCTTGACCGCAGCCGTGATGTCTTCCTTCCTCAGGGTTCGCTGCTCCAGGGGCACATCCAGATCGAGCCGGTAGTTCAGTTTCAATCTCCCCACGGGCGATAGATCATAGGTGGACAGGTTGAAGAAAAGGCCGTTAAAAAAGTTACCGGCCACTTCCTGCGTCGGAGGGCTGCTGGGCCTCATCTTCCTGTAAAGTTCCAGCACGGCTTCATCGCTCGCGTCGATCTTGTCGAGGAGCATGGTGTCCCTGATGGTGGTGCTCACGCCGTGGGCATCCAGGACGAGACATTCCATCTCCGTGATGCCCTTTTCCTCCATCTTGGTCAGGAGGTCGCCGGTCACGGACTGGTTCCCGTTTGCAAGGATTTCCCCGGTGTCGGGGTCCACGATATCATTGGCCAGGATCTTTCCGGGCATGGTTTCCAGGCTGACAGGGACATGGGTGATCCCGGCCGACTCGATCATCCCATGGAGTCTTTTCGTGTATTTCTCTCCCTCTTTGGCAAGCACCTTTTTTGTCTTGGGGTGGACGATGTCCTTGGTGATCTTGCTGCGAAACAGGTTTTCCAGCTTGGCCGCCCTCATCCACTCCCCATCCCGGAAGGCATAGGTCTCCGTGTCATAAAATGTGGAGAGAATCTCCTTGGATGAATAACCCAGAGCCTTCAAAAAGGTGGTCACCGGGAACTTGCGCCGCCTGTCGATACGCACATAGAGGAGATCCTTGGGGTCAAACTCGAAATCCAGCCACGACCCCCGCAGAGGAATGATCCGGGCGGAGTAGAGCAACTTGCCGCTTGCATGGGTCTTGCCTTTGTCGTGATCAAAGAAAACACCGGGAGAGCGATGGAGTTGGCTGACAATGACCCGCTCCGTCCCGTTGACGATAAAGGTCCCGCGATCCGTCATCATGGGGATGGTGCCGAAATAGATCTCCTGTTCCTTGATGTCGCGGATGCTCTTTGTCCCGTTGGTCACATCCGTGTCAAAGACCAGCAGTCGGACGGTCAGCTTCAGGGGTGCTTCGTAGGTGAGACCTTTGCTCAGGCACTCCTCCTCCCCGTATTTCGTCCGCTCGAACGTGTACTTGACAAACTCCAGGGAGGACGTTCCACTGAAGTCGCTGATCGGAAAAACACTCCGAAAAGCACCCTGGAGGCCCATATCCTTTCGACCCTCATGCGGAACGTCTTTCTGGAGAAACCGATCGTAGGAATCCCTCTGGATCTCGATCAGATTCGGGATATCGATAATTTTCTCGATCTTCCCGAAATTCCTTCTTGTTCGGTGTGCCACACCGCCGTTTCCCTTCATCAAATCCTCTCAATCATTTAAAATCTCGGAAATGCTACTTGATCTCCACGGTGGCCCCGGCCTGTTCCAGTTGGGCCTTGACCTTCTCCGCTTCTTCTTTTGAAACGCCTTCTTTCACCTTTCCGGGCGCGCCGTCCACCAAGGCCTTCGCTTCCTTGAGTCCCAAACCCGTGATGGCTCGAACCTCTTTAATAACCTGGATCTTCTGCTCTCCCACCCCGGCCAGAACCACATCGAATTCCGTCTGCTCAACGGCCTCCTCTTTGGCCTGCGCTGCAGGGGCGGCCATCATGGCCACAGGCGCCGCGGCGGTCACGCCGAATTTTTCCTCCAGCTCTTTCACGAACTCCGAAAGCTCCAGAACGGTCATATTGGAAATAAACTCAACCACGTCTTGTTTACTGATATTTGCTGCCATATCTCTCATAACCCTCCATGTTCAATCAATAATCTGTAAGAGAAATCGTTCAACCTTTATGCTTCACTCTTCTTGCTCTCAATGGCTTTGAGCACGTGGAGCACTTTGGCGACCACACCGTGAAGCACTCTGACCAATGATCCTGGCACTGCCTGCATCGCCGAAAGGGCTTGTGCGAGAAGCACATCCCTGGCGGGAAGCTCGGCGACACGCTTAATGCCTTCATGATCAAACATCTTGCCGCCGATCTGACCGACCTTCAGTTTCAAACGCTCCGACTTCTTCGCATAGGCGAGAAGCACCTTGGCCGGCGCCACCACGTCGTCGTAGCTGATGGTGAGAGCGCAGGGACCGACAAAATGCTCCTTGATCGCCGAGGCGCCGGTTTCCTTGCACGCCAGCTTCAGAAGACGGTTCTTCACCACCTGGAACTCGGCCTTGTTTTTTCTGAGATCTTTTCTCAAGGCGTTCATGATTTCCACGGTGAGACCCTGGTAGTCGACGAGATACGTGGCTTGAGCCCTCTTGAGGCGTTCCGCCATCTCGGCGACCAGCGCCTCTTTTTCTTCTCTTTTCAAGTCTGAATCACCCCCTTTTCACCAAGAATCGTTGAAAGCGGAGTCGAAGTCGGGGATGCGGAACATCTCCGGATCATTGGATGTTCAGTCTCGGTAGGCCCGAACCCGCCCGGGTTCGTTTAAGCCTGCATCCCTGCCTCCCCGAAGGGGGCGAGATGAGCACCCACGGTCTTCGACTGAAAAATGCGGGGCCTTTCCCCGCAAAATGCTGACGATATGTTCTACGCGGAAAGCTCTCTGAGGTCTTTCACATACCCTGGATCCACCTTGACCCCCGGACCCATGGTCGTCGAAACAGCGATACTCTTCACGTAGGTCCCCTTACTCGCAGGAGGTTTCAACCTCAGGATGGTATCCATGAAAGCGGCGACATTTTCCAGGATCTTGGTCGCTCCAAAGGAAACCTTTCCCATAGGAGCGTGAACGATGCCTGCCTTCTCCACCTTGAAGTCTATCTTTCCCGCCTTGATCTCTTTGACCGCTTTGGCCACCTCGAAGGTCACGGTTCCGAGCTTGGCATTGGGCATCATCCCTCTTGGTCCTAGAATTCTGCCCAGCTTGCTCACAACGGTCATCATGTCCGGTGTCGCGATGGTCTTGTCGAACTCGAGCCAGCCTTTCTGGATTTTATCTACATATTCATCCGAGCCTACAAAATCCGCGCCCGCTTCCAAGGCTTCTTTTTCCTTCTCGCCTTTGGCAAAAACCAGGACACGCACCGTTTTCCCTATTCCGTGGGGCAGGACCACCGTTCCTCGAACCATTTGATCGGCATGCCTTGGGTCCACTCCCAGCCTGACGGCGATGTCCACGGTCTCATCGAACTTGGTGTGGCTCGTATCCAGTGCCAGTTGAACCGCTTCGTTGAAGGTGTATTTTGCAAGCCGATCCACCTTTTCCATCGCTGCCTTTTGTTTTTTTCCAATATTGGCCATATTTTCTCTCCGCACAAGCTAGCCAAGCATCCTTAAGATTTGCTTGAACGTTGAATCGTTGTTTACCTCTGTTATAAAACGGTGTTCAGCGTTCAGTGTTCAGGAAGGAAGAAATCCGCATGCAAAGATTTCATATCAATACTGCTCCGCCTGACGCCGCTTACTCCCTACTTCCTATTTCTTACGCCTTGCTTTCCTGAACCCTGAACGCTGAACCCTGAACACTGAACTCTTCAACCCTGAACACTGAACACTCAAAATGCCTATGGATGACGATACCCCGTAAAACATCCCCGATCTATTGCTCAACGCGCATGAAGCTACGCAGTAACCTGGATTCCCATGCTCCTCGCCGTGCCTTCAATGATTCGGACGGCGCCCTCCAGGTCATTCGCATTGAGATCCTCCAATTTAAGCCTGGCGATTTCCTCAACCTGTTTTTTTGACACCTGCCCGACCTTTTCACGGTTAGGCTCGGCGGAGCCTTTGGCGATTTTGGCCGCCTGCTTGAGAAGAACTGAGGCAGGAGGCGTCTTGGTGATGAACGAAAAAGACCGGTCCGCATAGATCGTGATGATCACGGGGATGACGGTGCCCGTCTGGTCCTGCGTTTTGGCATTGAAGGCTTTGCAGAATTCGGCGATGTTCACGCCATGCTGACCCAGGGCAGGTCCGATCGGAGGCGAAGGATTGGCCTGGCCCCCTTTCACCTGGAGTTTAACCGATGCAATGATCTTCTTCGCCATATTCTCTCCCCTTCACCTTGCAAAATTCTTTTTTTCGAAAAGCATTATCCTTCTGAAACAGCCCCGCAGCAGCAAGCATGGGGCTCCCTCTCAAAAGCGACACACCACCCCTTGTCCCATCTTTTTCCCAAAAAGTGGAATAGGCCTCTCACCAAAATGTTCTACATTTTGTTAACTTGGATGAAATCCAACTCCACGGGCGTGGAGCGACCGAAGATCATTATCAGCACCCGGAGTTTCTCCTTGTCCGGTTTCACCTCCTCGACAACGCCCTGAAAATTATTGAAAGGACCGTCAATCACCCTGACCTGATCTCCTTGTTCAAACTGGTACTTCGGTTTAGGCTTGCTGATCCCCTCTTCCATCTGGCGGATGATACGCTCCGCCTCTTCGTCCGGAACCGAAGCGGGCATCGTGGCGCCACCAACAAACCCTGTCACCTTGGCGGTATTTCTGACGGTGTGCCACGTTTCATCGTTCAAATTCATTTGAACCATGATGTAACCGGGATAAAATTTTCTGGAGGATGTCTTTTTCTGCCCCTTCTTCAGCTCAACCACTTTTTCCGTCGGAACGAGTATCTTTCCGAAACAGTCCTCCTGTCCAAGGGTTTTGATCCTCTCTTCGAGGCTGGTTTTAACCTTGTTCTCAAAACCCGAGTAGGTGTGAACAATGTACCATTTCAGTTCCACGTCGTTCCCCGCCAGAGCCATTTCAAATTCCATTCCGTTTTTTGAATCAACCTCGATCAATCGTCGTTCCTATCGCCCGAGCTGATGTAAGTGTTCAGGGGTTCAGTGTTCAGTGTTCAGCGTTCAGTGTTCAGCGTTCAGGAAAAAAGCAACCTGCCTGCGCAGATTTCCTGCAACTACTGCTTGCTTCCCACTTTTTACTTCCCTGAACACTGAACGCTGAACACTTTATTTCTTGCTCCCATGAACGCTGAACACTTTATTTCTGCAAGCCTACCCGATAATCGCCTTGATCATTTTAATCAGCCCGAAGTCAATGACGCCAAGGTAAAAGGAGACCAGCAATACAAGGGCAATCACCACGGCGGTTGACGCCAGAAGCTCCTTGCGGGTAGGCCATTTCACCTTTTTAAGTTCCATCTTGGCCTCTCTCAGGAACTGCAAGGTGATTCGGACGTATTTAAAGGCGGCGCTCTCTTCCCCCGGCCTCCTCTCCGCCTCCTTTTTGGCCACGGCGAGGTTCTTCTTCTTTTCATCCCGAAGGACCTTTTCCTGCGGAGTGGTAACTTCCTGAGAAGCCCCCTGTCCCAAAGCCTCTTTCCTGGCCGCCCTTTTCTTGCCTCTTTGGTCTGATTTGCTCATGGCTTATGAATGTCGCCCCGCCTTTTCTCTTCCTTATGATCCATCCCTGACCAGAATATATTGGCAGGCCAGGAGGGATTCGAACCCCCAACACCCGGATTTGGAGTCCGGTGCTCTAACCGTTAGAGCTACTGGCCTGCATGACTCACTTTGTCTCTTTATGGAGGGTGTGGATCCTGCAAAAGGGACAATATTTCTTGAAAGACAGCTTATCAGGCGTCTTTTTCTTGTTCTTCGTCGAGGAATAATTCCGGTTCTTGCACTGCTCGCAAGAAAATGTAATGATATCCCGCATACCAATCTCCAGCCCAAGCGAAAGTTTTTGCCCCTATTCCAGGATGTCGCTGATAACCCCGGCGCCGACGGTCCGGCCCCCTTCCCGAATCGCAAAGCGCAATTCCTTCTCCATCGCGATCGGCATAATCAAGTTCACCTCCATCGACACATTGTCCCCG
>Ga0209498_1001604_pt1 | contig 13830 bp, 10 predicted proteins | sample WalLakDeSediment_FD_184131 | JGI IMG/M metagenome (GOLD analysis project Ga0209498, IMG submission 184131) | Lake sediment microbial communities from Walker lake, Nevada to study Microbial Dark Matter (Phase II) - Walker Lake 11/02/13 Deep... | ecosystem: Environmental > Aquatic > Freshwater >...
GTCGGCCAGGACGGCGCTGGCGGTCACGTAGGCGCCGGCGCCGGGCCCGGCGATCCACACCTCACCGACCGCGTCCCCGCGGTACACGAGCGCGTTGCGGCCGTCGGCCAGGAAGGCGAGCGGCGCGTCGGCCGCGAGGCTGCGGGGCTCGACCCCGACGCGCCAACCGCCGGCGCCGTCGGGCTCGACGAAGGCGACGAGCCGCACCGCCCGACCGGCGGCGCGCTCGGCCCGGACCCATTCGGGGGTCAGGCCGCGCACGCCGCGAACGTGCGGCGCCACGTCGGTCCAGGCGAGGTCTGGGTCCACCGTCAGGCGGGCGAGGAGGGTGACCTTGTGGGCGGCGTCCCAGCCATCGACGTCCAGCGACGGGTCGGCCTCCGCGTACCCCAGGCGCTGCGCCTCGGCCAGGGCAGCGCCGAACGCCACGCCGCGCTCCATCTCGCCGATCAGGTACGCGCACGTCCCGTTCAGCACCGCCTCGAGCGAGCGCATGCGCGAGCCGCGCAGGGCGCCCGCCAGCGGGCCGATCGCCGGCGTTCCCGCCATGACCGCTGCCTCGAACCCGACGCGCCCGGCCTCGACCCACGGGCGCCAGGTGGTCCAGGCCTCCGCCAGGGCGGCCTTGTTCGCAGTCACGAGCCGCGCGCCGCCGTCGGCGGCGAGCGCCATCCACGCAGTGGGTTCCTCCACGCCGCCGAGCAGCTCCACGACGACGTCGGCGCCATCGATCGCCTCCTCGGGGTCGGTGGTGAGCCGCGCCGGGCGCGGACCCAGGTCCCTGGGGCGGCTGGGGTCGCGGACGAGGGCCGCGGTGACGGTGAGCTGGGGGTGGCGTGCGAGCAGGCGCAGGAACGCTGCGCCGACGGTTCCTGCGCCCAGGACGCCGATGCGCATGGGTGCCTCGGTGACGACCGACATGGCCGCGACGCTACCACGGGGTGCCGCCCTGCCCGGAGCGGCGGAACGCGTGCCGGACCGGGCGCTGACCGGCAGGTGAGGCATGCGCGGCTCTGACGTCCGGCGGGCACCCGCGGGCACGCCGCCCTGCTAGACTTACGCGCTCGAACCGTGCCGCGCCCCCGAGGCGCCGGCGCCTCGGCGAGCGTCCCACCTCCCCGAGGAGCGAAACATGTTCGGAATCGGCATCGTCGGCCTCCCCAATGTCGGCAAGAGCACCCTGTTCAACGCGATCACCCGCGCGCAGGTCGAAGCTGCCAACTACCCCTTCGCGACCATCGATCGCAACGTCGGCGTGGTCGCCGTCCCCGACACGCGTCTCGCAGCGCTGGTCAAAGTGTTCAGCAAGGGTGACCGCGTCCCGCCGATGGTGCCCACCACCGTCGAGTTCGTCGACATCGCCGGCCTGGTCTCGGGCGCCCACCGCGGCGAGGGGCTGGGCAACCAGTTCCTCGGCCACATCCGCGAGGTCGCCGCCATCGCCCACGTCGTGCGCTGCTTCGACGACCCCAACGTGGTCCACGTCGGCGGCCGCGTCGACCCGATCGCCGACATCGACACCATCGAGACGGAGTTGCTGCTGGCCGACCTCGCGACGCTGGAGCGCCGCGCGGAGCGGCTGAAGCGCGGCGCCAAGGGTGGGCACGGCGAGGAGGCCGAGACCCTGGCGCAGGTGGAGGCGCTGCGCGAAGCGCTCTCCTCGGGCGTGCAGGCGCGGGCGACGGGCCTGCCACGACCGGACGACCTGAGGCTCCTGACCGACAAGCCCGTCGTCTACGTCTGCAACGTGCCCGAGGCGGACGTCGTCACGGGCAATGCCTACGTGGCCCGGGTCCGCGAGCGGGCCGCGCTGGAAGGCGCGGCCGTCGTGGTCGTGTCCGCCAAGATCGAGCAGGAGCTGTCCGAACTCGACGACGACGAGGCCGCCGCCTTCCTCGCCGACCTCGGCCTGAGCCAGCGTGGCCTCGACCGGCTGATCGCCAAGGGGTACGAGGTGCTCGGCCTCGAGACCTTCCTCACCGCCAGCGAGAAGGAGGTGCGGGCCTGGACCGTCACCCGCGGGACCAAGGCACCGCAGGCGGCCGGCACGATCCACAGCGACTTCGAGCGCGGGTTCATCCGTGCCGAGATCGTCACCTTCGAGCGCCTCATGGAGGCCGGCAGCATGGCGATGGCCCGCGCGCGCGGCTGGCTGCGGACCGAAGGCAAGGAGTACGTCGTCGTCGACGGCGACGTCATCCACTTCCTGTTCAACGTGTGAGCGAGGGCGCCGCCGCGGCGGCCCGCGCGCTCGTACGGCCGCGCGGGCCCGCACGGCGGCGCCGGACCCGGGACGCCGCGGCTGCTAGAAGACCGGGCCGACCCTGAACGAGAAGACGCCTCTCGGGTTGCGCGCCGAGAAGCCGTAGTCGAAGCGCAGGGCCGGCAGCGACACCCCGCCGAAGCCGAGGTTGACCTGCACCCCGGCGCCGACGCTGCCGTACAGCGACGAGCCGGAGATCACCGCGCCGGTGGCCTCGGGAACGTAGCCGAGGTCGGCGAAGACGATGCCGATGACCGTGTCGGTCGCGACGCTGGAGAAGCCGAAATCGTAACGGTACTCGACCGATGACGTCACGTAGCTGCGCGTGAGGTCGAAGTCGGTGTCGAGGAACCCGCGCAGCTCGGTGGCCTCGGTCGGGACCCGGCCCACCCGGAAGCGGCGGTTCGCGGGGTAGTCGCTGCCGAACTGGTGCCCCGCGTTGAGGCGCACGGCGAACACGTGGTTGCGATCGTCCACCTCTTCGAGCACGTCCGCCAGCGTCAGGTACGTCTTCACGCCAGCCTGGACCTGCTGGTAGACGTACGGCGCAGGCTCACCCGTGATCGGGTCGCGTTGGTCGCTGCCCCATCCGACGCCGAAGGAGACGCTCGCGGCCACGCCGTCGCGCGGGAAGGCCTCGCTGTCGCGGTCATCGTAGGAGAGCGTGGCCGAGGTGAAGGCGCTGAGGCCACCATCCGGCAGGTAGGCGGCGGCGAGCTCGGCCGGCAGCGCGCAGCGCGCCGCGTTGGTCACGTTGCCGTCGTCGTCGAAGGCACACGCCTCGCGGGCGGGCTCGAGCCGATAGCTGTCGTAGGTGCCGCGCGCCGCCAGAACCAGGTCGGTGTTGGGCAGGACCCTGCGACCCACGGAGAAGCTCGCGCCGGTCGAGCGCACCAGGTACTCGCCCACCGGCACGCGCGTGCCCTCGCGGTCGGGAAGGCCCGGGTAGGGCACCTCGAAGCGGCCGTCCGCTGTCAGCGGCTGGTTGACCTCGACCCGCGAGAAGAGCGACACGGTCACGCTGGTCGGCACCTCCTGCAGGTCCAGGACCGGCACGTCGAGCCAGGGAACGGCGTAGCGCACGCTGAACCCCAGCTGCAGACCGAGGTCGCTGGTCAGCGCCTGGAGCTCGGCGGAGAGGTTGTGGGCGAGCCCCCACAGGTTCGACTCCGCGTACGAGACGCTCGCCGAGAAGCCCGTCTCGGTGTTGTACTGCGCACCCGGCTGCAGGAGGCCGGTCGTGTTCGACCGCAACACGACCTCGACGATCACCTCGCCCGGCGCCTCGGCCGGCACCAGCAGCCGGTTGACCGGCGTGACGATCCCGAGGCGCGCCAGCCGCCGGAGGCCCTCGTCGAGCCGCCTCAGGTCGACGAGGTCGCCAACGGGCGGCAGGTAGCGGGTGACGACGCGGTCCTCCGTGCGTCCGGGAGCGCCGTCGTAGACGACGGCGTAGCCCGCGATCCGGAGCTCGGTGACGCGCTGCACGTAGGTGCCGTCGAGGTAGTTGTACGAGGGCCGACCGTCGATGACCACGCCGGCCGCGTCGTAGGCGGCGCGCAACCGGCGGAAGTCCTCGTCGGCGAGGGCCGACGTGAAGGTGTCGCCGATGCCGAGGGCGAGCAGGTCCACCAGGAACGCGTCGTCGAGGACCGTGTTGCCCTCGATCACGATGTCGCGGACCGGCCCCGCGGTGTCGGGCGCGCCGACGGCGAAGCGCACCCGCACGGCGCCGGCCGCGGTCGCCAGGGTCTCGATGCGGACGTCGGACGAGCGCCCGCGCGCCAGGCGCCGGACGTCCTCGAGCAGCACGTCGTAGTTGAACAGGTCACCGACGGAGAGGCTCAACGCCGAGGGGGGTACACCCAACGCGACGGTGTCGAACGCGGCGATACGAAGCTCGCGGAAGCGGACCGTCAGCTGACCGTTCTCCAACGAGCTGCGCTCCAGGTCGACCCCGCTCTGCCGGAGACCCGCGTCCCAGTAGCGCTCGCCCACCTCGTCGACCGCCTGCCGGTAGAGCCCGAAGCCGAACGTCTCCTGGTCGGCCACGCGGCTGAACAGGGTCTCGAGCTCGGCCTCGCTCAGCACCGTCGACGGCTCGAACACCACGCGGCGGAGCGGGACCGACTCCTCGACGACGTAGCGCAGCCGGACCGGCGTCCGGCCACCGGGCGACACGGTGCCGGGCTCCTGCAGGATCTCCAGCGTGACGTCGATGTCGTAGGGGACCCCGACCGAGCGGTAGATCCCCTGCAGGGTCTCGATCGCGCGCTCCGCCCGCAGGGCGTTGAGCGTGCGCCCTGGATCGAGCAGGTGCTCGGCGACGATCGCGTCGCGGAGCTGCGGCCCCTCGAGCAGGGTGGTGCCGACGACCTCGACCGCAGCGACCGGCGGGTTCTCGCGCACGCGGATGATCAGGACCGGCCCCGCGCCGCGGTCCTCGAGCGTGACGCTCACCTCTTCGAAGGTGCCGAGGGCGTAGACGCGGTTGCGCTCGGCCTCGAGGTCGACGCGCTCGGCCTGGGTGCCGGCCCGCGCCGCCACGATCGTTCGCACGATGTCCACGAAGGTCGTGGTGCCCTCGACCCTGACCTCCAAGAGCGGTCCCTGGGCCGCAGGGGGCGCAACCTGGGCGAACGCGACGCCGAAGAGCCACAGGAGGAGGACCAGCAAGGTGCGAGGACTCGACATATTGCGGAGTCTACCGAAGCTCCCGTGAGAAGCCGTCGGGGCCGAGGCAGCGGATGGACGGCCGCCGGGGGCGCGCCTGCTACGATGCCGGCATGCGTCACCGTCAAGAGCCGGCGCCCGCCGACACCGCCACGCTCCACGTGGGCACCGCCGCCGTCGCGGCCGCCCGCGCGGCTGCCGCCGCCCTGCGCGGCGCCGAGGGGATCGCCCACGACCTCCGCGACCACGGGGTCGAGATCGCGCTGATCCTGGGATCGGGCCTCGGGCCGCTCGCCGCCGAGGTGCAGGACGCCGTCAGCGTACCGTTCGCCGAGGTGCCGGGCATGCCGGCCTCGACCGCGCCGGGTCACGCCGGCCGGTTCGTGCTCGGCAGGCTGGCGGGGCGCCGCGTAGCGCTGATGCAGGGCCGCCTGCATGCCTACGAGGGTTACGCGGCGAGCACGTGCGCCTTCCCCGTCCGCGTTCTGCACGCGCTCGGCGCCGAACGCCTGGTCGTGACGAACGCCTGCGGCGGCCTCGATCCCCACTGGCGCGCCGGCGACCTCATGCTGCAGCTGGACTTCATCAACCACACCTTCGACCACGCGCTCACGGGCCCGTCGGACGGCGTCGGTCCGCGCTTCCCCGTCACCTTCGACGCGTACGACGAGGCGTTCCTCGAGGCGGCGCGGGCGGCGGCGCGTCGACTCGACCTCCGACTGCGCGAGGGGGTCTACCTCGCGATCGCCGGCCCGGCGTACGCGACGCGCGCGGAGCTGCGCGCCTTTCGCGCGTGGGGGGCGGACGCGATCGGCATGTCGACCGTGCACGAGGTCACGGTCGCGCGCTCGCTCGCGATGCGCGTCCTGGGCCTTTCGGTCGTCACCGACATGGCGCTGCCGGACGCCCACGAACACGCCACGGGCGACGAGGTCCTGCGCATGGCGAACGTCGCCGGCGAACGGTTCCGCGCGCTCCTGCGCACCCTGCTCCCCGAGCTCTGAAGCCATGCTGGCCGACGTCCGTGAACGCATCGAGGGCGCCTGCGCACGTTCCGCGCGCGACCCGCGCGAGGTGCGGCTGGTCGCCGTCACCAAGGGGCACGACCCCGCCACCGTGCGCTCGGTGCTGCTCGACCAGGGGCACCGGGTCCTCGGGGAGAGCCGCGTGCAGGAGTGGCGCCCCAAGGCGGACGCGCTCGGCGAAGACGTCGAGTGGCACCTGATCGGGCACCTGCAGACGAACAAGGTGCGCTACTGCCGTTCCTTCGCGCTGCTGCACGGCGTGGACTCGGCTCGGCTCGTCGAGGAGCTGGAGTCTGCCGGTGAGCGGCACGGCCACGTCTTCCCCGTCCTGCTGCAGGTCAACGTCGCGGGTGAGGACAGCAAGTACGGCGTCGAGCCGGCCGGGCTCGCCGACCTCGTCACCCGCGTGCGTGACGCCGCGCACGTGCGCCTCGAGGGCCTGATGACGATGGCGCCCTACGACCCCGACCCGGAACGTGCCCGCCCCGTCTTCCGCGCGCTCCGCGCCCTTGCCGAGCGCCACGCGGACGGACGCACGTCGATGGGCATGAGCGGCGACTTCGAGGTGGCGATCGAGGAAGGGGCGACTTGGATCAGGGTCGGCACGGCCCTGTTCACGCCCGGAACCGTCACCGGATCGATCCCAGCGGAGGTGGCCCGATGACCCTGACACCGCTCGACATCGAACACGCGACCTTCGAGCGCGGGCTCTTCGGCTACCGCGCCCGGGCTGTCCGGGCGCTGCTGGACCGGTTGGCCAGCGAGCGCGAGTCCACGCTGCGCGAACTCCGCCATCTGCGCTCGGAGCTCGCCGAGCGCGACGAGGAGATCGCTCGCCTGCGCGAGGCGGAGGCGGAGTTGCAGCGCGCCGTCATCGCGGCGGAGCGCATCGCGACCGAGATGAAGGACAACGCCCGCGAGGCCGCGCGGCTGATCGAGTCGGAGGCGCGCGCGCTGGCCGCGTCGCTGCGGCGCGAGGCCGAGGCCGAGGTCGCGGCGGCGCACGCCGAGGTCGCCCGGCTCGAGCACTCGCAGGCGTTCGTCCGGGAGCAGATCCGTGGCCAGCTGACGGGCTTCCTGCGGGCGCTCGATCCCGCAGGCGAGGCGCAGCAGGCCGCGGGATGGGGCGGGGCCGCCGCGGTGCGTCCTACGGACACCGTGCGTCCTGCGGACACCGTGCGTCCTGCGGACACCGTGCGTCCTGCGGGCGACAAGCTCCCTGCGGGCGACAAGCTCCCTGCGGGCGCCGGGCACTCGCGTGACGCCTGGGCCATCGGCGAGGAGGACCTGCCGGGCTAGAGGTCGGTGACCTCGACGGCTGGCTGATCGCCCGCCGGGTGCGTCTTGAGCGCAGCTTCCAGCGTCGTCCACGCCAGCGCGGCACACTTGACCCGGGCGGGCAGCCGGCGGACACCCTCGAGCACGGCCACCTCGCCGAGATCGGGGTGCACGCCCTGACCGTGGATCATCGCCTTGACGTGCGCGATCAGCGCCACGACCTCGTCGCGGCCGCGGCCCTCGATCGCCTCCGCCATCAGCGAGGCGGAGGCCTGTGAGATGGCGCAGCCCTTGCCGTCGTAGCGCACCGCCGTGATGGCATCGTCACTGAGGCGCAGCGTCAGCAACAACTCGTCACCGCAGGAGGGGTTGATCCCCTCCTGGCGTGCGTCCGCCGGGTCGAGGACGCCGCGGTGCCGGGTGCGGCGCGCGTGCTCGAGGATGGCCGCCTGGTACATCTGCGCGAGCGCCGTCACGGCGCTACCCTCAGCGGCGCGAAGAAGGCATGCGCGCGGGCGACCGCGTCGACGAAGGTGTCGATCTCGGCCTCGCTGGTGTAGAGCCAGAAGCTCGCCCGGGCCGTCGCGTCGACGCCGAGCGCCCGCATCAGCGGCTGAGCGCAGTGATGGCCGGCGCGGATCGCGATGCCCTCCGCGTCGAGGAAGCTGGCGACGTCATGCGGATGCACACCGTCGACGTTGAAGGCCACGATGCCGCCGCGATCCGGTCCCTCGGGCCCGTAGGTGGTCACGCCGTCGACCTCGGCCAGACGGCCCAGCGTGTAGCGCGCCAGCGCGCGGTCGTGGTCCCAGATCGCCTCGAGCCCGACGGCATCGAGGTAGTCGAGCGCCGCTGCCAGCCCGATCGCCTCGGCGATCGCCGGCGTTCCCGCCTCGAAGCGCATGGGGATGTCGGCGTAGGTGCTGCGATCGATCTCGACCCGCCGGATCATCTCGCCGCCGCCGAGGAAGGGCGGCAGCGTCTCGAGAACGTCGGGCCGCATCCACAGGGCGCCGATCCCCGTCGGACCGCCGACCTTGTGGCCCGAGAACACGTAGGCGTCGGCCCCGAGGGCGACGACGTCGACCGGGACGTGCGGCACGGCCTGGGCGCCGTCGACGACGAACAGGGCACCGACCGCGTGCGCCGCGTCAGCCAGCGGGCGCAGCGGCTGCAGGTTACCGAGCACGTTGGAGACGTGGTAGGTGGCGACGATCCGCGTGCGTTCGGTGATGGCGGCGACGAAGGCGCCGTGGTCGACGCGACCGTCCGCGCCGAGGGGGACGCCGACAACCGTGACCCCACGCTCGGCGGCGAGCAGGTGCCACGGCACCAGATTGGCGTGGTGCTCGGCGACGCTGACGACGATCTCGTCGCCCTCGCGCAGGCGGTGGCGGCCGTAGGCGTGCGCCACGAGGTTGATCGCCTCGGTGGCGTTGCGGGTGAACACCACCCCGCGCGGGTCGCCGGCACCGAGGAAGCGAGCCACGCGCGCCCGCGCCGACTCGTACATGTCAGTGGCCTCGGCGGACAGCGTGTGGGCGCCGCGGTGGACGTTGGCGTGGTGGCGCCGGCGGTAGCCATCGACCGCCTCGAGAACCTGGCGGGGGGCCTGGGCGGAGGCGGCGCTGTCGAGGTACACGAGCGGCCGGTCGTTCACGCGCCGCTCCAGGATCGGGAAGTCGCGTCGGAGGCGGGCGACGTCGTGGTCGGTCATGCCGCAATCTACCACGTGCTCGGAACGATTCCGAGTTGCAGCCGACGGTCGTTCGTCGTATGGGCGATCCTGCACGTCCCCGCCACCGCAGCGGCGCCGGGAGCGACCGGGTAGACTCGCGGGGTGCGCGTGCGCGCCCTGCGACAGCTCCACTTCCGCAACCTGACGACCACTGACGTGCGCCTGCCCGACGGCGTCACCTGCGTGGTGGGGCGCAACGCTGCCGGCAAGTCGAACCTCGTCGACGCCGTCTACCTCGGCTGCACCGCGTCGCTGCCGAGCGGCACCGTCGCGCAGACGCTCCGCTTCGGCGAGACCGAGGGGTTCGTCGGCGTCGAGCTGCAGGTCGGAGACGTCCACCACACGGTGGAGCTCGGCCTGGCAGCGGGCCGCAAGACCGTCCGCCTCGACGGCCAGGCCGTGCGCGGGGCCGACGTCGCCCGGCTCGGCGGCGCGGTGCGGGTCGCGCCCGAGGACGCGGATCTCGTCCACGGCGCGCCCGTCCTGCGACGCGGCTTCCTCGACGACCTTCTCGGCCGGCTGTCGCTGCGCTACGCGCTGATGCTGCGCGGGTATCATCGCGTCGTGGAGCAGCGAAATGCCGTCCTGAAGCGGCCTGGCGCGTTCGCGACGCTGCCGGTCTGGGACGCCCGCTTCGCCGAGCTCGGCGACGAGATCGACGGGCTGCGGCGGCGGGTGCTGACGCGCCTGGCGCCGATCGCCGCCCAGGCCTACGCCGACGTCGCGGGCGACGGCAAGCGCCTGTCGGTGACGCTGCGGCGGACGGCCGGCGACGCGCCGTTGCTCGAGGCGCTGGCGGCGACCCGCGACGAGGAGCGGGCGCGCGCGGCCACCGTCGTCGGGCCGCACCGCGACGACCTCGAACTCGCGCTCGACGACCGTGACGTGCGTGCCTTCGGCTCGCGCGGCGAGGCCCGCACCGCGGCGCTCGCCCTGCGGGTCGCCGAGTTCGCGCTCCTGGAGGAGCGCCACGGCACGCCACCGGTGCTGCTGATCGACGATGTCTCGGCCGAACTCGACGTCGACCGTCGCGCCTACCTGATGGCGCTGGCGCGGCGGACGCCGCAGGCGTTGGTGACCGGCACCGAGCCCCCGCCCGACGCCGACCGCGTGTGGCGGGTCGCGGGCGGCAGACTCGAGGCCGGCGATGCGTGAGCGCCACGTCGCCTCGTGGATCGATGCGGCGCTGCGCCGCGGCGGCTGGGTGCGCGGCGTGCGGCGCGCCGAGGCGGTGCTCGCATGGCCGCGGATCGTGGGGCCGGACGTGGCGTGCTTCGCTACGGCGGTCGCCTTTCAGAACGGCACGCTGATCGTCGAGGTGGCAGACGCAGAGACGGCGATGCACCTCGGCCTGCAGCGCCACCGCATCCTCGAGGCGTACCGTTCGCGCCTTGCCGAACCGGTGGTGCGCGACCTGCGCTTTCGCGTCGGCCGAGTCGCGCCGCCCGAGTCAGCCCCGCCGCCCCCCGAACCCCCGGTCGACCCGACCGAGCTCCGCCGGCTCGAGCAGGCAGCACTGGGCCTGCCCGACGATCTGGTGGCCGCCGCGGCCGCGACCGGGCGGGCGCTGGCCACGCTGCGAGCCCGCCGTCGCGCGGCCGGTTGGCGCCCATGCTGCGTCTGCGGCAGCCTGACCGAACCCGCTCCCGAACCGGCCGCGAGGACCGCGGCGGGCGAGCCACAAGGTGCGACCGGGACGCCGCTGCGCTGCGCCACCTGCCGGCGGCAGGCGGCGCTGCCCAAGGTCGTCGACGCCGCTGAGCGGCTGACCGTCGCGCCCGGCGCGCCCACCCCGGCGCTGACCGACGACGAGCGCCGCGTCGCCCTGTGGCTCGCCCGCGGTCGCGTCCGCGCCATGATCCAGGACCTCTTGCCGCGGGCCCTTGCCGACGGAAGCGTCCTCGGCGCCCTCGAAGCGGCCGTCCGCTGCGCCGTCGCCCTGCACCGCAGCGCCGCCCCCACGGCCAGCGGCGACCCGCCACGGGTCGTCGAGCTCACCGATCTCGATGACGTCGACCCCGACCGCGACGGCGTCGACCCGCGCGCCCTACGCGCCCTCGGACGGCTTCGGCGCCGTCCCCCGGAGGTTCCATGACACGTCCTGTCGTCCTCGTCGTGCTCGACGGCTTCGGCCTCGCGGCGGAGGGACCCGGCAACGCCGTGGCCCAGGCCCGTACGCCCGTGTTCGACCGCTGTTGGTCGCGTGGGCCCCGCACCACGCTGGAGGCCTCCGGGCCCGCCGTCGGCCTTCCCGCAGGGCAGATGGGCAACAGCGAGGTCGGTCACCTCAACCTCGGCGCCGGCCGTGTGGTCCCACAGTCGCTGACCTACGTCCAGGACCGCATCGACGACGGTCGCCTGTTCGCCGATCCGGTCCTCGGCGAACTCTGCGCGGCGGTCGTCGCCGCAGGGGGCACGCTGCACCTGCTGGGCCTGGTGTCCGATGGCGGCGTGCACTCCGACCTCGCGCACCTGATCGCGTTGATCGATCTGGCCGGTCGCCATGGCGTCCGTCGGATCGCCGTCCACGCCTTCACCGACGGCCGCGACACGGCACCCGACGGCGGCCGCGGCTACCTGCAGCGGCTCGAGGCGGCGATCGCCGAGCTCGGCAGCCCCGCGAGGGTGCGCACCGTGATCGGGCGCTACTTCGCGATGGACCGAGACCACCGCTGGGAACGCACAGCGGTCGCGTGGGACGCTCTGGTCCACGGCCGCGCAGAGCGGCGCGCAGCCAGCGCCGCCGACGCGATCGAGGCCGCCTACGCGCGCGGCGAGACCGACGAGTTCATCGCGCCAACGCTGGTGGCCGCCGAGGGCGAGAGCCCCGCGACGATCGGCGACGGCGACGGCGTGTTCATGTTCAACTTCCGGGCGGACCGCGCCCGGCAGCTGGCGCACGCCTTCGTCGACGGCCCCGCGTTCGCCGGCTTCGACCGCGGCCGCGTACCCGCCGTCCGCTTCGCGTCCCTGATGCAGCTCGACGCCAGCCTGCCCGCGCCGTTCGCCCTGGCACTGCCGCCGATCGACATGCCGCTCGCGGAGGTCGTCGCCGAGGCCGGCCTGCGCCAGCACCACACCGCGGAGACCGAGAAGTACCCGCACGTCACCTACTTCTTCAACGCCAAGAACGAGACCCCATACCCGGGTGAGACGCGGCACCTGGAGCCATCGCCGAAGGTCCCGACCTACGACCTGCAGCCGGAGATGAGCGCGCCCGCGCTCGCGGCCGCGTGCGCCCGGCGTCTGCGCGAGCACGACGACGCGTTCGTCCTGATCAACTTCGCCAACCCGGACATGGTCGGTCACACGGGCGTGATCAAAGCGGCCGTCGCGGCGTGCGAGGCCGCGGACGCCGGCCTCGGCGAGGTGCTCGAGGCGCTGGCCGAGCGCGGCGGTGCGGCCCTGATCGTCGCCGACCACGGCAACGCCGAGCAGATGATCGCGGCCGACGGCGGTCCCCACACCGCCCACACGACCAACCCGGTGCCGTGCGTTCTGGTTGGCGGTCCCGCCAACGCCGCGCTGCGCGACGGCGGGGTGCTGGGCGACGTCGCACCGACGATCCTGGCGCTGATGGGCGTCGCGCAACCCGCTGCGATGACCGGTCGCTCGCTGCTCGACCTCGGCGCGGGCGGGCGCTGAACGCGGGCGGGCGCTGAACGCGGGCGGGCGCCGAGCGCGCGCCCACGGCGCTGCGCCACTTGGTGCGCAACCTCGAGTGAAGTCCCCAATGCGAAGGGCCCCGAGCGCGATGCTCGGGGCCCTTCAGCGTGCCGCGGCCGCTGGCGGCCGGGCTCAGGCAGGAATCAGAAGTCCATCCCGCCCATGTCGCCGCCGCCCATCGAGGGCGACTTGTCTTCCTTCTCGGGCCTGTCGGCGATGACCGCTTCCGTCGTCAGCAGCAGGGCCGCGATCGAGGCGGCGTTCTGGAGCGCCGTGCGGGTGACCTTGGCCGGATCGACGATGCCCGCCGCGAACATGTCGGGCACGTAGGCGTCGATGGCGGCGTCGTAGCCGTAGAGGCCGTCGTTGTTGTTCTTGATGGCGTTGACCACGACCGAGCCCTCGGCGCCGGCGTTGACCGCGATCTGGCGAGCCGGCTCCTCCAGCGCGCGGATCAGGATGCGGGCGCCGGTGCGCTCGTCGCCCTCGAGCGTCTCGGCCATCGCGTGGACGGCGACGATGGCGTGGATCAGGGTCACGCCACCCCCGGCGACGATGCCTTCCTCGACGGCCGAGCGGGCGGTCGAGAGGGCGTCCTCGAAGCGGTGCTTCTTCTCCTTGAGTTCGGTCTCGGTCGCGGCGCCGACGCGGATGACGGCCACGCCGCCGGCCAGCTTGGCCAGCCGCTCCTGGAGCTTCTCACGGGCGTAGTCGCTGTCGGTGGAGTCGATCTCGGAGCGGATGGCGCGGACGCGCGACTCGATGACGGCGCTGTCGCCCTGGCCCTCGATGATCGTGGTCTCGTCCTTGCTGACGCGGATGCGCTTGGCGCGGCCGAGCTGGGTGACGCGGGTGTTGTCGAGCTTGTGGCCGAGCTCCTCGCTGATGACCTCGCCGCCGGTGATGGCCGCGATGTCCTTGAGCATCTCCTTGCGGCGATCGCCGAAGCCGGGGGCCTTCACCGCGGCGATGTTCAGAGTGCCGCGCAGCTTGTTGACCACCAGGGTCGCCAGCGCCTCGCCCTCGATGTCCTCGGCGATGATCAGCAGCGGCTTGCCGGTCTGGGCCACCTGCTCGAGCACGGGCAACAGGTCCTTCAGCGCGCTGATCTTCTTCTCGTGAATCAGCAGGTAGGCGTCCTCGAGGACGACCTCCATGGTGTCGCTATCGGTGATGAAGTAGGGCGA
>Ga0209498_1001605_pt1 | contig 13829 bp, 9 predicted proteins | sample WalLakDeSediment_FD_184131 | JGI IMG/M metagenome (GOLD analysis project Ga0209498, IMG submission 184131) | Lake sediment microbial communities from Walker lake, Nevada to study Microbial Dark Matter (Phase II) - Walker Lake 11/02/13 Deep... | ecosystem: Environmental > Aquatic > Freshwater >...
GGTTGACCATGCGCACGACAGGGGCTTCGGAGGCGAGATCCCGAAGGTGCTCGACGTCCTCGTCGTCATAGTCGCCGCCGACTTCGATGCCGTCGGTTGCCTGATGCATCGCCGATCGGCCTTCCCCGTAGTGGCGCTCGATCGCGGCGTCGATCTCGGAGGGCAGGGCGAGCACAAGCTCGACCCGCCGGCCGGTGGCCAGCTGAAGCGCGGGGACGATGTCGGAACGGGTGGGGTCCGCGATCGCCACCCGGAGCCGCTGTCCGTCGTCGGCAATGGGGATTGCCTGCACCTCGCGGAGGAATCGGGGGGAAATCTCCCCCTCGATCACCGGTTGCGAGGGGATGGAGTCGTGCCCGACCCGAGGTATCCCGGTGCACTCGGTCAGCAACTCAGCGAGGTCATTCTCGGCGATGAATCCCATCTTCAGCATCAGCCGGGCCAGGCTGTCGTTCGCGGCCTCCGGCAGGCTCCGTACCCGTTCGAACTCAACCGCCCGGGTGCCGATATGCTCCATCAAACGCTGTTCCAGCCGTCTTCCAAGATGTTCCGTCGACGTCTCGCGAATGGCATTATCCATGGGGCATCCTCGTTTCAATAGCCAGCGGTACACTGAGCGCCCCGACATTTCGCTGCATCCCGCGCCGCGTGGCCGATGCAAATACGCCGGGACGCTCTCGGGATCCGAAGGAGGGGCGGTAAGTTCCGCCAGATACTAATGTACCGTGTTGGCCGGACAGACACATACCACAGTGCCAGGCGCCGTCGCGTGCTGCATCTCCTGCACGGTGGAGGCGGCGGGCTTGAGTTCGCCGTCCGTCTGCTCGTGGGTCGGCAGCCTGACGCCGACCATGGTTTGCTGTTCGTCAGTGGACCGCGCTCATGGTGTCTGGAAGATCCTCTGGGCCATCGGTGGTACCCGGCCGCGCCTTGGTGGAAAGGTCTCTCTCGCGTGGTTCGGGCATGGGCAGCGGACTGCGTCCATGTGCATCACCTGAGTGGGCACCGTCACGGCCTGCTGCGCGCGCTGAAGAGGCTGCGGCTGCCCTATGTGTGCACACTTCACGACTTCCACACCGTGTGTCCCCGTGTCCATCTGGTACCGCCGCAGGGTGTGTATTGCGGGGCCCCGGCCGAGCCTGACGCGTGCCGCCGGTGTCTGGCGTTGTCCCCGCGCGTGCGGGTCGATCCAGTGCGCTGGCGGGACCAGCACCGCCCCCTTCTGGACGGGGCCGAGTGTGTGGTGGCCCCAAGCCGGTTCGTTGGCGAGATCCTGAGCCGCTACTGGCCGGATCTGGAGGTCACGTATGCACCCCATGTCTACGCCCCACCATTGCTAACCGATTCGCCCCCCGTAGAGCCCGATGCAGAGGGTCGCTACGCCGTGGGTGTGGTCGGGGCGCTGGGCCGTGAGAAAGGCGGTGAGATGCTGGAACAGTTGGCGTCGCTCGCGGATCGGCGGGGCCTGCCACTGCGCTTCGTGATGCTGGGGGATACCTTTCGACTCGGTGGTCCCCAGTGGCTGTACGGAGGCCATCTCTTCGTTCACGGGAGTTACAGACGCGATGCGCTCCCGGGGTTGTTGCGTCAGCATCGCGTCATGCTGGCCGCGTTCCCGGCGGTCGGCCCCGAGACCTTCTCCTTCACGCTTTCCGAGGTCTGGGCCTGCGGGCTCCCGGTACTGGTTCCCGATTTCGGCGCGCTGGCGGAGCGCGTACGGGGTTCGGGCGCTGGCTGGACGATTCCCGATTGGCACAGACCGGAGGCGTGGCTAGACGCATTGATGGAACATGTACGTGCTCCGCTGTTGCTGTCCGCGGCCGGCGCGCGCGGGCGAGAGATGGCTGAGGCCGCCCTGCGCACTCTATGAGGTGCTCTCAATCAAGGTGAGGTCGGGGCGTATTTGTGCTATAACGCGGCGCCAAACGCGTTGGGCGGTTGTTTCTCGCCGAGCTGGTGGGGCGCACGATCCATCAGCCTGCGCAGCCTGTCGTGGTTGTCGTGTCGGCCGCAGACCGATGTCCTCGCACGGTCGCCTCCGACTCTATGCCTTCAAGGGTGACGTGCCCGTATGCCTCTGCCAGCCATGCCGTTTTCTCCTGTCGTCGACATCATCGTGCCCGTGTACCGTGGCTTGGAGATGACTCGGGCCTGCATCCGCGGCGTCCTCGATGCAGAGGTTTCCACTCCGTTCCGGCTTGTCGTCGTGAACGATGCCTCCCCGGAGCCCGAGCTTTCGAGCTGGCTCGAGTGCGAGGTGGCCGACTCCCGCGTGATCGTGCTGCGCAATGAGCGGAATCAGGGCTTCGTCCGGAGTGCAAACCGGGGTATGACTCTGCATCCCGACCATGATGTGGTGCTTCTGAACAGTGACGCGCAGGTTTACGGCAGCTGGCTGGATCGGCTCCGTGTCTGCGCCTACCGAGAACCGGATATCGGGACGGTCACGCCGCTGACCAACAATGGCACGCTGGCCAGTTATCCCCGGTTCATGGCGGAGAACAACGCAGTCTCGCCCGAGGACGCTGCTTTTATGGATGATCTGGTGGCGAGGGTGAATGCCGGGCTCAGTGAGGAGATCCCGACTGCGGTGGGTTTCTGCATGTACATTCGCCGCGCGTGCCTTGAACAGGTGGGATATTTCGATGCCCGGGCGTTCGGAAAGGGCTACGGAGAAGAAAACGAATTCTGCATGCGGGCTGCCGACGTTGGCTGGTCGCATCGGCTTTGCGGTGATGTATTCGTCCATCATCGCGGTGGCGGATCCTTTGGGGCGGAAGCGGAAGCGCTGAAGTCCCGCGCGACAGAGGTCCTGAACAAAATGAGGCCGGACTACGCGCCGCGTATCGAGGCGTTCGTGCGGTCCGACCCAGGCCGCACCTTGCGTCGGCGTCTCGATCTGGCTCGGCTGCTGGTCTCCCCGAAGCCGCGCGTGTTGTTCGTGACTCACCGCCAGGGCGGGGGCGTGGAACGGCACTGTGCCGATCTGGCACTGGCACTGTCGGACGACCTGGAGATCCTGACGCTGAAGCCCGATGACCAGGGATGGTTGAAGCTTGAGTGGTTGCGGCCGGGAGAGGAGATGGTGTTGCACTTCCAGATGCCCCAGGACTACGAGCATCTAAAAGAGACGCTCCGGTTGCTCGGTGTTTCCCGGGTGCATGTGCATCACGTGATGGAACACCCACAGGGCGTGCTGCGCCTTCCCGAGGATTTGGGTGTGCCCATGGATTTCACCATTCATGATTATTACAGCATCTGCCCGCAGTACAATCTGACCGATGAGCATGGAGAATACTGCGGTGAGCCCGACAGCGAGGGGTGCACGCGCTGTCTGGCGGTGCGCCCTGGGCCGTGGGGCCTCGATATCCATTCCTGGCGTACCCTCTTCCGCCGGTTGCTCACGCGCGCGGAGCGGGTGATCGCTCCGTCTGAGGACGTGCGCCGGCGTCTCGGCCATTACGTTCCGGAGGCCGGTATCGAGGTTCTGCCGCACTTCGTGGAAACCGATATTCGACCGATGCCCCGGAATCACGGGGGCCGCATGAACGGGGAGATCCGTGTTTTGGTGTTGGGTGTTGTCAACCCGGCCAAAGGTGTCCGGCTGCTCGAGCGCTGTGTGTGGGATGCCAGGCACCGTGGTCTGCCACTCCATTACGTCGTGGTCGGCTGGAGCGAGACGGAAATCCGGGGTCTGGATCAGCTGCCGCTGGAATTCACCGGGCCCTACGACCCGAAGGAACTGCCGGCTCTGGTCCTGCAACTGAAGGGCGACATCGTCTTTTTCCCCAGCCGGGCCCCCGAGACCTTCTCGTATACCCTGAGCGAGGCGCTGCTGACCGGGCTTCCAATCGTGGGACCGGATTTCGGGGCCTTTCCGGAGCGAACCAACGAACTGGAGCGGGTTGTGCTGCTGCCGCCCGACACTGACGCGGCTACCTGGAACGATCAGTTGCTTCAGTGCGCGCGCACTGGCTCGGTTTCCAGCGCAACCGCATCCGAGGTGGTCTGACGTGGATGGTCAGCGGTATCGGGATGCTTATCTGAAGCGGCTGGATCAGCGATCTCGCCCGCATTTGGAGCTGGAGCAGGTTTCGATTCCGGACGACGCGGTCTCTTGGGTCAGATGCCATGGACGCTCTGGCGTTGCGGTACCCATCGGCCTGTCGAGCCTCCAGCAGCTTCTGGACATGTTGGCCAGGGTGCTCCCCCAGTCGCCATTCCAGATGGAGCCAGACGAATTTGAGCGCTGGTTGGGAGCGCGCGCACCGCTCGAGGCGCGCGTTTCTGAACTGGAGGTCGCGCTTCGGGGCGCGCGTGAGGCTCTTCGGGGCGCGCGTGAGGAACTCGATGACCAAAACGGTTGGATCGATCGTATTCATCGTTCGCCCAGCATGCGCATCGGCCGAGCTCTGACCGCGCCGCTGAGACCCATTCGGGATGTCGCCCGCCGCCTGCGCACGTTGTCCCCCCACCTGCGCACAGTGCCGAGCCGAGTCCGCTCAGGCGACTGGAAGGGCCTGATGCGGGTTGTTTGGAAGGGCCTGAAGCGGGTCGCTGCGGATCCCGGTGAGCTTCAGGGCGTACCGTACGAGGTATGGGTGCAGCGCCATGGTGGTCTGGCGCCCCAGCGCCGCGAGGCGATGGAGCGGCGTTGGCCGCAGCTGGAGATGCAACCGCTGATCTCGATCCTGATGCCTACGTTCAATACGGACCCTGCGGTCTTGCGGGCGACCGTCCAGTCGGTGTTGGGCCAGATCTATCCGCACTGGGAATTGGTGCTGGTCGATGATGCCTCCACCGATCCCGGCACGCTGGAGGAAGTTCGCGCCTGCGAGGCCATCGATCGACGCGTGAGGGTGATTCGGCGCCCGGTGAACGGACACATCTCCGCCGCCTCGAACACCGCGTTCGAGGCGGCCGGCGGTGAATGGGTCGGTCTTCTGGACCATGACGACCTGCTGACACCGGATGCGCTGTACTGGGTGGTCGAGGAGATCAATGCACATCCGGACTGCGCACTGATCTACTCGGACGAGGACAAGCTGATGCCGGACGGCACGCGCCTCGATGCGCATTTCAAGCCCGACTGGAACCCGGATCTGCTGCGTTCGCAGAATTACATCAGTCATTTTTCCGTTTACCGACGCGAACGCCTGGAGCAGACGGGCGGTTTCCGGGAGGGCTTCGAGGGAGCCCAGGACTACGATCTCGTGCTCCGGGTTACGGAGGGGCTGGATCCGGGAAGGATTCGGCACATTCCAAGAATCCTCTACCACTGGCGGGTGGTGGCGTCGAGCACGGCCAGCGCAGGGTCCGCCAAGCCATATGCCGCGGAGGCTGCGCGCAAGGCCCTTCGCGAGCACCTGGATCGCATCGGTCACAAGGCCGCAGTGGTGCTGCCGGCTCCTGGATTCGAGGGTGTGTGGTGGCGGGTTCGCTATCCGCTTCCCGAACGGCCGCCACGGGTTTCCGTCCTGATGCCCACGCGCAACGGTCTTCAATTTCTGCTGGACAGCGTATCGGGATTGCTGGAGGCGACCGATTACCCCGACCTTGAGATTATCGTGATCGACAACGGCAGCGACGATCCCGCGACCCTGAAATACCTGGAGTTTGTCGGGCGCGAATATGGCGTGAAGGTGATCCGTGATGAACGGCCCTTCAATTTCTCGCAGCTGAACAACAACGCCGCACGCTATGCCACGGGTACCGTCCTGCTGTTGATGAACAACGATATCAAGGTGCTCCACCGCGACTGGATGCGCGAGATGGTGAGTCACGTTCTGCGTCCGGAGATCGGCATGGTGGGCGCTCGGCTGTGGTTCGCCGATGATACGTTGCAGCATGCCGGCTGCGTGCTGGGCGTGGGGGGCGTGGCTGGGCACGCCTTTCTGCACGAGCCGCGCGGAGCAGGTGGGTATTTCGGGAGGGCTGCGCTGATTCAGAACTACTCGGCAGTGACCGCTGCCTGCGTCGTGATGCGCAAGCAGGTCTTCGAGGCTGTGGGTGGTTTCAACGAGTCGGATCTTCGCATTGCATTCAACGACATCGATCTCTCACTGCGGGTCCTGCAAGCCGGTTATCGTAACCTCTGGACTCCATATGCCGAACTGTATCATCTCGAGTCCGCGTCACGAGGCTACGAGGATACCCCGGAAAAGCAGTCACGTTTCGGTTCCGAGATCCGGTACATGAGAGCCCGATGGGCGGACCTGCTGGACCACGATCCCGCCTATAACCCCAATCTCTCCTTGGTCGACGGTCACTTTCGTCTAGCCGCCAAACCCAGGCTGCCCTCCGACCCATGGAGCCGCTGAGGTGGCGGCGCGAGTGCCTGCATTGTGAAAGCTTCTCACTCGCCGGCCAAGCCGAAACGCCATTCTGCTTTACCAGCTCGATATTTCTCCGTAGCTTTAGGATCATCGAACGATCCACTGATGGCTAACTAAAACGAACGGGTCGCGCTATCTATTGCGTTCTGCTACGAAATGAAACAGTCCAAGCTGCTAGAGATCCTTCTGGTCACCCTCGCGTTTCTGTTTGTTCACGCATTCGTTCTGGCAGCGAACCCTTTCAAAGGGGAAACCATCGCCCCTGTGGCGCTGTACCAAGACTATCCAGGTTGGGTTCAGCACGCGTTCGACTCGCCGCCAACGCATCGGGAAAGAAGCGATGTCCTGGACGCTTTCCTGCCGCAGTGGCTGACGCTCAAGCGGGCGTTGCGTAACGGCGAAAGCGGACTCTGGAATCCTCTCCCTGGCCTCGGGCGGGTGGGGCTTCCGGAGTTGACCCGAGGAGCGTTGACGCCGTCATTTCTGGCCTTCGCGATAATCGAGCCGGACTGGCTTGCCTACTACTTTTCGGGGCTTGCCAAGCTTGTGCTGGCATCGCTTGGGACGTACCTGCTCCTCGCACGCTTCGTTGGCATGCCAGCCGCGGTTTTCGGTGGGGTCGCGTATGCCTTGTGTGGATTCAATGCTGCATGGTTCTACTGGCCCCATGTATCTACTGCGGCCTGGATCCCATGGCTCCTTTGGACGACAGCTGCCTGGTTCCAAACCAGGCAGCCAAATTGGATACCGGCCGTTTCGGTGACCACTGCCTTGCTTATGGTCGGTGGGTTCCCGGCCGTATCGGTTTACGGACTTTACGCCAGTGCCCTGATGATCCCGTTTCTCGCCGCGGCGACTTGGACGTCAGTGCGCGCAGCCGTGCTCACCGGTGCGCTTTGGGTCGCCGCAATTCTGGCTGGCTTTCTGATTTCGGCGATACCCTTGCTGGCAACGCTTGAAATGCTGTCTTACACCGAACTGAGCCATCGAGCCGGGGGCTCTCCCTATCAGCTGCCTCATGATCTGGCTCTTTTGCTTTCACCGTATGTTGAGGGTGAGCCGGCGGTCGAGAAGACTCTTTATACGGGCATGGTGGCCTTAGCTCTCGCATGCCTGGCAGTCCTGAAACTCGGCATCGGTTCGACCAAGCGCTCGCCGTCGTGGTGGTTCTCACTGTATGCACTCAGTCTCCTGCTCTTGGCGCTTTCGTTGGTTTTCGCTGTCTTGCCTCGGGACTGGTTGTTGGCGCTTCCCGCTATAGGTACAAGCCCATGGAGTCGGGCTTCTGTCCTGGTGGGTCTCGCGATCGCCATTCTCGCTGCCTTCGGGTTTGAATGGCTTTGGCGCGGGGTGCAGAAACTTAAGGTTATGAAACTGAAGGTAGCTGCCCTTGTCGTTGTTACGAGTATTGCCGTCCATCAGTTGCTTGACCAGAGAACTCTTTTCCAGAATTTCAACACCGTTGCTACAAAAAGCGACTTTAACCCCGTCACGCCGACGCTGGCTCTTGTGGCGGAGAATCTAGACGGCATGCAAAGCGTGGTTGCCGATTCTTCGTATATGATCGGCGGTACCTTGGGTGCATATGGCCTGGCCGAGTGGTTCGCGCATGGGTTCAAAACAGCTGCGGAAAAATCGCTTTTGGCGCGCCTCGTCAAGGATCCGTTTAGAACGCCGACGGCTGCGATGTTCCCGGGTGAGTCCATTCGACTCGATGACGATTTCTATGCGAGACTCGGTATACGCTATGTGTTGAGCGCCACTTATCAGTGGCCGGCATTCCGTTCGCAGCCACTGGGAGGCCATGCGCCGTTGCCCCCGCTTCCAGACAACGCTCTTTCGCAGTTGCTCCGATTTGAGGAAGCCGTGGGGATCGACGCCGTCGGGATTCTGTTGGCAACTTATGGCAGACGGTATGCCCCAGGGGATGTGCGGCTGGAGGTTTTAGACGGCACCGGCCGTGAAATTGCCAGTGCTGTGGTGCGGGCGAGAGCGGTCAGGGATAACAGGAACGCATTGTTTTCGTTCCATGAGTCGCTATATCTGGAGCCTGGACAGTACGAATTCCGGCTCAGCTTGGTCGGAAATGTGAGCCCAGATCCGTTAACAGTGTGGTACGCTGAAGAGCCGCAAAACTTCGGTGACAAAGTTAAGATCAATGGCCAGCCCGCCATCGGCTCGATGGTATATTCGTTGTATGCCAGAAACACAGAACCTGATGGGTGGGTACGGTCGAATGTCCCGGGCGAGGTTGTGCAGATTTATGACAACCTGAGCGCTCCGAAAGGTCCATATTTCATCAAGAGCCTCGACTCCCGGGCAGAGTGGGAGGAAGCAGGAATAAGTTATCAACGGGTGAAGTCGGAGTTAATAGAGATAGAGTACGAGGCGCGCGCACCTGGGTATCTTGTTATTCCGATGCGTCTATATCCAGGTTGGGTGGCCTATGTGAATGGGGAGGTGGTGTCGCACAGTGGCTATTTGGACGTAATGCCCGCGATTCCTGTCTTTCCCGGGACTCCTCTCGAAATGACGTATAGGTTTGAGCCGTACTGGTTGCGCAAGGGAGGGTGGTTGATGGTGCTCGGTCTCGTTTTTTTGTTGGGGATTTACGTGTCGGCAGTGAAACTGAAAATTCGTCAAACAAATCAATCGGTTTAGGGTCATGAAACTCTTTATCCAGATTCCATGCCTGAATGAAGCGGAAACGCTTGGCACTGCCTTGAAGGCTCTGCCCCGCAGCGTTCCCGGCTTTGATGTTGTCGAATGGCTGGTAATCGACGACGGCAGCACCGATGACACCGTCCGCGTGGCGCGTGAAGGTGGCGTCGATCATGTCGTTCGTCATACTCGCAACCAGGGGTTGGCGCAGGCCTTCATGACCGGTCTCGACACCTGTCTCCGACTAGGCGCGGATGTCATCGTCAACACCGACGCCGACAACCAATACAATGCCGATGACATCCCAGCGCTCGTCGCGCCGATCCTCGAACATCGCGCCGAGATTGTCGTCGGCGCGCGCCCGATCGAGGCCATTGAGGACTTCTCGCCGCTCAAGAAAATGCTGCAAATGCTCGGGAGCTGGGTGGTGCGCGGGGCCAGCAAGACCGATATCCCGGATGCACCCAGCGGTTTCCGCGCCATGAGCCGTGGTGCCGCGCGGCGCTTGATGGTGTTCAGCGATTATACGTACACCCTGGAAACCATTATCCAGGCGGGCCAGAAAAACATGGCCATCACCTCGGTTCCGGTGAGAGTGAACGCCGAGCTGCGGCCCTCGCGGCTGGTCAAGAGCATCCCCTCCTACGTCAATCGCTCCATCATCACCATTATCCGTATCTTCGTGATCTACCGCCCTTTTCGCTTCTTCGGTGTCTTGGGCGCGATCCTCTTCGGCGCGGGCTTCCTGATCGGAGTTCGTTTTCTCTGGTTTTATTTCACGGGCGCAGGCGCTGGACATACCCAGTCTCTGATTCTCGCGGGTGCCTTGTTGGTAATGGGCTTTCAGACCTTCCTTGTGGCCTTTATTGCAGACCTTCTGGCCGCGAACCGCAAGCTCTTGGAGGAGGTACGCTCGCGCACCATCGCCATCGAGATGAATGGCTTGTCGGGTCTCGGACAGAACCGGGGAGACGACATTAGATGAAGATTTTCCGGGGCACGCGGGAGCAGGGCATGGTGGTGGGCAACGCCTGCGGCAACTACGGCACCACGAACCCCATCGCGCGCCAGCGTGTGATCCTGAGTGTCCGCCGCGAGCTGTTCGAAGACATCCGCTTCCTGCCACGGCGGAACCATTCGGGTGGCGAAAGGGGCTGACCGATGGGCGCGGGCGCCATTGTCGACCGGCTGATCAGAAAGTCGTGGTCCGATGACGACGTTCATAAGTACGTTGGGTTTTTTCGCTACGCCGCCCTCAGTCACGCGGCAGACCCCTCCATTCGAAGCGAGGCGGCTTCGGGGGGTACGACCAGCGCCCTATTCATTCATGGCCTGGAGGGAGGCTGGTTCGAGGGCGTGGTCGTGTGTCGTGCAGTCGTGACGGAGGGACGGGTGCGTGCGGTTTTCGAGATTGCCACCTCGAGAGATGCGATCCTGGCCGCGCGCGGCAGCAAGTACGTGGAGACGGCCTTCCTGCGCGAGGTCCTGCCGCTGATCCGGGCATTCTCCGGGCGGGTGGCTGTGGTCGGGCTTCCCTGCGACATCAGCGCGCTCCGCCACCGGGCACAAAGGGAAACGGAGCTTGCAGGGAAGCTGGCCTTGACCGTGGCACTGGTGTGCGGCCACAACTCGCGCAAGGAACTGATCGACGAGGTCACGGCGCGCATGCAGCGCGAGGCCGGGGCGTCACTCGAGGCGTACAAGTTCAGGGTTGGCCACTGGCGGGGCCAGATCGAGGCCCGCTTTGCCGATGGTCGGGTAAGGCGGTATCCGACCGGGCGCTTCAACGACTACCAGAACCTGTTCTTCTTCTGCGAGAAGAAGTGCCTGGCCTGTTGCGACCACTATGGATACGAGGCGGATCTCAGCATTGGCGACGTCTGGCTGTTTCGCCTCAAGGAGGATCCGATCAAGCATGCCGGAGTCATCGTACGCAACGACCGGGGGCAGGCACTGCTGGAATCGGCCGTGGAGGCTGGCAAGGTGGTGACCGAGGGTCTGGATATCCGGGACATCATGGATGGCCAGTCGAGGATTGGGCCGTCGCATTACAATGTGAGCGCCCGTGCGCGGGTGGCACCACGCTTCGGGGTCAAGCTAAAGGATACGGTGCACGAGCCCGTGCGGTGGCACGAGTGGCTAAATGCCTATCTGACCCTTCTGAACATGAAGATCAGCGAGAGCCCACGCGGGCGACGGGTGCTGTTTCGCCTACCGCGGAGGCTCGTCAAGGCTTTCCTGTACTTTAAGAAGGGGCTGGAGACGTTGCGGTGAAGGAGGTATCTCTGGTGGGCGCGACCCTGTACGGGAATCGGGGCGCCGAGGCGATGCTGTCTGCCGCCATTGGGGAATTGCGCGAGCGGCATTCAGGGCTGTGGTTCAACGTGTTCAGCTACTATCCTGTCAAGGACCGCGACCTGCTCGCGAGCGAGGGGGTCGCGGTGTACTCCGCGACCCCACTTTTTCTCGTGACGGTACTCGGACCGTTGGCCTTGCTATACCGAGTGCTGGGGGTTCTGAGGATGGGCGCGATGCATCGATGGTTCCCGCGATCCGTGATTGCTTTGGCCCGGTCACGCGTTCTCGTCTGTCTGGCGGGCGTGTCGTTCATTGATGGGCGAACGAAGTTCCTGCCCTTCAATATCGCGACGATTCTGCCCGCCATGCTGTTGGGGGTGCCGGTGGTGAAATTCGCGCAGGCGGTCGGCCCTTTCGACCACTGGCTCAATCGGCTCGCGGCGCGCCTGGTGCTGGCCCGTTGCCGTCAGGTTTTCGCCAGGGGAGACGAAACGTTCCGCAACCTCCAGGCCGTTTTTGCGAACGGGCGGTTCTACCAGCGCGCGAACGATGCCGCGTTCCTGTTCCGGCCCGAGCACGCGTTAAGCCGTGCGGAAGCGTCGATCAAGGGCCCACTGGCCCGGATCGAGCAACTCGCTGATGCGCGAAAGGTCGTGGGGCTTTGCCCGAGCGTCGTGGTGGCGAAACGTCGAGCGGCAAAGGGCCATGACTACGCCGGCGAAATCGCGGCGCTTGCGGAACGGCTGATCTCCGGGGGGCACGCGGTGGTTCTGTTCCCGAACGCGACCCGCGGGGACGACATGGGCAAGCGGCACAACAACGACCTTCCGCTGCTGCACGAGATTGCTGAACGGCTCTCCGGGAAAGACGACCCGTTTCTGGTCCTTGTTGATCAGTCGGTCAACGCGGCACAGGTTCACGACATCCTGCGCGCCTGCGACGCGATCGTTACCTCGCGGTTTCATGCCATGGTGGGCGCGCTGGCCTGCACGCAGCCCGTTATGGTCCTTGGCTGGAGCCATAAGTACCTCGAGGTCATGCGGCTCTTCGGGCAGGAAGATATGGTGATGGATCACTCCCGTCTCGATGTGGATACCATGGCAGAGAAGGTTGCGGACCTTCTCGCCGATGTGCACCGGCGCCGGCAGCAGATCAGTGATGCCCTTCCGGCCGTTCAGGATGGCGCGCGCGTGCAGTTCGATTACCTGGACGACCTGCTTCGCGACCGCGCATGACCACCGTTACATGGAAAACCGTCATCAAGTGGACGTGGATCCTCCTGGTGGCCGGATTTGTCGGCTATTACGCGTACTCCCGGCAGGACCTGATTGCGGAGTCGCTCGGGCGACTGGGCTGGCCCGCCGTCCTTGGCGCGACGATCGCGATTGCCTTGGCCAAGATCGCCCTTGCGGAGAACATGCGACTGGCCCTTCGCCGCACGAAGGTCACCATTGCGTTTCGAGATTGCTTCTGCATCTACAACCTGAGCCAGATCGCCAAATACGTGCCGGGTTCCATCTGGCAGTTCGTCAGCCGCATCGCGATGCTGCGCGAACGCGAGATCGCGCTCCCGGCTATTCGGGATTCGATCCTCGCCGAACACGCATGGGTTCTTGCAACCGCCCTGTTGTTCGGCGTTGCATTGGTCGCGTTTTCCGACCCGGCGTGGCTCGCTGGTGCGGCGGATCGATTGCCTGTGGTCGAGTCGGTCGTAGCCGCCGCGCTTGCCGCTCTGATCGCGCTGGTTATCGCGCTCACGTCGCCCGGTCGCCGATTTCTTTGCTGGGCTTGGTCCCTCAAGCCCGGCGTGTATGCCGTGTTTGTCCTGCTGGTTTCCTGGGTATTGCTTGGCTCGGCTTTTTGGGTCACGTTTCTTCCGTTTACCGAGGCGCCGCCTCATTGGCTGTATTTTATCGGGCTGTACTGTCTTGCATATCTGGCCGGGTTTCTAGCCCCTTTCGCGCCTGCAGGACTTGGTGTCCGAGAGGCCGTGCTGGTCGCTGGCACGGGTGCCATTTTGGGTGCCGACCTCGCCATTCTGCTGGCGGCCGTGAACCGCGTCATCTACCTGTTCGTCGAATCGGTCTGGGCGGGAGTTTGTATGGCGAGCCCGAGACCCGCCGGTCACTGACCCAGAAGCCGCTGCAGCCAACCGCGGGCGGGGTTGTAATTTGCGGTTCTTGGCTTCCTCGCGGGGTAACCCGCGTAGAGCAGAGCGCATTCGCCATCGGCGGACTGCGCACTGACTTCGACGTAGGGTTTCTGTGTGGCAGCTGGGAGTGTGTAGCGAAATTCCCAGCCGGAGAGGCTGAGGGCGGGGTTGCCAAAGGCGTCACCTACGTCGGGTCGGTGTTGCCCGGTCTCACAGTGGTGAAGCCGCCCATCGATCCGGATTTGGACCTGATCCAGCGGACCGTCGTCCAGGGAAGCGGCCCATCCGCGGAGATAGAGCTCGTTTGGGCTCACGATCGCGCGTTCATCCACCCAACCCCAGGGACCCCGGCGGAAATCCGCGAGACCCGCAACCTCCGGCCG
>Ga0209498_1001606_pt1 | contig 13824 bp, 10 predicted proteins | sample WalLakDeSediment_FD_184131 | JGI IMG/M metagenome (GOLD analysis project Ga0209498, IMG submission 184131) | Lake sediment microbial communities from Walker lake, Nevada to study Microbial Dark Matter (Phase II) - Walker Lake 11/02/13 Deep... | ecosystem: Environmental > Aquatic > Freshwater >...
CACAGACAATACCTTGCAGCGTAAAAACAAGGTCTGCGCGACCAACCAGGGCAAAGTTTGTTAACACTGTATTGTCGAGTATCAGCAAATGGTGTGGCATTGCGAGATGGTTTACGCTGTATTGTTGGCCAACCAGGTAGTCAAATTGGCTACGTCCTGCCGGGCTTCATCAAGGTCGGCTGGCGCCGTACGTATAGGTACGTCCAGGCGTATAAAGCGCGTGCGCAAATCCAGCCAGGGAAGTTCCAACAGTTCGGCTGCCCGGCTCAGGCTGATGTTTTCACTTAAATAATTGGCCAAAACGAGGTCGTATTTGGCTTGCGGCGTTGGCGCTGCATATACAGCGTGGGCGCTTAACCCTGAATCACGCGTTATTGATGGCGGCTCAGCATGATATCGCAGAACTGCCCGAATAATGTAAAAATCGGTTATATCCAAGATAGCCACTTCAGGTTGGCCATGATTTTCCACAACAACAGTCTGGCCCCGTTGAGCCGCGCGAATAACTTGCCGCGTGTTGCGCGCCAGGTCGGTTTTGGGGATGTGCTGTATCACTTCCATACTTTCCCTCGTAACGTTCAGCTAGTTTTTGAAAAACGTATTTTACGTATTTTACACCCAAAAACCGTGCTGGGCGAGTATGTCAACCCAATCGCGCGCTGCGCGATTATGCAGCAAGTTGCAGCAGCCACAGCGCCAGCATACCCAGCGCCACGGTGACGAGCACGTTTTTGGACCACCAGGCGGCGCCGATGGCCAGCAGCCCGGCCAGCAGGCGCGCGTTGCCCAACGACAGGTCCAGCGCGCCGCCCGGTCGCAACAGTTCGGGCGCGATGATGGCGGCCAGGACGGCCGGGGGCACATAGCGCAGCGCGCGCTGTAAGGCGTCGGAGAGCGCAACGCGCTGCGCCGGCAGGATGAGCGATAGGCGCATGGCGTAGGTGATGAGCCCCATGCCGAGCAGGGTGAGCCAGAGCGTCATGCGGCGCGCCTCCGCGAAAGCGTTTCGGCTGCGTAGCCGGCCGTAATGCCGGCCAGCGCGGCGGCCGCCAGGTCTAGTTTGTAGGGCAGCCCAGCGCCGAGCACGGCCGTTACCCCCGCCACGAGCGCCGCCAACAGCAACGGCCGTTCGCGCAGCGTCGGGACCAGCATGCCGATGAAGGTGAGCGCCAGGGTGAAATCCAGCCCCCAGCCGGCCGGAACCTGGGCGCCCAAGAAAATACCCGCGGCCGTGCTGAGTTGCCAGCTAACCCACAGCGTCAGCCCCGCGCCCAGGAAGTAATAATGTTTGTGGGCAACGGCCGTTTCCCGCCGGCCGTAATGCAGCGCGGCTACCACGTACGCTTCGTCCGTCAACAGGTAGGCCAGCAGCCAGCGCCAGGCCGGCGCGAGATGGCGCAGGTGCGGCGCCAGCGAAGCGCTGTACAGCAGGTGGCGCAGATTGACGACAAAGGTCGTCAGCAGCAAAATAGGCGCCGGCGCGCCGCCGCCGATGAGCTGCGTGGCGATAAACTGCGCCGAACCGGCGAATACAACCGCCGACATCGCCTGCGCCGCGCCGGGGGGCAGCCCGGCCGCCAGCGCCAGCACCCCGTAAATCAGGCCAAACGGCAAGACGCCCAAGGCGATGGGCAGCTCGGCGCGTATGCCCGCCTGGAGCTCGGCGCGGCGCGTGGGGGGGCGTGCTTCCAGCATGGCCCGATGAGTATAAGCAGCGCGCGCGCGCCCGGCAATGGTTACGCCCACTTTTGATGGTACAATAGTAACCCAAGCTCGATGAAACGGAGGAAGCCTCAGTGGAAACCGAGGATGACGCTGCTCAATCCCCTAAAACGATGCGTACCTGGTCGGTTAAAATCGCGACTTTTTTACTCTGCCTGCAAGGCGTCGGCCTGATCATTCTGGCTTATTACGCGTTCACGGTCCTGGCGCCGGAGGCGCTGCCTACGCCGCTTAGCTTTAGCGGCTTTTTAGCGCTGCTCTTTACCAGCAGCACGGCCCTGGCCTGTCTGGCGGCGTTGGCGCTCGTAAGCGCGCTCATTTTTCTCCTGCTGCGCCCCCTGGCCTGGACGCTGGCGCTGCTGCTGCAGGGGCTGATGCTGCTGCTGGGGCTGGTCCAATATTTCCAGGCCAAACCATTTTACGTTTACTTCTTGCTGGGCTTCGGCATTTTTATGGTGATTTATCTCTACAACCCTGACGTGCGCGCGGCATTTCCCCTGGAAGCCAGGGGAGCAGAACCGGAGGTGACCGCGTGAGCCATCCTGATGACCTGGCTTTGCTGCGCCGCTTTGAGCCGATTATTCGCTACACGCGCGGCGAATGGTTTTTCCCCATGGACGTGGAACGTTACGTCCAGATGTGCAGCCTGTGGGTCAAACAGCCGAACCGGTACCCCATGCGCATTGCGGCGCGCGGCGATCTGACGCTGGCAAAACTGGCCGACCAACGGCCGTTTCCCATGGGCGCAGTGCGCTACCTCAAGTTTGTGAATCCGCTCAGCATCACCGAAATGGCGGCGCTGCAACTGCAAAAGCGCCTCTCGTTTGAGCACGACGCGGAAAGCTTCGACAGCGGCCCCGGCCGCCTGGCGCGCGTGGGCTACAGCTCACGCCTGATTGACGCCCTCTTTTCGCTCAGCCTGCTGGCGCGCGGCCGGGTACCTGGCGACACGGCGCTGGCCGCGGCGCGCGCCTACCACCACCTGCTGGAAGAGGAGGAGCGCTATACCTATTACGGCCGAGTCGTGCGCCGCTTTGGCTGGACGGTGCTCCAATATTGGTTCTTCTACGCCTTCAACAACTGGCGCTCCGGCTTCTATGGCGCCAACGACCACGAAAGCGATTGGGAGATGGTCTGCGTTTACCTCTCCGAATGTGAGGACGGCCGTTCCCATCCGGTGTGGGTCGCCTACGCTTCCCACGACGCCCATGGGGATGATTTACGCCGTCATTGGGACGATCCTGAACTGGAGCGCGTAGGCGATCACCCCGTCGTCTATTCCGGCGCCGGCTCGCACGCCAGCCACTTCCAGCCAGGGGAATATCTGACCGAACTGGAGCTGCCCTTTTTACACCCGGTCACGCGCTTTGTGGACCGGTTGCAAGGGCTGTGGCAGCGGGTATGGCCCTATGACAACAACGGCAACAACGGCGAGGCGCGCTGGTCCTCCTTCAGCCTGTTCCGGGTGCCGTTTGTGGACTATGCGCGCGGCGACGGCCGTGTTATTGGGCCAGGCGCTGAGCATAGCTGGGCGGCGCCGGAACTGTTGGAACCGCTGCCGGCGTGGGTTTCCCACTACCGCGGCTTGTGGGGGCTCTACACGCGCGATCCCCTCTCCGGTGAAGATGCGCCCGCCGGCCCGATGTACAACCGGGACGGCGCCGTGCGCCGCGCCTGGTATGACCCCCTTGGCTGGGCCGGCCTGGACAAGGCGCCGCCGCCCCACCAACGGCTGATGCAGGTGGAAAGCCGCCAATCTGACCTGCGCGCCGCGAAGGCGCGCCTGCAGGCCCAAATTGAGGAAAAGAGCTACGAGTTGACCGGGTTGGGGGTGGAGATGGACGCCATGCAGGGCAATCCCCACCTGGCGCAAACGCGCAAAGCGGTTTTGCACCGGGCGGCGGACGTAACGGCCGAACTCAACGCGCTCAAAGCGGAACTGGCGGCCAAAGAAACGCTGGCCGAGAGCCTGGGGCGCTACGCGGCGCGCGTGGCGCGCGGCGAGCGCGACCCGCTGCGTGGCCACATCCGGCGGCCCCACCAGCCTACCACCCACGCCGAACTGCGCTTGAACCGCTTTGCCGAAGCCTGGGCCGCCATCAGCATTGGTTTATTGATGATTGGCTTTGTGCTCATCGTCCTCTTTGCGCGCCAATACCTTTTTTGGGGTTTGGGGCTGCTGCTGACGGTCCTGATTTTCATTGAGGCCGGCGTGCGCAGCAACCTCACCCGCCTGATCAGCAGCTTCACCGGCGGGCTGGCCATCCTGGCGGCGCTTGTGCTGATCTTTGAATTCTTCTGGCAAATCGTTATTGGCATCGTATTGATCAGCGGCGGCTACGTGATGTGGGAAAACCTGCGCGAGCTGCGTCGTTAACCGGATGAGGGTGTACATTTTGCCGGTTTTCGCCTAGAATGAAATCATGGATCAGTTCACGCTCTTCTACCGCTTTGGCGTTGCGCTGTTCATCGGCATGCTGGTCGGGCTGCAGCGGGAGTACAGTTACGACGCCTCCGGTAAGCCCGATCCCAAGACCGTCGCCGGCGTGCGCACCTTTTCGCTGCTGGCGCTGGCCGGCTGCAGCGGCGCCTATATTTCCGATTTGCTCCAATCGCCCTGGCCGTTTGTCGCTGTGCTGCTCATCGTGGGGCTGTACATCGTGGTGGCCTACGTATTCATCGCCGTGAAGGGTGAGTTGGGCGTCACGACCGAAGTGGCGGTGTTGGTCACGGTCCTGGCCGGGGCGCTCTGCTATTGGAATGAGCTGGCGCTGGCCGTGGCGCTGGGGGTGATCATGACCGCGCTGCTCTCCTTCAAGATTGAGCTGCACGGTTTCGTGGAGCGCTTGACGCGTGAGGACATTGTGGCGGCGCTGAAATTTGCATTGATCACCGCGATCGTGCTGCCCGTACTGCCCAATCAGTCCTTTTGGGAGCCTCCTTTTGACGTGCTTAACCCCTACCAGATCTGGCTGATGGTCGTGCTCATTTCCGGCATTAGCTTTTTGGGTTATGTGCTCTACAAGCTGGTCGGACCGCGACGCGGTATTAACCTGACCGGGCTGCTGGGCGGCCTGGTTTCCAGCACGGCCACCACGCTGAGCTTTGCCCAACGTAGCCAAAAGAGCGCGCAGCTTGCCAAACCGTTTGCGCTGGCGATCATGATCGCCTGGTCCATTATGTTTGCGCGCATGCTGGTCTGGGTCGCCGTCATTCATCCCCCGCTGCTGCGCTACCTGTGGCTGCCGCTGGCGGCCGGCGCCCTGGCCGGCCTGGCCTATGGCGCCTACCTGCACCTGGCGCCCCATGCGGATGACCGCGAGGACGTGCAGGTTACGAACCCGTTTGAATTGGGGCCGGCGATTACCTTTGGGTTGTTGTATGGGGTGATTTTACTGGTAGCGCGGACGGCCCAGCTTTATTTTGGCGACGCGGGCGTGTACGTTTCGAGCATTCTCTCCGGGCTGGCGGACGTGGACGCGATTACGCTTTCGATGACGGAGTTGGCTCGCGCCGGCAACCTGGATTTGCAGGTGGCCGAGCGGGCGATTGTGCTGGCGGCCGTTTCCAACACGGCCGTCAAAGGCGCCATTGTCCTTTCCAGCGGCTCCAAAGCGCTGCGCCGGGCTTTGCTGCCGGGCTTTGTGCTGATTTTGGTCACGGCCGTTACCGTGGCTTTCGTTATGTAAATTCAATAATCACGGATAGGAAAAAACACGGATACTTTTTATCCGTGTTCCTCCTATCCGTGATTATCTGTTTTAGCCAGGAGGATCGGTTGGCGTTAGCGCCCTACGCCGGCGGCGCCGCCAAACGCCGCCGCCATTTCCTCGTAAATGGCCGCGATGCTGGCCTCGTCCCCTTGATAATAGGCGCCGGCGCCGCGCGTGGCCAGCTCCGCCATAAGCCGCTGATCGGCGTCACGGCCGTAGGCAATCGTGAAGATCGTGGTGTTGTTGGCCGTGGCGACGTTGATCAGTCTATCGTCAAAGCGGTAACTCGTACTGGCCGTATCCACCCCATCGGTGAGGATGACCATCACGTTGGTTGCCTGGGGTGAGCTGCTCTCCGCAATTAGCCGCGCCCCTTCGCCGATGGCGTCGAAGAGGGTCGTGTCGCCGCCCGGCTGCATGGCGCGGATCAGTTCGATGAGCTGCGCGCGGTTGGGGCCTACCTGCGCGGAGTTGGCCAGCACGTCCGGGTAGGAGTGGAACTCAACCAGGCTGAGGGTGTCTTCGGCGCCCATTTGCGCCACAAACTGCTCGGCCGCAAGCTGCATGCCGGTCATCTTGGCGCCGCGCATGCTGCCGGAGGTGTCGAGCAGCATCACCAGGTTGACCGGCTTGCGCGCCGCCTGCCACAGCGTCTGCACGGCGAAGAGCGTATCGACGCTGGGCGGCGCGAAGACAATGGCCGGTTGGGCGAGGTCTACGCCGGCGCTGCCGTCGAGGGGGGCGCCCACGCTCACGGCCGGATTAATCGGTCGTAAGCCATGCGCCACGGCCGTTTCCTGGCCGGCCGCGCTCAACAAATAGTCGCGAAAGAGCACCGCCGCCGAACGCGTTTCGGGGTCGGCCGTCTGGTTGACGCAGGCCGGATGCGTGGCCACAAACGTGCCCTCCAGCGGGTAGATTGGCACAATCTCGCCGCCGCCATACTGCACGACGGTGCTTTCGTACATCACCGCCGCGCCCAGGTAGCCGGGGCCGCGCGCGCGCATCGTTTCGCCCAGCGCGGCCGTGCTGCTGCTGAACCAGGCCACGGCGCTCTCAAACGCGCCCACCGAAGCCTGCACGATCGGCTGCTGGATGTCGGCGACGGTGACGGCTTCCGTTTTCGATTCGGCCGCCTGTACGATGGCCAGCAGCGTGCTGGCCCCGGAGCCGGAGAGGCCGGGGTGGGTGTGGCCTAGCCGCAGCGACTCCCCGTATTCGCCCCCGCTGTAATAGACCCACGCCGCCGGGTCGCCGGCCAGGCTGCCGACGTCGAGCCAGCCCAGCGGCAAGCCCGGCCAGCCGAGCGATTCGGCCACGTCGCGCCAGATGCCGATGACGAGCGGGCTGGTCGCCACGCCGGCGCAGTCAGCCTGGAAGCTGGCGTTGCCCTGCGCGGCCAGGGCGTTGACCCAGACGCTGTCGTCGGGAATCCACAGCGCGGCGTCGGGCGGAGCGGCGGTAAAATCGGCGACGGCCTGCCCCGCTTCAATGGGCGTGAGCTTTGCAAAGGCGGTGCGCCCGCCGGCTGTTTTGGTATTCGAGGCGTTGAAATCGGCGACGGCCGTTTCCAGCCACGGCGTCAGGCTTGTGTTGGCCGCGACAACGACAATGGTCGCGTTGCGCGGCGGCTCGCTGGGGTCGCCCGCCAGCAGCGCGCACCCCAACGCCGGTAAACTCAAAAACGCCAGGAGCAAAAAAATCCCGCGTAAACCTCTTATTTTCATAGAAAAATCCTCACCACTCGCTACTTGCTACTCGCCACTCGCTCCCGCTACCGCCCGGCCGTAACCAACGTCAACTCGACGTAGCGATCCTGGGCTTGCAGATTCGGGTCGGTCGTGTTGCGCCGCTCCGGCGGGGGCAGCCTGGTTTCGATAATGAAGCGCGCCGGGTCGATTTCCTGTGAAACCAGATAGTTGACGACCGATTGGGCGCGGCCTTCCGCTACTTCCAGGATCTCTTCTTCCGTGTAGGGCGGGTCGTTGGCGGGCCACGCCGACGAGCCTTCCACGCGCAAGAAGAGGCCCACGCTTTGGGAGAGGGTGGGGATGACGCAGCTATCCAGGACGCGGCGCGATTCCAACGTGAGCGTGGTGGATTCGGGCAGGAAGGTGAAGGTGCGGCAGGGCAGCACGGCCAGCGTCTCGGCTACGCCGGTAGCGCCCGTGGCCACGCCGGAGAGGTCAAGCTGTGAAGAGATGGAGAAGGAGTCGTTGACCGGTCTGCCCCTGGCCTGCAGGCGCGGCTGTTCGGCGGCGCGCTGTACGAAGCGCGGGTCAATCAGCTCGGACACGTTGTCGGCCGGCACCTGGCGGTCGGAGGCGGCCCAGACGCGCCGCGCGATTTGCAGCCGGTTGACGATTGGGCGTGTGTCGCCCATCACGAAGGCGTTATCGCCCAGGTCGGCCTGGGCGACGCTTTCCAGCCAGGCGTACAGGTCGTCCGCGGCCGTTTCGGGATAGACGAAGCTCCAGTCGTTGTGGCCCCAGGCGGCAATCTGGCCCGCGGCGCCGTCAAAGTTTTCGACCTGCGCCTTGAGCGTCTCAAACCAGGCGTTGTGGAAGTTTTGCACCAGGTCGGGCTCGTTGGCAATTGACTGGCGCGAGGTGACGATCACGTCGATGACGATGCGCAGTTGGGCCGAACTGAGCAGCGGTTTTCCGCCGCTGTTTTCCGCGTCGTAGATATCCGGTTCCCAGCCCGCCACTACGTCGGCGCGCTCCTGGTTGAAGAAGGCGACCGCCTCCGCCACGCCCTCCTGCGGCATGAGCGTGACGTCGGCGCGCGGGCTAAGCTGGGCGATGGAGAGGGCGTAGTAGACGAAATATTCGCCCACGCTGCCGCGCGAGAAGGTGATGCGCTTGCCTTTCAGATCGTTGAGCGTGTCGACGTTGCGCGCCCAAAGCTGGTCGGCGCCGGCGGTTTCATCCACGATGGCGGTGATGACGCCGGGGCTTTTGAGCGCGACGGCGTCGAGCGTGGTGAGCAGGCAGTCCCACTGCCCGGCGTTGAGCAGCGCGGCGCGCTGGTCTTCGCTGACTTCGTAGGCGGGATCGCCGTTGAAGTTAAAGGGGACGATGCCCAGGCGGAAGCCGTTGGCGATATCCAGGCCGCTCATCTGCATTTGCTGCAGCGTGAAGTAGCTGCCGAAGGCGTCCGCGCCGCAGACGTAGGTAGGCAGGTTGGCGTTGGCGTCGTCGTCCGGCCCGAAGATGGGGTCGGGGGAGTCAAGCCGCGCGGAGGGGGTAACGGCCGTTGTGCCTGGGCCGCCGCTGTCCGTTTGCGCGACCGGTTCAGGGCCGGCCGGCGCGGTCAGGTTGTTGATGAAGTTGTAGCCAAAGGCAAAGAGAATCACCAGAATGGTGATTCCGATGATCGTCACAAAAAGGATACGGGTTCTGTCCATGCGCATGGGTCTCTCCTACGTACAAGTAGCGCGATTTGCCCAAATCGCGTGCGATTTGCCCAAATCGCGTGCGATTTGCCCAAATCGCGGCATTGATTTTCACCTACCGGCTTTACGCAGTCAGGTTCAGCGGGTTGCGGCGTCCCCCGCCGCCCGGTAGCCCAGGTTCTCCAGCACGTCTTGCGGCGTCTGGCCGTGGAGTATCTCGAATTGGAAGCGGTCTTCGCGCCAACCGTTGGCGCGCCAACCGTTGGGGCCATCCCGGTCTACGATCAGTTCGTACGCCTCCGGCAGAACGCAATGCTTGCTGCCGCGCACGCCGCCCAGCATTTCCTGGTAGGCGCCGATGCCGAAAAAGCCGAGATAGAGGCCGTCCGTTTCAACCGGCAGGTAGAGCGGGGCGGCGCTCTGTTTGGGCGGGTAGACGTCGTCGCTGTCGCAGGTGATCCCGCCAAGCTGTACCTGCTGGAAAGGCCGGTCCAGGTGGTTGAGCGGCAGGCAGATAAAGTGCTCGCCTAGCGCCCAACTGTCGGGGAAGGAAGACATGATCGAGCCGTTGATGATGTACCAGGGCAGGTCGGAGTTGTTGTCCTTGGCGGCGATGACCTGGAAGAGGTGGGCGCCATGGTCGGTGGTGGTGTAACGGCCGAATTCGCCCATCACGTCCGGTACCGGTACGCCATAGCGCCCGCAAATCTCCTGCAGCGTGGTCAGCAGGCGGCGCGCGAAGGCCCGATAGTCGAACGTAAAGTCCAGCGTCATCGCGACGGGCATGCCGCCGCCGAAGTTGAAGATCTGCAGGGTGGGATAGCGGCGGCGCAGGCGAGCGTAGACCTCGATGCCGGGCTTGAGGTAGTCGACGAAGGCGGCCTTGTCGATCATCTGGCTGCCCACCATGGCGTGGTACATCGTCAGCGTGAGGTTGGGCGCGGCGGCGATGTAATCGGCCGCTTTCCAGATGTCCGCCAGGTGCATGCCAAAGCGGGAGTTGGCGTTTTCCATCGCGGCTTCGGTCAGGTTGGGGCCATACGCTTTCTGGCGCAGCCCGACGTCAAACGGCTTGCCGCTGGTGAGCAGCGGCGCCAGCTCGTCCAGGTTTTCCAGCACGGGAATCAGGTTGGCGTGTTCGTCCTTGAACTGCACGATGTTGGCGGCATAGAGCGTCCCGGCGGCTTTGAAGCCGTTGCAGATGACCATCCGCTCCGGCGGGAGCAGGCCGCGCGCGCGCATCAGCCGCGCGATGTCCACGTCGATGGTGGAAGACATTTCGTGGTGCGCGCCGGCGCCGAGGGTGGTGCGGATGACCTCTTCGGCGGCGTTGGCTTTGGAGGCGTAGGCGTAGAGGAAACGGCCGTCGTACCCCACCTCCGCAATCGCCTCCTCGAAAATGGCGTTCATTTGCCCAATCTGGCGGCGGATCAGGGGCAGGTAGACGATTTCCAGCGGGCTGGGCAGCGTGCGCCCCAGCCCCTGATCGACCCCGTCCCCGGTGAAGAGGTTGGTGAGGTCCAGATCTTTGAAGAAGAGACGGCCGTTGCGCGCCTGTAAATAGCTATTGAACTGGTGACCATCGGGCACGGGCGTCGTTTGCTCCCAGCCGATGATGGGATGTGGTGCGATTGGGTGATTTTCCATAGGTTTGTCTTTCGGTTATGCTCTCCTGGCGCCGGTTACCGTGGTGAAGGGTGTGCGCTGCCAGCGGGTCCGGGCGTGTACTCCATTACGTTCCAGCAGCATGATACCACCATTAGCCGGATTGAATCAAGTACAGTAGCGCATAAAAAGTTGAACTTCTAAATTCTTTCGTTATGGTTTAATAAAGTTCATTACCGTCCCTGGCGTATGTTATACTCTACCTGGAATGAAATTACTGGAACGCGAAACGCAGCTACAGGCGTTGGACCTGGCTTTAAAACAAGTCAGGCGAGGTTACGGCCGTATTGCCCTGGTCAGCGGCGAAGCAGGCATCGGCAAAACCGCGCTGGTAAACCAGTTCGTAGCCGACCATGCCTCAGAGTCGCGCCTACTCTGGGGCGGGTGCGATGCTCTTTTTACGCCCCACCCGCTTGGTCCCTTATACGACATGGCGTCCCAGGCGCTATTTGATCTGGCGGGCCTGCTCGATCAGGAGCACAATTGGCTAACGATAGCCAGGGCCTTCCTGACGGGCCTGCAGCGCAGTCGTACACCCACCCTGGTGGTGGTTGAAGATGTCCACTGGGCTGACGCCGCTACGCTTGATCTGCTCAAGTTCCTCGGCCGTCGCTTGCAGCCCACGCCTACCCTGCTCATCCTAACCTTCCGCGACGACGAGCTGACGCTCCAGCACCCACTGCGCGTGACGCTGGGCGACCTGGCTGCCTCCGGTATTGGGCAGCATATTCAGCTTACCCGACTCTCGCCAGAGAGCGTATACCGTCTGGCCGCTGGGACTGAGGTTGACCCGGTTAACCTTCACCGCTTGACCGGGGGCAATCCATTCTTTGTTACCGAAGCGCTGGCGGCTGACGGCGGTATACCGGCCACGGTGCGTGATGCGGTATTGGCCCGCGCCGGCCGCCTTTCACCCCCTGGTCGCGAGGTGTTGGCCGCCGCGGCCGTGATCGGCACCCGTATCGAACCCTGGCTGCTGCTGCAAATGACCGGTGTGGAAGCGGCCGTTATCGATGAATGTATGGCTGTGGGGATGTTGCAAGCCCAGGGAAATATGCTGGCTTTCCGGCACGAATTAGCCCGGCAGGTCGTCCTCGAAGCTACCTCACCGGCCCAAAAATTAGAGCTGCACCGTTTGGCGTTGGACGTCCTCACCCCGTCGGCCATAGCCCAACGCCATCCGGCCCGGTTGGCCCATCATGCGGAAGGGGCGGGCGATGCTACGGCCGTTTATAAGTACGCCCTGACCGCCGCCAGGCAGGCGACGGCCGTTCATGGCCATCGCGAAGCGGTCGCCCAATATGCGCGTGCGCTGCGCTTCTCGGCTACATGGCCGGCCGCACAGCGGGCGCAGTTGTGGGAAAATTACGGTCAGGCCTGCGGCGCTGTAGGCCAAAATGAAGACGCCATTGAAGCGCACCAGCGAGCGGCCCAAATCTGGCGTGAGGTCGGCGGACCCATCCACGCAGGCCATAACCTGAGCCAGATGGGGCAATACCTGATGCGGGCCGGACGGCACACCGAGGCCCGACAGGTAATCGACCGGGCCATTGCGATCCTGGAGTCCCAACCCCGTTCTCGCCAACTGGCATGGGTGTATGGCCTCCGGTCCGGGCTGCACATGATTCAGCGCGAGTTGGACGATGCTATCGCCTGGGGCAAAAAAGCCAGGAGCTCAGCCGAATGGTTTCAGGATGCGGAAATTTTAGCCATGAACTACATTGGCCTGGGCAGCGCCTTGATGCTGGCCGGAGATGAAGCTGGCCGGGATTACTTGCAGCGCAGCATTGCCATTGCGACTGAGGCCGGCCTCGATTTAGTCGCGGCGCTGGCGACAACTAACCTGGCCGCGTCCGCCGCCGAAACGTACCAATTTAAGCTGGCGGATCGTTATTTGAGTGAGGGTATAGCCTTTTGCCGCGAACGTGAACTGGATTATTTCCAGGCCAGGTTGCTAGCCTGGCAGGCCATGGTCCACCTCTGCCAGGGACGCTGGGCGGAAGCGGAAACGGTGGCCGCTGCTATTCTCCAGCAGCCCCAGGCCGAGGCCGGCCGGTTGGAAGCCCTGGTTGTCCTGGCGCGCCTGCATGCCAGGAGGGGCCAGCCCGGCGCGGCGGCGCTGCTGGAGGAAGCGACGACGCTGGCCAGGCAAACCGGACTGCTGCAAGATATGACGCCAGTCTGGGCGGCCCGTGCTGAAGCCGGCTGGCTGGTCGGCGACCATGCGTTCATCCTGAGCGAATTCGGCCCCGTTTATGATCTGGCCGTGGCGCGGCGGCGCCCCTGGTTTACGGGGGAGTTGGCTTGCTGGCGCTGGCGGGCCGGTGAAACCTTGACTCTGCCTGAGTGGGCGGCCGCTCCTTTTGCTCATCAAATTCAAGGCGACTGGCGGGCGGCCGCGGCCGCGTGGGAACAGCTCGGCTGCCCTTACGAGCATGCCCTGGCCCTGGCCGAGGGCGACGAGAGAGCCCAATTGGCGGCGCTGGCTATCTTGGACGACCTCGGGGCCGACGCGGCGGCTCAGACAGTCCGTCGAAAACTGCGCGCTGCCGGCAGGCGCGGCATTCCGCGCGGGCCGCGCCCGGCCACGCGCGCTAATCCGTTTGGTCTCACCTCCCGCCAAATGGACGTTCTCCTCCTCATGGCCGATGGTCTGAGCAACAGCGAGATCGCTGCCCGGCTTTCCATCTCCCGGCGCACGGTCGAGCATCACGTGGCGGCCGTGCTGGCCAGGTTGGACGTCGCTTCACGTCATGCGGCCGTTGCGCTGGCCAAAGCGCACAACCTCACGCCCACTACCTGATCCAATCCTTCCCAACCGCCAAAATAGGTATTGCCCTACGCCCAAAATAGGTATACGCGCCGATTTGTGCGCCGGCGTTCTGCGGCATACTGTATCCAGATTTAGCGTGAGCGTTTTCTGAGCGCTCAATCTATGAGCTAAAGTTAGCGTTTACGGTTTACTGTTTTATCTGATATGGAGGTTATAATGCAAAAGAAAACAGTGCTTATTGGCGTCGTAATAGCCATTTTGTTGGTAGCGGCTATGGCCGTTACCGTAGCTGCCAGAGGTCAATCTGAATTGGCCCAGGTACGAGCGGCTACCGCCCAGTTCCAACGGGTGGAGGTGGCTGAGGCGGCCGGTTACGTCAATGTCAACGTCGGCGAATGTGTGGCGCACCCCGAATTAGGCGGTATGGGTTATCATTTTGTCAACTTCGATCTGGTTGACCTGGAACTGGATTCGCTGCAGCCGGAAATATTGGTTTACGCCCCCAGCCCCAGCGGCAACTTGAAGCTGGTCGCGGTGGAATACGCCGTCCCGAT
>Ga0209498_1001607_pt1 | contig 13823 bp, 11 predicted proteins | sample WalLakDeSediment_FD_184131 | JGI IMG/M metagenome (GOLD analysis project Ga0209498, IMG submission 184131) | Lake sediment microbial communities from Walker lake, Nevada to study Microbial Dark Matter (Phase II) - Walker Lake 11/02/13 Deep... | ecosystem: Environmental > Aquatic > Freshwater >...
CGCCGCTCCAGGACTGTAGCAAGACGCTGGTCTACCGCCTCGCCGAGCATCGCAACCGCAACGTCGAAGTCATCCCGCGCCGGGTGATCGAGCGGCCGCCCTCGGCGGAGCTGCGGCCGGAGCAGAAAGACACGGATTCATTGCCGCCCTACGAGGTGCTCGATCCGATCCTCGAGGCCTTCATCGAGGACGACGCCTCGGTCGACCAGATCGTGGCGCGTGGCTTCGATCGCGCGGTGGTCGGGCGGATCCTCGGTATGGTCAAGCGCAACGAGTACAAGCGCCGCCAGGCGCCGCCTGGCATCCGCATCAGCCGGCGCGCGTTCGGGCGCGACTGGCGGTATCCGATTACTTCGGGGTTCGCGGCGCGCTAGGCCCGCAGAGGCGCGGAGGCGCGGAGAGGTGCGGGCCCGCAGAGGCGCGGAGGCGCAGGCCCGCAGAGGCGCGGAGGCGCAGAGGCGCAGAGGGGGCTAGCGGCTGGTGGCGAGATCGCGGTTGGCGGCGATCACCCTGCGGGTGCCCTCGGCGAGCTCCAGCAGCCCCAGGTTGTCGTAGGCCTGGGCCATGATCCTGAGCGCCGGGAGCATCGACGGTGTTTCCTGGTAGTTCTCGATCAGGTAGCGCGAGCGATTGATCGCCGCGACGTGCGCGTGGCGTTGCAGGTAGAAATCGGCCACGGTCAGCTCGTGTGCGGCGAGGCGGTTGCGCAGGTAGATCATGCGCTGGCGCGCGTCCGCCGCGTGTTCGCTCTCCGGGAACTGCAGCAGCAGCTGCGCAAAGGTGTTGAACGAGTTCTGCATGTCGTCGGGCGGGCGCTTGTCCAGGTCCGAGCGGAACAGCCGCTCGAGCGGACCGGGCTCGCGGGGGAAGCGCGCCAGGCCCTTGATGTACAGCGCGTAGTCGACCCGCGGATGGGTCGGGTTCTCGAGGATGAAGCGGTCGGCCGCCATCACCGCGGAGTCGGGCTGGTCGTTGCGCCAGTAGGCATACATCAGGCTGAGCTGCGACTGGCGAGCTTCCTCGCTGAAGGGATAGACGGCGGTGAGGGCCTCGAAACCGGTGATCGCAGAGGCGAAGTTGCCGGACTGCAGCTGCTTGTTGGAGCGCTCGAACAGGTACCGCGCGGCCTCCGTGGGATCCGAGCCGATCCTGTCCTTGCGCGAGGAAGCACAGCCCGCCGTGGCGGCGAGGGCGATGACAAGCAGCAGGCAAGCGAGACGTTGGGTCATCCGGGGTTCCGTCGCAAGAGGGGCCAGTGGAGCCAGACAGGCGATTATACCGATACACTGTGACTCATGGATTCTGACAGGGTTTCATCCGCGCGTAGCGTCGAGCGCCGCGCCGTCGTGCCCGACGAGCTGGCCGGGCAACGGCTGGACCAGGCGCTCGCGGCGCTGTTCCCCGACTACTCCCGCAGCCGGCTGCAGGGCTGGATCCGCGCGGGCCAGGTGCGCGTGGACGGCCGCACGCTCAGGCCGCGCGACAAGGTCGACGGCGGCGAGGAAATCGTGCTCTCCGCCGAGCTCGAGGACGAGACCCGCGCCGAGCCGGAGCCGATCCGGCTGGCGGTGCTGCACGAGGACGAGGAGATCCTGGTGCTGGACAAGCCCGCGGGGCTCGTCGTGCACCCCGGGGCGGGGAATGCCGCCGGGACGCTCGTCAACGCCCTGCTGCACCATCGCCCCGACCTGCGCGTGCTGCCGCGCGCGGGCCTCGTGCATCGCCTCGACAAGGATACGAGCGGCGTCATGGTCGTTGCCTGCACGCCTGGCGCGCACGCGGCGCTGGTGCGCCAGCTGGAGGAGCGCAGCGTCAAGCGCGAGTACGAGGCCGTCTGCGTCGGCGTCATGACCGGCGGCGGCACCGTCGACGCGCCCATCGGTCGCCACCCCGTCGACCGCATCCGCATGGCGATTCGCGAGGGCGGGCGGGAGGCCGTGACCCACTACCGCGTCGCCGCGCGCTTCCGCGGCCACACCCACGTGCTCTGCAGGCTCGAGACGGGGCGCACCCACCAGATTCGCGTGCACCTGGCCTCGATCCGCCACCCGATCGTCGGCGACCCGGTCTACGGCGGCCGGTTCGCGCTGCCGAAAGGGGCCAGCCCGGCGCTGATCGAGGCGCTGCGCGGCTTCCGGCGCCAGGCGCTGCATGCCGCCCGGCTCGAGCTGGTGCATCCCGGCAGCGGCGAGATCGTGCACTTCGAGGCCCCGCTGGCCGCGGACCTCCAGGCCCTGCTCGCGGCGCTGCGGCTGGACGCGAGCGCATGACGCCTGCGTGGCTCGTGCCCGACTGGCCGGCGCCGCCGGGCGTCCGGGCCGCCACCACGCTGCGGACCGGCGGGGTGAGCCCGCCGCCCTGGCATGCGCTCAACCTCGGCGATCACGTCGGCGACGACCCGGCGCGGGTCGCCCAGAATCGCCGCCTGCTCGGCGAGGCGCTGGGGCTGCCCGAGCCGCCGGCCTGGCTCGCGCAGGTGCACGGGCGCGAGGTGCTGCGCCTCGACGAAGCGACGCTGCCTGCCGAGCGCGTCGCCGACGGCGCCGTGACCGGCCGGCCGGGTCGGGTGCTCGCCGTGCTGACGGCGGATTGCCTGCCCGTGCTGTTCTGCAGCGCCGACGGGAGCCGCATCGGGGTCGCGCATGCCGGCTGGCGCGGCCTCGCCGACGGGGTGCTGGAGGCGACCCTCGCCGCGCTGGACGTCTCGCCCGGCGGAGTGCTCGCCTGGCTCGGGCCCGGCATCGGCGCCGCGGCCTACGAGGTCGGCGCGGAGGTGCGCGATGCCTGCTTGGCGGTAGCCGCGGATGCGGCCGAGAGCTTCGCCCCGGGGCGACCCGGGCGCTGGCAGTTCGACCTGGCCGGCCTCGCGCGGCGGCGCCTCGAGGCGCTCGGCCTCGCGGGCGTTTATGGCGGGGAGTGGTGCACGCATGCCGACCCGGCGCGCTTCTACTCGCACCGGCGCGATGGCGCCGCCGGGCCGACCGGGCGGATGGCGACGCTGCTCTGGATCGACCCCGGTCCGCGGCCTGGTCCGCGGCCCCGGTCGTCGGCTCCGGGTCCGCGGCCCCCTGTCCGCGGCCGGACCATGGCGGGGTTCCCCTCACTTAGAAATCTTTATGCGCTCGGGGAACCCCGCCATGTTCCGGCCGCTGCGCCCCAGCAGGCGGAAGCCCCCCAAGGCGCTGCCAATGGCAACGCGGCAGCGGGGGCGGGAGGGCCTCCCAAGGCGCTGCCAATGGCAACGCGGCAGCGGGGGCGGGACGTCACAGGTCCGCCGAGCGCATAAAGACTTCTAAGTGAGGCGGACCTGTGACGTCCCGCCCCCGCGGTCCAGGTTGAATTAACCGGTGCGGCCCCCCATATGGTGGTAAGCCGACCAACACCGGGTAGACCCCCATGCGCATGGATAAACTGACCAGCAAGTTCCAGATGGCCCTGGCCGACGCCCAGTCGCTGGCCGTGGGGCGCGATCACCCGTACATCGAGCCGGCCCATGTCATGGTGGCGCTGCTCGACCAGCAGGGCGGCGGCCTGCGCCACCTGCTCGACAAGGCGGGCGTGAACGTGAACCGCCTGCGCTCGCGGCTGGGCGACGCGCTGGACCGCCTCCCCACGGTGCAGGGCACGCCCGGCGAGGTGCACATCTCGCGCGACCTCGACCGGCTGCTGAACGTCACCGACAAGCACGCGCAGCAGCGCGGCGACCAGTACGTCTCCAGCGAGCTGTTCGCGCTCGCGGCGCTCGAGGACAAGGGCGCGCTCGGCGACGTCCTGCGCGAGGCGGGCGCGGTGAAGGGCGCACTCGAGAAGGCCATCGAGGACGTGCGCGGGGGCAAGCAGGTGGACGATCCCGCGGCCGAGGAGACCCGCCAGGCGCTCGAGAAGTACACCATCGACCTGACCGAGCGCGCCGAGCAGGGCAAGCTCGACCCGGTGATCGGCCGCGACGACGAGATCCGGCGCACCATCCAGGTGCTGCAGCGGCGCACCAAGAACAACCCGGTGCTGATCGGCGAGCCCGGCGTCGGCAAGACCGCCATCGCCGAGGGGCTCGCGCAGCGCATCGTCGATGGCGAGGTGCCCGAGGGCCTGAAGCACAAGCGCATCCTCTCCCTCGACATGGGCTCGCTGATCGCGGGGGCCAAGTTCCGCGGCGAGTTCGAGGAGCGCATGAAGGCGGTGCTGAACGACCTCGCGCGCCAGGAAGGGCGCGTCATCCTGTTCATCGACGAGCTGCACACGGTCGTCGGCGCCGGCAAGGCCGAGGGCTCGCTGGACGCCGGCAACATGCTCAAGCCGGCCCTCGCGCGCGGCGAGCTGCATTGCGTCGGCGCCACCACGCTGGACGAGTACCGCAAGTACATCGAGAAGGACGCGGCGCTGGAGCGGCGCTTCCAGAAGGTGCTGATCGGCGAGCCGACCGTCGAGGAGACGATCGCCATCCTGCGCGGGCTCAAGGAGCGCTACGAGGTGCACCACGGCGTCGAGATCACCGACCCGGCCATCGTCGCGGCGGCGACGCTCTCGCATCGCTACATCGCCGACCGGCAGCTGCCGGACAAGGCCATCGACCTGGTCGACGAGGCCGCGTCGCGCATCCGCATGGAGATCGATTCGAAGCCCGAGGAGCTCGACCGCCTCGAGCGGCGCGTGATCCAGCTGAAGATAGAGCGCGAGGCGCTGAAGAAGGAGACGGACGACGCGTCGAAGAAGCGCCTGCAGGCGCTCGAGACCGAGCTCGAGTCGCTGGAGCGGCAGTATTCCGACCTCGAGGAGATCTGGAAGGCCGAGAAGGCGGAGGTGCAGGGCGCCTCGCAGCTCAAGGAGGAGCTGGAGCGCGCTCGTGGGGAGCTGGAGACGGCGCGCCGCGCGGGCGATCTCGCGCGCATGTCGGAGCTGCAGTACGGCCGGATTCCCGAGCTCGAGAAGCGCCTTGTGGCGGCCGGCGAGCACGAGAAGAAAGAGACGCGCCTGCTGCGCAACCGCGTCACTGACGAGGAGGTCGCGGAGGTCGTCTCCAAGTGGACGGGCATCCCGGTGTCGCGGATGCTCGAGAGCGAGCGCGACAAGCTGCTGCGCATGGAGGAGGCGCTGGAGAAGCGCGTCGTCGGCCAGGGCGAAGCGCTCCTTGCGGTCTCGAACGCGATCCGCCGCTCCCGCGCGGGGCTGTCGGACCCAAACCGGCCGATCGGCTCGTTCCTGTTCCTCGGCCCCACGGGCGTGGGCAAGACCGAGCTGTGCAAGGCGCTCGCCGAGTTCATGTTCGACACCGAGGACGCGATGGTCCGGATCGACATGTCGGAGTTCATGGAGAAGCACTCCGTGGCGCGGCTCATCGGCGCGCCGCCGGGCTATGTCGGCTACGAGGAGGGCGGTTACCTGACCGAGGCGGTGCGACGCCGGCCCTATTCCGTGATCCTGCTCGACGAGGTCGAGAAGGCGCACCCGGACACCTTCAACGTCCTCCTGCAGGTGCTGGACGACGGGCGCCTGACCGACGGCCACGGGCGGACCGTGGACTTCAAGAACACCGTCATCGTCATGACCTCGAACCTGGGCTCACACCGCATCCAGGAGCTCGGTCCGGGCGCCGACTATGAGCAGATGAAGAGCGCGGTGATGGAGGTCGTGGCGCAGCACTTCCGGCCCGAGTTCATCAACCGCGTCGACGACGTGGTGGTGTTCCACGCGCTGGGCCGCGAGCAGATCAGGATCATCGTGGACATCCAGCTCGCGCACCTGCGTCGCCGGCTCGCCGAGCGCGACATGCAGCTCGAGCTGAGCGACGCGGCCGTGGACCGCCTCGCCGCGGCCGGCTTCGACCCGGTGTACGGCGCGCGCCCCCTGAAGCGGGCGATCCAGCAGCAGGTCGAGAACCCGCTGGCGCAGCGCATCCTGCGCGGCGAGTTCGGGCCGGGTGTGACGGTCCGCGTGGATGCCGGCCCCGATGGGCTTGAGTTTTCTGTCTAAGGGGACACTGCCGAAAACGGCCGAGGGTGCCACTGCTTCCGCCGGAGCAGTGGCACCAAATGCCCGTTTCAGCAGTGTCCCCCTTATAATCCGTGAAACTAGGAAGCCACGACATGCCGATCTACGAGTACCTCTGCGGAGAATGCACGCACACCCTGGATGCGCTGCAGAAGCTCTCCGATGACCCGCTGGTCTACTGCCCGCAGTGCGGCGCGGCTGCGCTGAAGCGCCAGATGTCGGCGCCGAGCTTCCGCCTCAAGGGCGGCGGCTGGTACGAGACCGACTTCAAGAACGACAAGCGCCGCAACATCTCCGAGGGCGACAGCAAGAGCCCGGACGCCAAGCCTGCCGACAAGCCGGACTCGAAGTCAGACAAGTCAGACAAGTCAGACAAGCCCGCCGCCACCGAGAGCAAGAAAGCCGATGCCGGCACGGCCGCCGTGAAGAAGCCGGAGGCCGGCAAGGCGGGCGGCGTTGCTTAAGACCTTCAGGCGGCACCTGATCGCGGGACTCATTCTCTGGGTCCCGTTGCTGATCACCTTCTTCATCGTCCGGTTCCTGATCCGTTTCGTTGACCGGACCCTCCTGCTGCTGCCGCCCTCGTGGCGGCCCGAGGCGCTGCTCGGCTTCAACATCCCCGGCCTGGGGCTGATTCTCGCGGTCGGCATCCTGCTCCTGACCGGCGTGCTGGCCGCCAACTTCGCGGGCCGACGCCTGGTGAACATCGGCGACCGCATCGTCAACCGCATCCCGCTGGTCAGCGGCATTTACTCTGGCGCCAAGCAGGTCGCCGAGACCCTGTTCGCCGACAGCAGCACGGCCTTCAAGCGCGTCCTGCTGGTCGAGTACCCGCGCACGGGCGTCTGGAGCATGTGCTTCCAGACCTCCGAAGCGGTCGGCGAGATCCAGCACCGCACGACCGCCGACGTGGTCTGCGTATTCGTGCCCACGACGCCCAACCCGACCTCGGGCTTCCTGCTGTTCGTGCCGCGTGACGAGCTCGTGCCGCTCGACATGCGGGTCGACGAAGGGCTGAGAATGATCATTTCCCTCGGCGTGGCCGTGCCGCGCTGGGATAGCCCGGAGGCGGCAAATGCCAGTCTTGCGCCACCCCGGGAGCGCCTCTAACATCCCCGACCCTTCGCCGCCTTCCCTTTGCGGGCGGGCGCAGTACCCAACAGGAATCCAAGGTCATGCGTACCCATTATTGCGGCGAGGTCAACGAGTCGCTTATCGGCCAGGAAGCCACGGTCGTCGGCTGGGTGCACCGGCGGCGCGACCACGGCGGCGTCATCTTCATCGACCTGAGGGACCGCGAGGGGCTGCTGCAGATCGTCTTCAACCCGGATGACGCCCCGACTTTCGCACTGGCGGAGAGCGCGCGCTCGGAATTCGTGCTGAAGGTCGCGGGCGAGGTGCGGCGCCGGCCGGAAGGCACGGCGAATCCCGGCCTTGCCTCCGGCCAGGTCGAGCTCGTGGCGCGCGGTCTCGAGGTGTTGAACCGCAGCGAGACGCCGCCGTTCCACCACGACGAGGCCGCCGGCGAGGACCTGCGGCTCCGCTACCGCTACCTGGACCTGCGCCGGCCGGAGATGCTCAACAACCTGCGCCTGCGCCACCGCGTCACCAGCGCCCTGCGCGCGTTCCTCGACGGGCACGGCTTCGTGGACGTGGAGACGCCGATCCTGACCAAGGCCACGCCCGAGGGCGCGCGCGACTATCTCGTCCCCGCGCGCAACTTCCCGGGCAAGTTCTACGCCCTGCCGCAGTCGCCGCAGCTGTTCAAGCAGCTGCTGATGATGTCGGGGCTCGACCGCTACTACCAGATCGCGCGCTGCTTCCGTGACGAGGACCTGCGCGCCGATCGGCAGCCCGAGTTCACGCAGCTCGACGTGGAGACCTCGTTCCTCGACGAGGCCGGCGTGACGGGCCTGATGGAGGCGATGATCCTCGAGCTGTTCAGGGGCGTGCTCGGCATCGAGCTGCCGCAGCCGTTCCCGCGCATGCGCTGGAGCGAGGCCATGGACCGCTTCGGCACGGACCGCCCGGACCTGCGCAACCCGTTGGAGCTGGTCGAGGTCGCCGACCTCGTGGCGAACGTCGAGTTCAAGGTGTTCTCCGGGCCGGCCACCGACCCGAAGGGCCGCGTGGCGGCGCTGCGCGTGCCGGGCGGCAACAGCCTGTCACGCAAGGACATCGACGACTACACGGCCTTCGTCGCCCGCTACGGCGCGCGCGGCCTCGCCTACATCAAGGTCAACGACGCGGCCGCCGGGCGCGACGGGCTGCAGTCGCCGATCCTGAAGTTCCTGCCGGACGCGGCGGTGGCCGGCATCATGGACCGCACCGGTGCCCAGACCGGCGACCTGGTGTTCTTTGGCGCGGACAAGGCCAAGGTCGTGAACGATGCGCTCGGCGCGTTGCGCGACCGCCTCGGCGCGGATCTCAAGCTGCTGGCGACGGGCTGGCGGCCGGTGTGGGTGGTCGACTTCCCGATGTTCGAGTGGGACGAGGACGAGAAGCGCTGGCAGGCGCTGCATCACCCGTTCACGGCGCCGAGCGTCGATGATTACGCTGCGCTGGCCGCGGACCCGGGCAATGCGCTGTCGCGCGCCTATGACCTGGTGCTGAACGGCTCGGAGATCGGCGGCGGCTCCATCCGCATCCATGACCGGGTGATGCAGGAAACCGTGTTCGGCCTGCTGGGGATCGGCGAGGAGGAGGCGCGCCAGAAGTTCGGCTTCCTGCTCGACGCGCTGAAGTACGGCTGCCCGCCGCACGGCGGCATCGCCTTCGGCATCGACCGCCTGGTGATGCTGATGGCCGGCGCCTCGAGCATCCGCGAGGTCATCGCCTTCCCGAAGACGCAGACCGCGAGCTGCCCGCTGACTGATGCGCCGAGCCAGGTGCCTGACAAGCAGCTGCGCGAGTTGTCGATCCGGGTGCGCGGCGGGGAGCCCGGCGGCGCGCCGCCGCAGGCGACTTCCTGACGGTTCCGTACAAGCTCCCGGTCTCGGTGCTCGTCGTCGTGTACGCGCGCACCGGCGAAGTGCTGCTGATGGAGCGCCGCACGCCGCCCGGCTGGTGGCAGTCCGTGACCGGCAGCCTCGAGCCCGGGGAGACGGCGTGGGAAGCAGCGGTGCGCGAGCTCGGCGAGGAAACCGGGCTCGCTGCGGACGGCCTCATCGACCTGGGGATCAGCCAGAGTTTTACCATCGCGCCGGCCTGGCGGCATCGCTTCGCGCCGGGCGTGACGGAGAACCTGGAACACGCCTTCGCGCTCGGCCTCGATGCGCCGGTCGACGTGCGCATGGATCCAACCGAGCACCTGCGCTGCGCCTGGCTGCCCTGGGCCGAGGCGCTCGAGCGCGCCACTTCCCATACCAATCGGGCCGCGATCGAGCGGGTCCTGTCCGCGCGGCAACACGCAGGCCGAGATCCGGCGCGGGGTCAGTTCAGCACGCGGTAGCCGCGGCCACGCAGGCATTCCTTGACGACCGACTGCTTGACCCGCGTCTCCTCGAGTCCGGCGCCGGCGCCGCCACCGATTGCGCCTAGCCCGGCAGCCGGACCCAGGTCGCCGGTGATGGCGCCCATCGCCGCGCCCAGGATCGCTCCGACAACGGCGCTGCGGGCCATCCCGCCGGCCACGTCGACCTCATCGCCGTACTGCTCGCATTCGACGAGATCCGCTTGGTACTGGTCCATGTCCGCACCCTTGGCGTCGATGATCGGACGCGGCGTGCCGGCGCAGCCGGACAGAATGATTACCGCAATGCCTGCCGCGGCGTGGAGGATGTCTCGTGAGTTGCTCATGGGCTGGTCTCCCCGGTGTAAGTTTTATCCGCGCTGGCGGCGCCTCGCAGAGCCGCATGATTGGACGGGCCAAAGGGCCGTCCGGCGCGCCCCCACCTTGTCCGTGCGGATGGCTGGAAGTCCTGAGGGATTTGTTGAGAACTCTTAGGTCGCGGCGCGGCCGGCCATCAGGCCGAGCTCACTGCCGGGCGGCCAGGGGCGGCGCGCCCGGATCGCAGCGGATCCCGTCCCCATCGCGGCGGCACCAGGACGGCCAGCCGGCCTCGTCCCAGTAGCGGTCGACACCGACCTTCTTCAGCAGGACGCCGAACCGGGGATGGCTGCGCAGTACGCGGTTTTCGCGGGCGAACAGGAACTCGACATCGAAGGGGGCTCTCGAGTCGAGCATCTGTTCGGCGTGGGCCATGGCGCGCTCATACTCGCCCAGATAGACCCAGGCGCCGAACAGGAAGCGCGGCTCGATGCCGCCGGCCGCCGCAGCCCGCGCGACGGCCGCGACCGCCTCGTCCTGGGAGGCGGGGTCCGACTGCGCGGCCATCAGCGGCGCAATCCAGTCCGTCGGTCCACCCAGCAGGGTCTGCAGGGTATGCAGCAGCAGACTGGCCCGTTCGTACTCGCCGGCGCGCATCAGCGAAATCAGGTAGGCGCCCGGGTTTGCGGTCATCCCAAGCCCCAGCAGGCTGGCATCCTCGAACAGGCGCCGTGCGCGCTCGTCCTCGTCGAGCCACAGGTAGGCCACGGCGAGGCGATCATTGACGACCGGCGACAACGCGTCGAGTTCGCTCGCCCGGATGGCATGGGTGAGCGACAGGTCCACGCGGCCCATGTTGGCGTAGAACTCGGAGCGCCACTGGTACAGGTCGGCATCGCTCGGCTCGGCGTCGAGGGCCTTCTGGAAGTGTGCGTCGGCCTTGAGCCATTCCCGTCGACCCAGCGCGATGAATGCGGCGAGACCCTCGGCGGTGTCGCCGATCGGCGCACCCTTCGAGCGTCCGGCCTCGATGATCTGCTCGGCGCGCGCGAACATTTCCGGCATGGGTTCGCGGGAATAGTAGGGCAGCAGGGCGTGGGCCTTGGCGAGCGCCAGGTACAGCGGGGCCTGGCCGGGATCGATCGCGATGGCCTCGTCGAGCAGGCTGATCGCGCGCCCGATGGATTGCGCCTCGCGGCGCTTGATCAGGTGGCGGGCCCGCAGCAGTAGCAGGTAGGCCTCCGCATCGGGCATCGCGGTGAGTGCCGCGATTTGGCCGCCGCCGCCGTGCTGCTGGAGCGTCGGCAGCAGGGCGGCGGCGATTGCCACGGAGACGTCGTGTTGCACCGCGAATGCATCTGCAATCGTGGCGTCGTAGACCTTTGACGAAATTTCCAGGCCACGACCCGTTTCGACCAGCTGGGCCGTGACCCTGAGCCTCGACTCGGAAATCCTGACCGTTCCCGTGACGAGGTACGACACGCCCAGCCTGGCGCCAATGGAGCGGGCGTCCTCGGCGCTGCCCTTGAACGCGAGGGCCGTGGTGCGGGCGATGACCTTCAGGCCCTCCAGCCCGGAGAGTCGGCTGATGAGCTCGTCGGTCAGGCCGTCGGCGAAATACTCGTCCTCGGGATCGGCGCTCAGGTTGCGGAACGGCAGCACCGCGATCGCGTCGCCGGCCGGTTCCCGCGTGCTGGGTGGATAGGCGAGTTGCTCTTGCCGCCACGGGAGGTGGGGCAGCGAGGCGACCATCAACAGGAACACGGCGAGCATGACGGCGATGGCCAGGAATCGCGTCCCCGCGCGGGGTTGCGGCTCCGTTGTCGCCGCGGGTGCGGGCGCCGGGGACGGCGGCGGGGAGGGTTCTACGGCGGGCACAAGGTCTGGTTCCTCCGGGCCGAAGGCAGGCGGCGCCTGGGCGGGGCCCAGTGGGCTCACCGGCGCGAGCAGCCGGTAGCCGATGCGCGGAATCGTCTGGATGTAACTCGGGTCCTTGGGATCATCGCCCAAGGTCGACCTCAGCAGCGAGATGCAGCGCGACAGCACTTCGTCGGAGACCGGGCGATCCTGCCAGACCTCGCTGAGGAGATCCCGGCGGCTGACGACCTCGCCGGGATGTCGCGCCAGCACCATCAGCACCTGGATGGACTTGGCCTCGAGCCGCAGGCTGGCATCGGCCCGGCTGACGACGTTGCGCAGCGGGTACACGTCCCAGCGCCCGATCCGAAAGCCGCGTTCCAGTTCCATGTGCCGTGTCCTTGCGAGCGGACCCAGTCGCCGGATAGCCGGCGCCTAAGGACATTCAAGCTTTTCCTCAGGACTTCAAAGCCCTCTGGCGGCGAACCTGCGCCGCACGGGAATTGCTGCACCACTTATAGCAGCAACACGTGCCGGTCGGGGATTCGAGTGGCAAGCGGAGGTCGGGAAGATGAAAACAATGTTGCGCAATGCAATGCCGTTGACGGTGATGATGATCCTGTGGCCGGTACTGGCGAGCGCCCAGTTCTCGGGCGTCATGCCCGGCCTGTCGGCCCCGGCCTTCACGATCCGGCAGGGTGCGGACACCGAGGTCCTGGCCGCATCCGCGGTGGTCGAGTTCAGGGTCACCGTGGCCAATACCGGCGCGGGCGCCGCGTCGCCGGGAACCGCGACGGTGCGGCTCTCGCCGGACCTCATAGGGACACCGACGGGCACCGCCCCATTCACCAGCCAGGGCGCCTTTGATGCGGTGCAGGGGACCTGGGACATCGGCATCCTGCAGCCCGGCGCGGAGGCGGTCCTTGTGCTGCCCGCGCAGGTTGTGGCGAATCCGCAGCAGCCCTGCGCATTCAGCCTGGCCGAGTTGTGGCCAACCGGGCAGGGCGCGAACGCGACCAGCCAGCAGGCGTTCGCAGTGCTGCGCACACCGGGTGTCGCGGCCTGCGCCGACCTGGTCGTCGGCACGGCCAGCGCGCTGGCGCGCGGCTTCCCGTTTTGCGACGGCACGGTGACAATCTTTTTGCCACTCCTGAACCGGGGGCCGGACACGGCGCGCGAGGTGTTCGTGTCCATCGACCAGGAGCCGGACAAGTTGCCCAGGCTCGTGTTCCGGGATGCGCGCTGCACCCATTTCGGCGAAGCGACCTGCCTGCTTCCGGCGCTGGCGCCGGGCGTGGCGACCTCGCTGCTGCTCGAGTCCGCCCCGTTCAAGAACAAGAACAAGCGGGCCGAGCTCGTGCTGACCGCCACGGCGTCCAGTGCGGATTACGAACTCGAGCCGGGCCAGGAGAGCGCCAGCACGGCGCTGACGATCGGCAAGTTCGAGCCGTGCCCGGACTTCGATTATATCGGCGACATCAGCGTCGGCCCCGGATGCTTCATCGCGACCGCCGCCTGGGGGTCCGCGCTGGACCCGCATGTCGGCTCGCTGCGGCATTTCCGCGATCGCTTCCTGCTGAACCATGCGCCGGGGCGCGCCTTCGTCGCGCTGTATTACCGGTTCTCGCCGCCGCTCGCCGATTACATCGCGGCGCGTCCGGCGGCGCGCATGGCCGCGCGCACGCTGCTCTGGCCGCTCGTGTTCGTCGTCGAGCATCCCGTGTCGCTGCTGTGGCTGGCGGTGGGTGGACTGTGGCTCGCGCGCCGGCGGCGCATCGCGGCCCGGGGCGCGAGCGCATGAACATCCAGCACTTCTGCTCGTTCCGTGCGCTCGCGGTCCTGCTGGCGATCATCCTGCTCTCGGGCTGCGCGGCGCGCGTTCCGTATCCAGCGGACTGGGAGCCGATGGCAGGGTCCGGGGCCGGGTGCCAGGACCTTTCGGGCCGGTTCCGCAACCAGCCGGACATCACGTCGCACGAGGAGGGGGGCGCCAATGGCCTGCCGCTGACAGAGATTTTCTTCGGCAGCCTGCTCGACGGGTTCGAGGTCACGCACCTCGAATTCGAGTCCCTGGCCGACGGCGGCCTCCGGGTCACCCCGTGGGTGGGCGAGACGCGACTGCGCGAGGAGCGAATCGTCGCGGCGGACGAGGCCACCTGCGAGGACGACGGCTGGGTATTCACGACCGGATGGGACGTGGACGGCCTGA
>Ga0209498_1001608_pt1 | contig 13822 bp, 6 predicted proteins | sample WalLakDeSediment_FD_184131 | JGI IMG/M metagenome (GOLD analysis project Ga0209498, IMG submission 184131) | Lake sediment microbial communities from Walker lake, Nevada to study Microbial Dark Matter (Phase II) - Walker Lake 11/02/13 Deep... | ecosystem: Environmental > Aquatic > Freshwater >...
GGATCGCCTTCTCCAACATCCTCGAGGTGGAACTGGCGACCGGCCTGTACGCGGGCATGGCGGTGGTCTTCATCTATGCCGTGTTCGGCGGGATGAAGGGCATCACCTACACCCAGATCGCCCAGTATGTGATCATGATCTTCGCGTACACGGTGCCCGCGGTGTTCATCGCCATCCAGCTGACCGGGCATCCGTTCCCGCAGATCGGCCTCGGCGGGACCCTGGCAGGCGAGGATACCTTCCTGCTGGACGCCCTGGACAAGACGCTGATGGACCTCGGCTTCGCGGCCTACACCTCGGTTGCCGGCATGACCATGATGAACATGTTCCTGCTGACCCTGGCGCTGATGATCGGCACCGCCGGTCTGCCGCACGTGATCATCCGCTTCTTCACCGTGCCGCGTGTCCGTGACGCCCGCAAGTCCGCCGGCTGGGCGCTGGTGTTCATCGGCATCCTGTACACGACCGCGCCCGCTGTCGGTGCGATGGCGATGTACAACTTCATCAACACGGTCCAGCCCGGGCCTGTGGGCGACCCCCAGGGCAACGTGCTCATCGAGGAACGTCCCGCCTGGATGCTGCGCTGGGAGCGCACGGGGCTGCTGCGGTGGGAAGACAAGAACGACGACGGCCGCCTGCAGTATTTCAACCAGCGCAACGCCGAGTTCGCCGAGATGGCGCGGGAGGAATATGGCTGGGAAGGCAGCGAGTTCACCCGGATCGACCGTGACATCATGGTGCTCGCCAACCCGCAGATCGCAGGCCTGCCCAACTGGGTGATCGCGCTGGTCGCGGCGGGAGGTATCGCTGCGGCATTGTCGACAGCGGCGGGGTTGCTTCTGGCGATTTCGTCGGCGATATCACATGACCTGCTCAAGGGCGTGTTCATGCCAAAGATATCGGAGAAACGGGAGCTGATGGCCGGACGCATAGCCATGGGGGCGGCGATCCTGTTGGCAGGCTACCTTGGGCTTAATCCACCCGGCTTCGCGGCGGAGGTGGTGGCGCTGGCATTCGGTCTGGCCGCGGCCAGCCTATTCCCGACCCTGATGATGGGCATCTTCTTCAAGCGCATCAATCGTGAAGGGGCCATCGTCGGCATGCTCGTCGGCCTCGCCAGCACCCTGCTGTACATCTTCCTGTTCAAGGGCTGGTTCTTCTTCCCGGGAACGAACGTGTTCCCGGACAACGCCGACTATTGGCTGTTCGGCATCAACCCGACCGGCTTCGGCGTAATCGGCGCGACCCTGAACTTCGTTGCCGCCTACCTCGTATCCAGCATCACCAAGGCCCCGCCCGAGCACATCCAGAAGCTCGTGGAAGAGGTCCGCGTACCGCGCGTGGGTACGAGCTAACCAACCCGCCCGCCTTCAGGCCCGCCGCAAGGCGGGCCTGATTCTTTCCGGATCGAACCGCTAGTGCAGTGCAGCTAGTGCAGTGCAGCGTTGCACTAGCGGTTCCATCTGGGGTAATGAAGCGACAATGGACGCGGAACTGCAGGAGATACGGGACTTTCTCGCCGCAAGCCCTGACTTCGCGGTCTTGCCGGAAGCTGCGCTGGACCGCCTCCCCAAGCAACTGGTCGTGCGCTATCTGCGCCGGGGCAGCAGTTTCCCGCCGGAAGGCACGGAAGCGGCGGACCTTTGGCTGGTACGCGCGGGCGCGGTGGACCTGCGGGACAACCACGACGAACTGCTCGACAAGCTGGGCGAGGGCGACGTCTACGCGACGCCGGCGGATGGAGATCCGGTCACGCCGGTGATCGGCCGGGTCATCGAGGACACCCTGCTCTACATGCTGCCCGCAAGGGGCTCCGAGGAATTGCGGCGGCAACACCCCGAATTCGCTGAGCGCTTCGACCGCGCCAGCAGTCGCCCCAAGGAAAAGGCCTTGGCCGCACTGCAGGGCGGCGGCAGCCAGGGCGACAGCGTGCTGACGGTCTCGGTCGGCGAACTGATCACGCGCGCCCCCGAGTCCACCTCCCCTGAGGCGACGATCCAGTCCGCCGCACAGCACATGAGCGAGCAGAATATCTCCGCCCTGCTCGTCATGGCCGATGAGGAGCTGGTCGGTATCGTCACGGACCACGATCTGCGCAAGCGCTGTCTGGCGACCGGGCGGTCACGCCAGGAACCCGTGGGCAACATCATGAGCAGCCGGCTGCAGACGGTCAGCCCGGAGACGCCGGCCTTCGAGGCGCTGCTGCTGATGTCCCGCCAGGACATCCATCACCTGCCGGTGCTGGCCGGTAAGCGGCCCGTGGGGCTGATCTCGACCACGGACCTGATCCGGCACCAGGGCACCAACGCGGTCTACCTGGTGCGGGACATCCGACGCTGCGAGTCGGTGGCGGCCCTGTCCCGGGTGGCCAAGTCTCTCCCGGAACTGCAGATCCAACTGGTACAGTCGGGGGCCACCGCCTTCCATCTCGGGCAGGCCATCACGGCGGTGATCGACGCCCTGACCCGGCGCCTGCTGAAGCTGGCCGAGGCCGAACTGGGTGCCCCGCCAGTACCTTACGCCTGGCTCGCCTGCGGCTCGCAGGGACGTCGGGAGCAGACCGTGCACACGGATCAGGACAATGCCCTGATCCATGCGGACTCCGACCAGGAGGGTGTCGACGACTATTTCGTCCGTCTCGCCGCCTTCGTGACGGACGGGCTCGACCGCTGCGGGCTGCCGCATTGCCCCGGCGGGGTGAGTCCCAAGAACAGCGACTGGCGCCGCAGCGTCAGCGGCTGGCGGAGGGAATTTTCAAGGGTCACCCACAACCCGGACTTGCGCGGGGCGATGCTTGCCGCCCATTACTTCGATCTCCGCGTCGTGCACGGCGATGCCATGCTGTTCGACCCTCTGCGCTCCGAGGCCCTCGCGGGCGGTGCACGACGACCCTTCATCAACCAGATGGTGACCAATGCCCTGCGGCATTCGCCACCCCTGGGGTTTTTCCGGCAGCTGGTGCTGGTCCGCAGCGGTGAGCAGGCCGACACCCTCGATGTGAAGAAACAGGGCCTGCTGCTCGTCTCGAGCCTGGCGCAGGTCTATGCGCTCCTCGGCAGGCTGACAGGGATGCATACCATGGAACGGCTCCGTGGCGCCGTACAAACGGGTATCATCAACCGCGATGCCGGGGCCAACCTCTGCGATGCCTACGAGACGCTCGCCACGCTGCGCACCCGACACCAGGTCAATCAGCTGAAGGGCGGCCTGCGCCCCGACAATCACATTCCCCCGAAATCGCTGTCGGCGCTCGAGCGCGGGCACCTGAAGGACGCCTTTTCGGTGATCGCGACCATGCAGAAGAACCTCCGGGTGCAGCTGGCAGGCACGGGATCACTGTGATTCGCCCTGGGCCCTGGGTGTTCTGTTGGCGGCGCCATCGCCTGGCGGGACAGCTGCCCCAAAACCCGCTTCGCGATTACCTCAGCCGCAAGATGCCGGACCTCAACGGGGATTGCAGCAGCACTCCGTTCCTGGCCGTGGATCTGGAGACCACCGGCTTGAACCCCACCAAGGACCAGATCCTGAGTATCGGCTGGGTCGCAGTGGACGGCCTGGCCGTTCGTCTGGCCACGGCCGAGCAGCGCTGGGTCCGACCCACGCAGGACATCCCGGAGGCCAGCGCAGTGGTCCACCAGATCACCGACGATCAGGCCGCGCGCGGCGGCAGCCTGGGTGAAGCCCTGGCGCATCTGCTCAGCGCACTGGCGGGCCGCGTGATGCTCGCGCATCACGCCGCCGTGGAGATCGGTTTCCTGGACCGGGCCTGCCTCGCAGAATATGGTCACCCCTGCATGATCCCGACCGTGGACACGCTCAAGCTAGCCCAAGAGGAACTCGAGCGGCGGCAGGAAACGGCACGCTCAGGTGGATTACGGCTGAACGCCCTGCGGCAGCAGTACAACCTGCCCCGCTACCGCGGTCACGACGCGCTGCTGGACGCACTGGCCGCGGCAGAGCTGTTCGCCGCACAGGTCACCCACCGGGCCGAGGGACGTCCGCTGCCGCTGCACCGGGTGCTGCACCGGCCGGGAGCCCTGTGGTGAAACGGGCCTGGGGATTCGCGGGCAGACCCCAAGGCACATGCTATTCTCGTTGGTTGCACAGTGGCGTCAGGGGAGCCGCTGGCGCATGCCAGAACACGTAGAAACCAGGGGCCGCGCCGACGGTCCCTCGAACAACCATGACCTGGACCATTTGGAGGCAAGAGATGAGCGACAACATCGAATCCGCACTGCATGAAGACCGCCACTTCCCGCCGCCCGACGACTTCGTGGCGAAGGCGCGTCTGAAGCCCGCGGATGCCGAGGCCCTCTACAAGAAAGCGGACGAAGACTACGAGGGTTTCTGGTGCGACCTGGCCCGAGAGAAGATCATCTGGAAGAAGGAATTCAGCGTGGGCCTGGATGACAGCCGCGCGCCCCATTTCGCCTGGTTCACCGACGGCGTGATGAATGTCTCCTACAACTGCATCGACCGGCATCTGGAAAAGCGTGGGGACAAGCCCGCGATCATCTTCGAGGGCGAGTCCGGCGACACCCGGACCTACACCTACCGCGACCTCTACAACGAGGTGGGCAAGCTCGGCAATGCGCTGCGCTCGATGGGCGTGAAGAAAGGCGACCGCGTGGTCATCTACATGCCCATGATTGCCGAGGCCGTGATCGCGATGCAGGCCTGCGCGCGCATCGGCGCAATCCACTCGGTCGTCTTCGGCGGCTTCTCGGCCGATGCGCTGCGGGACCGTCTCGACAACTCCGGTGCCAAGGTGATGATCACGGCCGACGGCGGTACCCGCGGTGGCCGCGTGGTGTCGCTGAAGAAGAACGTGGACAAGGCTCTGGACATCAGTGAAGGCCTGGTCGAAAAGGTCATTGTCTGCAAGCGCGCCGGCAATGACGTGGACATGAAGGACGGTCGGGACGTCTGGTGGAGCGATGCCGTTGCCAAGGAATCGAACGACTGCGAACCGGAGTGGGTCGAGGCCGAGCATCCGCTGTTCCTCCTCTACACCTCCGGTTCCACGGGCAAGCCGAAAGGCATCCAGCATGCCAGCGCCGGCTATCTGCTGGCGGCCGTGATCACCAACGAGTGGGTCTTCGACCTGCACGACGACGACGTCTTCTGGTGCACCGCCGACGTCGGCTGGATCACCGGGCACACCTATGTCGCCTATGGCCCCCTGTCCGTCGGCGCAACCCAGATCGTCTACGAGGGCGTGCCGACGGTCCCGGATGCCGGCCGCTGGTGGAAGATGTGCCAGGACCATGGCGTGACCGTCTTCTACACCGCCCCGACGGCAATCCGCGCGCTGATGAAGGCGGGCGACGAGTTGCCCTCCCAGTACGACCTGTCGAAACTGCGCCTGCTGGGCACCGTGGGAGAGCCGATCAATCCAGAGGCCTGGATGTGGTACCACGAGAGGATCGGCGGCGAGCGCTGCCCCATCGTCGATACCTGGTGGCAGACCGAGACCGGCGCGAACATGATCGCACCGCTGCCCGCCGTCACCATTACGACCCCCGGCTCCTGCACGCGGCCACTGCCCGGGATCATCGCCGACGTGGTCAACGAGGAAGGCGAGAGCCTCGGACCCGATCAGGGTGGGCTGCTGGTGATCAAGAAGCCCTGGCCCTCGATGCTGCGCACGGTGTGGCAGGACGACAAGCGCTACAAGTCCACCTACTGGCCGAAGTTCGACGGCAAGTACTACCTTGCCGGGGACTCGGCGCGCCGCGATCCGGACGGCAACTTCTGGATCATGGGCCGCATCGACGACGTGTTGAACGTGTCCGGACACCGCCTGGGCACGATGGAAATCGAGTCGGCCCTGGTCGCGCACGAAGCGGTCGCGGAAGCTGCTGTCGTGGGCCGCCCGCACGACGTGAAGGGCGAATCGATCGTCGCCTTCGTGATCCTGAAGGGCGATCGTCCGACGGGCAGCGAGGCCGACGAGATGGTGAAGACCCTGCGCAACTGGGTCAGCGATCACATCGGGCCGATCGCCAAGCCGGACGACATCCGCTTCGCCGACGGTCTGCCGAAGACCCGCTCCGGCAAGATCATGCGCCGTCTGCTGCGTTCCATCGCCAAGGGCGAGGAGATCACCTCCGACATCTCCACCCTGGAAAACGAGGGTGTGGTCGCGCAGCTTCAGGGTAAGGCCTGAGCCCCCACCCACGGTCCCGCCCCGGTCCCGACCGGGGCGGTGCCCACGCCTGTCACGGCTGGCGTCCGTCTACCCTGCCCCATTTCGGGCAACAGGTACCAGGAGTTCCTGATGTCGATGCGGCACGCGTTCTCTCCGTTGTTCCTGATCGCTCTGGCGCTTGCGTTTTCCCCGATTCATGCCGAACCGCCCGAGGTCGGCATCACCGCCACGATAGGCCGCGTGGAAGTCCTGCACGAGGGCGAACCGGTGGTCATTCAGCGGGATCAGGATACGTTCAACATCGTCACACCCGACTTCAGCATGACCTCGCGGCCCTGCCCTCCCTACTGCATCCAGCCGATGTCGGCCGGTCCTGGTATCGAGACACTGGGTGAACTGGAATTCATCGATTACCTCAAGCGCGCCGGCGAGGACGACAGCATCCTGGTGATCGACTCGCGCACGGCCGCGGAATACGCGAGGGGCACGATTCCAGGGGCGATCAATCTCCCCTGGGACCGCCTGCATTTCGGTTCCGGCGCGGATCCGGCACAGGTCGAGAGCTACCTTGAGGATTTCGGGGTGATCTTTGATGGCAGCTTTTATGATTTCAGCCGGGCCAGGACGCTGGTGCTGTTCTGCAACGGCCCATGGTGTGGCCAATCGCCCACCAACATGCGCACCCTGACCAACCTCGGCTACCCCGCGGACCGGTTGAAATGGTACCGGGGAGGCATGCAGCTCTGGCACCTGCTCGGGCTGACGGTGATCAAACCCTGACCTGATGGTGACAGGCCGAGGGTCGTCGCCGGGCGCCACGAACCGCAGCGGGACGACCCGACACACCGGCACACACCCCGGCATCAGCCGGTGCAATTCGCTCCGCTCATGGGTACCCTGCGGCAAATGGCCCACGGTTTTCGTTGACGCTGGCGGTGCCCGGTCCTAGTATTCCGGGTCCGCGTTGCCCCGGATGTCCCCCGCCGATGACTTACTGTGTTGCGATCAAGCTCGATGACGGCCTCGTGTTCGCCTCCGACTCGCGAACCAACGCCGGGGTGGACCAGGTCAGCACCTACAGCAAGATGCATACCTTCGAAACAGAGGGTGAGCGTCTGTTCGTCGTGCTCACGGCGGGCAATCTCGCGACCACCCAGGCGGTGGTCAATCGGCTCAAGCGCGAGATGGAGGAAGGCGTCGAGGGCGGTTTCGCCGACGCCGCCCACATGTCCGAGGCGGCCGAGTATCTCGGCCGGGTGAACCGGGAGGAACAGGAGAAGCATTCGGAGGCATTGTCCAAATCGGGTATCGTCGCGGAGGCGACGCTGATCATCGGCGGCCAGATCAAGGGTGAAGAGCCGGAAATCTATCGCGTATACCCGCAGGGCAATTACATCACCACCAGCACACACACGCCGTTCCTGCAGATCGGCGAAAGCAAGTACGGAAAGCCGATACTCGACCGCATCATTACCCCGTCCACGCCACTGGGCGATGCCGCGCGCTGCGCCCTGGTGTCCATCGACTCCACCATTCGTTCGAACCTCACCGTCGGCCCTCCACTCGAGGTCTTCGTCTACGAAGGGGGTTCCTATGCCTTCGAGCACTACCTGTGCCTGGAGGCCGACAACGACTATCTGCACGCCCTGACACACGCCTGGGACGACAACATCAAGAAGGCCTTCATCGACCTGCCGCGCTTCGATTGGGAGTCGACGAAGGGGAGAAAGAAACGCGGGACCCTGTTCCACGCCCGCGCCTCCAGGCAGGCATCCAAGTCCAACCGCTGAGCGCTACGGTACCGCCTCCTCGACCCGCTGCACATCCACCGAGACCGTCAGGGTGTGCTTGGCGCCACTGGCGCGGACGACCCCACGGATCGGCGCCACGTCACCGTAGTCGCGACCCCAGGCCAGGGTGACGTAGCGCTGATCCGGCACGGTGGCGTTGGTGGGGTCGAATTCCAGCCAGCCGCGGATCGGATCATAGAGCGCGAACCAGGCATGCGTTGCGTCCGCACCCACGAGCCTTGTGGTACCTGGGGGCGGGATGGTTTCGAGGTATCCGGACACGTAGCGAGCGGGAATGCCCAACGCGCGGCTGCAAGCGATCGCGAGATGGGCAAAGTCCTGGCAAACGCCGACGCGCCTCGCGACCACATCGCTCAAGGGCGTGCTGACCTCGGTCTGCCCAGGCCGGTAGTCGAACTCGTCGAAGATGAAGCGCGACAGTTGCAGGCCCAGCGCCTCGACGCCCTGCCCCGGGTCCACGGTCAGCCCCACGCGCTGCAACAGGTCCGGCAGTTCGGGGAGCAACGGCGATGCCTGGCTGAAAGCGCGGGCCTCCAGCGCGTCCGCCCTGCAATCCCGGCGCAGGCCCTCACGGGCCTCGGCCAGCGATAGCGGAGGATCGAACGGAAGCTCCGCCTCGACCACGACCCTGCCCACCTCCGACAGGGTGGTCACGCTCCATTCCCGGTGTGCTTCCTGGATGCCGAGGACGCTGGCCGGGTTCCCGAAGGCGTCCACGTACTCCGCGAGGTAGCTGGCCCGCGGAACGACGTCGATCTGGAAGGCGTACAGCCTCTGCAACGGCGTGGCCCGCGGCTTGAGCCGCAACTCGTTGAGGCTGCCGTGCACCGTGGCCGGATAACGGTACCGGGTGACATGGGTGATCCGGTAGCGCATCACGGCGCAGGTCCCACGAGCGGCAGCGTGGGCGCGGGAGCGAGGTAATACGCGAACATGGCCTGGTAGCAGGCCGCCAGTTCCTGCTGCTGCTGGAGCAGCAGCGCATCGAGATGCGCACGCAGCCCGCCCTCGGGCTCGGCCCAGTCTCCGACAACGGCGAGGCGCAGGCGGGAACGGGCCTCCTCGAGGTGGCGGGCATGCGCGGGCAGGCGCTCGCCGTGGCCGAGACGCGGCAACTGTCCGACATGCTCCACCAGGCGGTCCAGCTGATAGATCAGCGCCCTCGGGTTCTCCGGCTCCAGCAACAGCAGGTCCAGCAGCCCGAGGGCGTTGCGCCGGTTTTCCGGCCGGGAACGGAAGATGGACAGGCTCTCGGCAAAGGCCAGCACCATGTCGCCCAGCAGCACCGCCTGTCGCGGCTCGGGCGGAACCACCAGCGTCGCGCGCAGGAGGTTCACCAACATCAGGCCACGTTCGAGTCGCCGTCCGCTGTCCATGAAGCGCCAGCCGTGATGGCGCAGCATGCTTTCATGGGTCAATCCCGAAAGGGCCAGCAGGTGCACCGTGAGCTCGTCCAGGATACTCTCCGCCGCCAGCGGATCCCGCAAGGCCGCCAGGGGTTGCCCGACTTCCCTCAGTCCCGTCAGTACGCGCACGCTCTCTGCAGAGAGCCGGTCGCGCAGGGCGTTGGCGGTATTGTGCAGGGCATTCAGCGCGGCGGGCACACTGCCGGGGACACGGGCATCGGTCAGGAGCCGAAGGAGCTCCGACTCCGGCCGATGCAGATCCCTGCCCTTGCCATCGGCCCCCACGAACCCAGGATAACTGCCACTCAGGTGCGTGAGCGCCCGCAGCATGTAGCCGGAGACCTCATCGCCCGGCCGGGCCTCGAAGCGCGCCACCTGCAGCCGCCGGAGGACCAGGCGCAGCCAGCGGATCAGGCCTTCGGCGCGTTCGGCGTAACGCCCGGCCCAGAGCAGGTTGTCGGCGACACGGCGCGGCAGGCTCGCAGGCTGGCTGACGCCGGGTTCCGGTTCCGGGAATGCGTCGGCGCGCGCGGGCGCCACTCCAGGCCTGCGCAGTACCCAGGTATCCTTGCTGACCCCTCCCTCCTGGTTCGAAACCAGCCGGGTCTCGGGGCGGCTGGCAACCCGCGTCAGGCCCCCGGAAAGCACCAGGGAGCCTTCACGGCACTGGCAGGTGAAGGCCCGCACAGTCCCGTGCCGGGGCTCGAGGAAACCCGTCTCGTTCAGGCAGGGCATGGTCGACAGTCCGATGCATTCCTGGCCGACGAAGCGTGTCGGCTGCCTCCGGATCTGCGCACATAGACGGCGGCGCTCCTCCTCCGGCAGCCCGGCCAGGAACAGCGGCCGCCCACCCTCGGTTCGATCGACGCTGCGAACCACGAGCGTCTCGCTGTGCGCGATCACGTGTTCCAGCGAGTCCGGCTCGCCGCACCACCAGGTCGCGACCGAGGGCATCAGCAGGTCCTCACCCAGCGCAAAACGCGCGATCGCTGGCAGAAACGCCGGCCAGGCCGGGCTTTCCAGCAGACCGGTACCGAGGGCGTTCGCGACGACGACATTGCCGCGGCGCACGGCCTCGACCAGACCGGCGACGCCGAGCCTGGAATCCGGGTTCAGGCTCAGCGGATCACACCATGCGTCGTCGACCCGGCGCAGGATCACGTCGACCCGCTCCAGCTGACCCAGCGTACTGAGCCAGATAAAGCCCTCGCGGAACACGAGATCCTGCCCCTGGACCAGGGTCAGGCCCAGTTGCCGCGCAAACAGCACGTGCTCGAACCAGGCCTCGTTCAATGGACCTGGGGAAAGCAGGACGATGCGCGGCTCCGGCACCGAGGGCACGAGGTCGCGGAGGCCCTGGTACAACCCACGGAAGAATGGGCCCAGCCCCTGCACGCCGAGTTCCGAGAAGGCCGCCGGCCAGGTTCGCGAAAGGATCTCCCGGTTCTGCAGGGCATAGCCCGCGCCCGAGGGCGCCTGGGTGCGGTCCCCGAGCACCCAGAAGCGTCCGTCAGGCCCTCGGGCAAGATCGGCGGCGTAGAGAGTCAGGGCCGGGAGATCGGGCCGCAGCGTGCCCCGTACCGGTTGCAGAAAGGCGCTGTGCGCGGCCAGGAACTCCGGCGGCAGGATACCCGCCCGCAGCAACTCACCCGGACCCAGCACATCCTGGATGATCCACTCGAACAAGCCTGCGCGCTGCACCAGCGCCTTCTCGATCCCGGCCCACTCATCGGCGTCCAGAAGGTGGGGTATCGCGTCCAGCGGCCAGGGCCGCTGGACGCCAACCGGATCGGAATACACGTGGTAGGTCACGCCCAGTTCGTCGACCAGGCGCCGCGTTTCACTCCCGATGTCGCGCAGCACGCTGCCTTCGTGGGCGCCCAGTGCCCTCAACAACGGTACCCAGTGCGGCCGGGGCGTACCATCCGGCTGCAGCAATTCGTCAGCGTCTCCGGACACGGGAGCATAGGCTCCGAGCGCCGTGACCAGGGGATCCCCCTGACGTCCCGCGCTCTGTCCCTGGGCCTGCCCCTGCGGCAGGCTCATCGGAAACGCGGAATCACTGCGACGGCTCCGGGCCCCGGCGCAGATCCAGCGTGTGGGGATACTCGGGATTCCAGCCCTCGGCCGGTGGCGCCAGCGGCCTCACCCCGCTGCCCTCGGGCAGGAAACGGCGCTCACTGGCGACCGGGCCAGCCACCACGGTGCGTGGCTCCAGGGGTCCGGGCGAGTGGCCGTAGGGCCAGAACCGCGCCATGCGCCGCGCCTCGGCCTCGAAGGCATTGACCGGGAAAGTCTCGTAGTTGCGCCCGCCGGGATGCACCACGTGATAGGTGCAACCGCCGATGGCGCGGCCGTTCCAGGTATCGACCAGATCGAACACCAAGGGCGAATGCACGGCGATGGTCGGGTGCAGGGCGGCGGCCGGCTGCCAGGCGCGGTAACGCACACCCGCCACCTTCGTCCCCTGGATGCGCGTCGGGCGCAGCGGCACCCGGCGGCCATTGCAGGTCAGTACATAGCGGTCCCCCGACAGGCCGGTCACCCGCACCTGCAGGCGCTCCAGGGACGAATCCACGAAGCGGGAGGTCCCGGACTGCGTCACCTCCTCGCCCAGCACGTGCCACGGCTCGATCGCCATCTTCAGTTCGATCTCGATCTCGCCGATCTGAACCCGGCCGAAGGTCGGGAAACGGAACTCGAAGAAGGGAGCCAGCCACTCGAGGTCGAAGGGATAACCGTCGCGCTGCAACTCCTCCACCACCTCGCGCAGGTCGTTCTCCACGTAGTGCGGCAGCAGGAAGCGGTCGTGCAGTGCAGTTCCCCAGCGCACCAGCCGGTGCCGGTAAGGCTTGCTCCAGAAGCGCGCGACCAGCGTCCGCAGCAGCAGCATCTGCACCAGGCTCATCCGGGCATGCGGCGGCATCTCGAAGGCCCGCAGTTCCAGGATGCCGAGCCGGCCCGAGGCGGTATCGGGAGAATACAGCTTGTCGATGCAGAATTCGGCGCGGTGCGTGTTGCCGGTAATGTCCACCAGCAGGTTGCGGAACAGCCGGTCCACCAGCCATGGCTCGGCACACTCCCCCTCCGGCATCTGGGACAGCGCGATTTCGAGTTCGTAGAGGTTCTCGTGCCGTGCCTCGTCGACCCGGGGCGCCTGCGAGGTGGGGCCAATGAAGGTTCCGGAAAAGAGGTACGACAGGCCCGGGTGATGCTGCCAGAAGGTCAGCAGCGACCCGAGCAGGTCCGGACGCCGCAGCAGGGGGCTGTCGGCGGCGGTGGCGCCGCCCAGGGTCACGTGGTTGCCGCCGCCCGTCCCGGTGTGGCGGCCGTCGAGCATGAATTTCTCGGTGCCCAGACGGGTGAGACGTGCCTCCGCGTAGAGGGTGGTGATGATCTCCTTCAAGTCCTCCCAGTTCGACGACGGGTGAATATTGACCTCGATCACGCCTGGATCCGGCGTCACCATCAACCGCTGCAGCCGGGAATCCCGCGGCGGCTCGTAGCCCTCGAGCACCACCGGAAGACCCAGTTCGGCTGCGGTGGTCTCGATGCGGTCGACCAGCGCCAGGTAGTCCTCGAGCAGCGGCAGCGGTGGCATGAAGAGGTGCAGCCGGCCGTTGCGCGCTTCGAAGGCCAGGGCCGTGTGCGGGATCTCGACCACCTCCTCCCGGGTCGACGGTCGGGGCCTGTCCGGCTGCGGGACCGGAACCACGCCGGATTCCGGAACGAATACCGGCAATGGTCCGGGCTCGTCGAAGGGATCCCTGGGCTGTGGCTGGATTTCCACCTCGCGCGTCACCGACCAGGGCAGGCGATCCAGCGGCAGGCGCAGGCCCATCGGGGAGTCACCCGGAATCAGCCGCAGCCGGCCGTCCCGGAACGGCCAGGGTCCGGTCCGCCAGGTCTCGTACTCGCGGGCCAGCGGCAGCACGAAGCCCGCGGGGTTCTCCAGGCCGTGGCTCAGGAAGCGCGCGAGGCGCTGGCGTCCCGCCGGCGCCTTCAGGTCCGCCTTTTCCGGGTCCAACCCCAGCGGCAGGTTGTCCTCCGACCATGCGGCATGAAAGGGATCCTCGAAGGCCGGGATCAGGTCGTCGCGGGCCAGCCCCAGCTTGACGACCAGAGCCTCGGCGAACCGCCTTGCATCCTCCGTGCCGTGGCCGTAGTCCTCGCTGAAATCGGCCAGCCATTGCGCATCGTGCCAGACCGGTTGGCCATCACGGCGCCAGAAGATGCCCAGCGCCCAGCGTGGCAGTGCTTCGCCCGGATACCACTTGCCCTGCCCGAAATGCAGGAGCCCGCCGGGCGCGAAGCGGTCGCGCAGGCGGCGGCTCAATTCACGGGAGAGACGGCGCTTGTCCGGGCCGTCGGCACGGGTGTTCCATTCCGGGCCGTCCATGTCGTCGATGGACACGAAGGTCGGCTCCCCACCCATCGTCAGCCGAACGTCCATC